>Ga0208449_1001199_pt1 | contig 14424 bp, 24 predicted proteins | sample MalvireepMed_s17_FD_184247 | JGI IMG/M metagenome (GOLD analysis project Ga0208449, IMG submission 184247) | Marine viral communities from the Global Malaspina Expedition - Malaspina viral metaG DeepMed_s17 (SPAdes) (version 2) | ecosystem: Environmental > Aquatic > Marine > Oceanic | place...
GGGATATAGCGCCCCAGTCCATACGAGCGCCAGAATCATCGGCCACATTCAGCGAGCCATCAACTCCGACACCTGGCCAAATATGGATGAGGTCATCGTCAGTTATGCCAAGCAAACATGGCCCCTGATTATTGACGAATGGGGACTCAAGGAATCCTCCGCCGCCATGGCCTGGTGGGAGCGTATCCTGGGCCACCGCTACGAGGCAGCGCTGCCGACGGCGATTTGTACCAATGCACTCCCAGAGGATATAGAGCGCCTCTCCCTGCGGATGCGTTCTCGCATGGAGGACAAGCATATCTCTCGGCTCCTCGTTATGCACGGGGCCGAAGACTATCGAAAGAGGAAATAAATGGATTATCAATTTAGCGTCCCCGCCCTGCCGAGGGAGGAACTGAGCCCGAATTCCAGGTTTCACCGCTACGCTAAATGGACCGCTACGGCCGCAGACATCAGTGACGTTATAGGTGCATTCCTCCAGACATATCCTCGGCCTGAAAGGTTGCTGGAACGGGCCACCCTGGACATCCACGTTATTCAGCGATTCAAGCGGAAGGCCGACCTGGACAATATGACGGCCCGCTGCAAGGGGTTTATAGATGGCCTCAAAGGGCTCGTCCTGTTGGATGACTCCGCGGCCGTAGTCGGTAGCCTGACGGTCAGAATCAGCGCCGACAAGGCACTCGGCCCAGCAACAATTATCACAATAAGCGAGGTTGGAGGTTGATTGATGCCATACTGGAACAGTAACGGCAAGGTAATCGGTCATCTGGTGACAGAACGGGGCGGCCTCTGGCTGGAGAAGCGGGTTAGCCGCCAGAAGCACCAGCTGAAAGTCCCGCCCGCCTGGTGTACAGACTCCGCCCATCTGGTGCGACTCCACGAAGACGGAGCCCTCGGGATTAAGCTGGTGGATTATGACGGGAGAATCTGGTGGGGCCTCCTTACGGATTTTGACGAGCACGGGTTCAAGGTCTGGAGGAGCCACGGGAACCAGGTCGGCCTCGTATTAAAGCACTGGACGATAGACGATGGCAGCATCCAATTCCCGCTCTTCTCGAGGGAGGCCCACGCGGGCCCTCAGATGGCTGGAGGGGGCAACCTGGCCTCCCACTGAGGGGAAATACCTGTATTCAATTTGCAGTTTTACTGCATTGCTGCAATTTCAGCCACATGATAACGTGCCATGGCACGACTAGGAATGGAGCTGGATAGTTGTAGCCTGAAAATAAAGGATATTTAGGACATGAATACTACTGAACGGGCGGAAAAGGCGGCGTTCTCTATTGATGAAACCGTCATTTATATCGGAATTTGCAGGGCGAATATTTACAGACTCCTGCGGTCAAATGCTATTAGCTCATTTCGCATCGGAAAGCGCAGGCTTATATTACGGTCAGAATTAGATAGATTCATTGCCGAACACGCCGCTGGTATCTCTGAGGAGGAGACTCTTTCGCGGAGTCGGGTCGGGTAGGTATTCGCTCTTTTGCCTGAGCTCGATATGGCCGCAGTCAAACCTCAGGACCCTGGCCCCGCTCCGTAGGCTTCGGCTGACTATATAGGGATAGTCGGAGCAGGAATGGCCCGCAAACGGCTGAAGGTTCCAGTTATAGTCCATGATTGATGCCTCCCTTTACTGTACCTTTGCTCTCCTATGTTCCTGGCCACCACGGGTTCTCTGCCAGCCATTCCTTCCAATTGTCTGTGAGGCCCTCATAATATTTTTCGAACCGTGGATTATACACCTCGACCCCATCTATTCGGATTAGGGCTCTTGGGTCTAGTACCATTGCCGTTCCGTTTAACCCAGCAGCTAACTCCTTATGGGTACGCTTGCCGAACAAAGCAAATGCTACCTCGCTATGAGGGTATATAACAACCATATTTATTCCCTCTACCGTTACAAAAACGGGCCCGTCGCCGTTGCAAGATATGCTTTGCCCAGACGGATAACTGACCTCAACAAAGTGGGACAAGGGCTACTGAACCTTTATCGGCGTCTCAACCATCGAGTCCGTTGACACCCTGGTCTTGACCGTGGAATTTATCACCAAATCCGCCGTGTCTATACCATCGCCCGAACCTACCCTGGAGGTAGCGTCGAGGGTGAGGCTGCCTGCCTTGATGTGGTCAAGGTCAATATTCCCGACCGAACATTTAACATTCTGAATGGTTAGGATACCTATGCTGGCGTCGGCTGCCATCTCTATAACTACACGGTCAACCACCGACCCCTCGGAGACGAATGCACCGCTGCCCCGTGTCGAGACGATTATCTGCTCGGCGATGGTAGAGTCCAGGGTGGCGCTGTTGGTTCTACCATCAACGACGGCAGCGAGGGTCAGGGTAGCAATCTCTGCATTGGCCAAATCCATGGCGGGCGTACTAACTCCCGTCATCAACATCTCGTCAACGTAGAGCCACCCAGTGGCCCCAGTAGCCCGCCCGATGCTGAGGCAGGTCGTTAAACCGCTCCTGCCCAGGTCCATGTCTTTCAGGGTCAACTCGCTCAATCTTACTCCGCTGGCGAGGTTAATCTGGAGGGTCTGGCTGGCCCGCTGGGTTGCCATCCCTATATCCTCATCAGGGAGGTCAGCGCCTATTTCGCCGCCAGGGGTGCCCAACGAATAGGCCGCTCCAGCGGCGGGCCACTCCTTGGCCTGGGTAACGCCCGCAATGCTGAAATACATAGCGCCGCCCATCAGTAAACCGCTCACAACAAACACCCCAAGAACCACCCTGGCGAGGCTCCCTGGGACTCGGAATCCCTGTAGGGTTGGCAATTTCATCTTGACGCCAGGGGACTTAAATCTGACGCCTGGAGGAGTGGGCATTCTGAATTCCCGCTCACGGACTACTACTTTGATGTTACGAAAACGACCCAGAATTCTCTTAATCATTCTTTCTTCCCGTCACCTTCAAATATCTTGCCTAAACCAGCACTAACAGGGATTGTCAGGACTGCCAGGGCTGTCAGCAACCCCTCTATATTGTCCAGGGTATTTGCGTTGCTACTGGCAGACCAGATTATCCTCGCAGCCAGAGCCAACCAGACCATCACAACAGGGGTGAAAATTACTAATTGTATTAACTCCTTGCCTGAGAGGGTGGTCGAGTCCCTCCTCCTGGGCTTCTTGTCTTCAGGTTCATCAGGCATTATTCGGGTTCCACTATCCCCAACAAGTGCCCCAGGTTGACCCACTCGGCCTTGGAGCAACCGCTGCGGAATGCCCCTGCAACGGTATGATATGTTGACGTACTGATTTTCTGTTTACCGAACCGCCGATAGACGTCCAGCCCAAAGGAGATTATCTGCCATATTTTCATCGTTTTACTCCCGCTCTAAAACCTTAAGCCCTAATGCCAAAATGCCCGCAGCCCCACTCGTCACGACCTCTATATGGCCCATCTTGAGGCCATAAATGGATATAGCCCCCAGGGCGATAATGGCGAGGAATATCTGCGGCCGAAGTGTGGAAACCATTATAACCTCATATCATCGGAACAAGATGGTTCGCAGTTTCATAGACCCAGGTATACTCGCAGCTGCGGCCCGCCGTGCTGGCCGTGTAGGTATCATCCAGCCGAATGACCCATAGGTTGGCTCTAGACCGCACCAGAACGCCAGAGAGGCCCTGGAACATTCCTCTATGGTATCCGTAGTCGATGGCTATTTTATCGCCCGCTAACATCAATTCCAATACCTCGCTCCCTGGGTGTCGAGGGCGCTGGGTATTAGCAGGGCATCGCTCACCAGGGCGTCCAACCATGCCTTGCCCTGAACATAGGTCTGAGTGGCAGATTGAGCCCGCATACAGGAGAGAATAAAGGCGCCGATAGAAAGCCCGCCGCTGCCATCATGGACACTGATTACCCTGCTACCATAGGCCCGCAGTAGGACATCCACTATGCCCCTGATAAACCATTCGGGCGAATTGCCGTCCTCGCCGATATTGAAGGCCGCCTGGCCCACCGAGGAGCCCGTATGTCCGAACCCCCTGGAGCCATGGCAGACGATAGATAAAACAACGCTCCTCGCCTGGAGGGTGCTACTGCTACCGAAATCCGCGACGTTGCCTATAAATAGATTGGACTCAACCTGGACTAATGCCATTTCCCCTCCTCATATTAGGTCGCTCTCAATCTGGATTCGGCGGCTCAGGAGCGTCGCCAGGTCGCCAGAGGGTCTATCTGGTACAACGACCAGCGTATCAGTGATAGCGTTGTAGGTTGTTTCCAGCACATAAAATGTTCGCAGGGCATCCAGCGTCGTGGTTGAGATGGTGCCTGGGACGAAATCATCAACCCGCAAAACGTCCCCAGCCCTCAGCCAGTATTTACTCATCTCTACCCTGGCCCCGTTAATGGCGACCAGGTGCCGAGCAGCCCTGGCGCTCCAGACCTGGCCTCGGATTTCGAAGGACTCGGACTGCCTGGGGAATGCCCGTGTCGCCAGAACCGTGTCCCGCATATCATTCTCAATCGTGGAGGAGACGCCAGCGGGGACGGTAATTTTAAGCTCCCGCCTGGGGTAGAGAGCGAGGCTGTCAGTGTTGGTTGAAACCGTCCCCTCGGTGCCCGCCTTCACGGGGAGGATTGCGTTTCGGAGGTGGGTGGCGTCTTGCTCCAGCCGATAGGTCATCTCAGAGCGGCGGGTAAACCAGTCCACCGTAGCAACGGCCCTTTCGTGCCAGTGAAATATTCTATCCTCCCAGACGGCGGCATACCACGGGATTTCGCCCGTATCGGCCGTAGGGGCCAGGGTCTTAATTATATGGTTCTGCGGATAGTCCCGTGTATGAAGCTCGGTAATGCCTACTAGGTCATTTGTATTAGCATCTATTTCAGCCGTGCTGGAGCTTATATCTGGGGCTTCCGTCGGCACCATGTCCCTGATGACATCATCGGAGCCCCCATGGGTGGACGCCCAGTTCGTGGAAGTACCGTCCTCATCGTCATAATATTGGTCACGGAGGCTTGACCAGTAACCGAACGCCTTGACATGGAGCCCCTGGAATCCAGCATTGCTGACAACGGCGCAGCGCATGACCCGCCCCTCCCATACGACAAGCGGCCCCTCCAGCACCTGCAACAAATAGAAATGATACCCAGGCAGATGCTCACGGTTGAGGGACAGCCACGCCTCCTCAAGGCTCATCGGGATTACCAGGTCACAGTCCCTGAATCCACCGTGGAGCGCCGTGGAAAATGTCAGCCGTTGATACGGTGCCGTCCACTCAGCTATGAGGTTCGTCTTGCTCGTACTATCCCAGAGGTTAACAGTAAGTGGCGAATGAGGGAATACCATCAAATCACCTGGAGATACCTGGGCACAATCCGAACCCCTACAGTCCACCCGTCAGCTATGTCAGCGGAGCCGTTGTCCGATATGGCATAAATCCGAGTCCCGCATGGATGAGCCCCTGGCGGGTTGCTCTGTTGGCAGGGTGGGTAGCTCTGGATAACGTCCGAGGTATTGAGTAACGCCAACGCCCTCTGGTCGCTCTCGGAGTCCATCAACACTACGTCGCGGCTGCTTGCCTTGGAGCCGATAATACCGAACCCTACATCCACGGGGAGGAGCATCATATAATCGACCTGGGTGTTCCCTTGAGTGCAATCGGAATTGTGCATTGCCAGCCGTATGGTGAACGGAGCCTGGGTCTGGTTGTCGGGCGTTGATTTGGCTGGTATCTGGAGGGAGCCCAATTCATAGATGCCAATCCCTCCCATGTCTACGTACTGGCTACAGGTTGAGGGTGTCTGGGTTACTCCGCCCTCCGAATAACCGACGCCCATGTGGATGTCGCTGCACGATACCGCCCCGCACTGGCCCCTGACGAGAACCCTGAAAGCTCCATTTGGCGGGGTGGCTAGTTCCTCGGTGACAACCAGGGGACTGGCCGCAGTGGTAGAGGCCGCAACGTTGGTGTTGCCTGTGCCTGCGTGGGAATTAGTACAGCCGCCCGCACAGGCCAGACCCGTGAAGCATTCGGCCTCCAGAAATACGGTGTCCAGCATTCGGCCCGCCTCTCTCGCTCCGAGGTAGATTTTAGTATGGGCCTCATTCTCATACAACTTGACCTGTAGGGCTCCAGGTACATCTCCTGGGGTGCAATAAATGTCAATATAGTTGGTGTGGCATTGGGCGTTGTCATCGAAATGGTTTCCCAGATAACGAGAGGAAACGAAGGTGCAGCTGATGGTGGAACCTTTGGCCAGGACAACACCGTCATAGTAACCAGTAATATCCTCTGAGCCTCCCGTCTGGACGCTCTGGAGCAAACGGAGTCTAACATGGTCGGTATTGGCTGGGGCTGTTTTGTTCAAAATTTGTTTGTGGACGAAATCCGAATCCGTAACCCCTCCAGCCTCGTTGAGGGCGTTGTCCGTGATGGTGGCATTGGAAGAATTCTCGAAAATGAGGTGAGCATTTAAGGCATCGGACTTACTAGCCGTTACACTGTTTTCCGTGATTTTACGCCAGTATCCCAGGGACACCACATCGCCCTCGGCAAAGGTGCCCGCTGGAGTCCGTTGGCTCCACCCTGCCGAGTTCCCGCCGTTGGTGTCGATTTTGCCCGAGGCCAATCCGAACTTGGCCAGGGTCGTGTCCCTTGTCGATGTCCCCTGGGGACACCAGTCGGCCTTCGGCGTCCCAGCGATTTCAAAGCTGGGGTCTTTGACATAGTTTTCCACCTCGATGGCCGTACCCTCGGCGAACGGTTTGCAGGTCAGGGTGAGGATACCTATGACATGGGTAGCAACGGTCAGGGCTGGGCCCTGGCTCTCTGCCCCCTGGTCGAATACCCCATCCAGAACCTGGAAGTTGTATTGTGTCCCACTGCCTCGCTTGTACTGAAGCTCCATCCTGGAGCCTGCCCCGAACTGCTCATATTCCCTGGCAAGGCGGAGCATCTTCTGGACGTTTTTGAAACTGGTTTCGAGGGATGTACTGCTCCCGTCCATGACAATCTCCATCGTCACGGTGCGGTTGCTAAAAGTCCTGGCAATCATACCCTGGCCATCACGGGAAAGGTTGGGCCCCGACATAGACCGCAGCGGTGCAGGCGGCGGGAACCGTAGTGTCCGAGTTCTGACAGTCAGGACACTGCCATCGTTGAGCGCCAGCGTAGTGGTGCCATCCGTTAATGTGACCGTAGTAGCCATCAGCCTTTATCCACCATTTTGTTCAGCGTCACTGGTAACTTTCCCTATTGCGTCTGCAACAGTTTTACCATCAAGCTCAACCTTGACAATTATTGTTTGACCCGTCCGTCTTTCCAGCTCTTGTAGACTGATTCCCAGATGTGCGGCCTGTGCCTCCCAGGACGCCAGCATGGTGGCTGCTCGTTCTTTCTCTCGCGTCTCCAGCCATGCCTTGCCCGCCTCGGTCATCTCGGCTGCGCCTGGGTCGCCTGGCTGGTGCATCAACTGAATTTGAGTCCCAAACGGTTTGAACAATCCGCCAGGGCCACCGCCGAATCCGGTCGGGTCAAGGTCGAGCCGTGGGTCATCCAGTTGCTCGGCCAGTGCCTTGAAGGACTGGGTAAGAGTGTCAACTGTGACGGCTGCCTCTTCCGCCCCTTGATTTACCCTAAATATCCCACTGCGGAAGGCATCCAGCATCTCAGGTATTGTCATCCGTTGAGCGGTGAAGTCTGCAAACGCCTCGGCCCCGCCGACAAACCCCTCGGCCAGTATTTTAACCTGCCGCAGCAAGTGGTCTTCCATCCGATTCCCAACCACGCCCATGGCTAATTCCCAGTTTCCCGTCTCACTGACCAACTTCCCCACTTCCTCTTTGAATGTCCTGGTTGGGATTAGCAGTTCCTTGAAGACGTTTGTCATATCTATATACCGCTGAACCCCAGCATCCTGGACTCCTGGGAGGAGCGTCCGTTCAAATCCAAGGGCTCCCTGTACAACGGGCATTGGTAGCCTGCGTTGAATGACTGGCGGCCGTTCCAGGAGGTCCCAGAGGTTGCCGATATTCTCGCCCGCTCTGTCAGCCTCATCCCGTAATGTCTGGAGCCAGACCGTAGTGTCATCGAGTGATACCTCGGCCACTCCCTGCATACTGGTTTCCAGGCCGTCGAATTGGGCGGCAGAATCCTCGGCCGCCTTTGCCAAACTTTCCGCCATAGTCTTGGCGAGTTTGTCCATCGCTACCTGGTTTTTCTCGGCCTGTTCGGTCATATCCATAATGGAAGTCATCGCACCCTTAATGCTCGTCGTCCAGCCCTTAACGATTTCTATCGGGTTAGTTTCGCCGCCAGTAAGTGCACCCCATAGCATTTGAAGAGCTACCGCAGTGGCTACAGCCCCCGCAGCTACTAGCCCTATATTCCAACCGAACGCTGCAATCATCCCTACAGCTGACGCTATGCTGGCCGCACTCAGTGCCCCCATTGCACCCGCTAAGGCCGTGAAGCCCGCAATGGCCGCAGGCAGCATGGAAATAGCTATAGCCAATGGCCCAAGGAAGAGCGAGAACCCTGCGGATACCATGAAGATAGTTCCACCGACTGCCAGTAATTTCGGATTAAGTTTGCCGAGGATGTCGAACATACGAGTCAACAGGATGACCGAGGGTATCAATACGGGCATAACAGCCCGCCCCAGGGCCTCCCCGAAATCTCCCCAGGTATTGGTCAGTTGTTTAAGCGGGTCACGGTTGGCCTCGGCGGCTCCGCCGAATTTCTCCAGCAACAGGTTAATCAGTCCCTGGGATGTAATGCCCTTCTCGACCACGATGCCATAACGACTGAAGAGTTCAATGTTGCCAGAGAGTCCCCGTCCTACGAGGTTGGTTGCTCCAGCGAGGTCTATCTGGAGGGCGGTGCTTAAATCTAGCAGGGCGGGCAGAGCCTTCAGGCTGGCCTCATAATCACCAGAGAGGGCGACCATCTGGCCGAGGGCCCGCATCTGTACCTCGTCGCCATAGTTCGTCTTGGCCTGGAGCGCCGCCGTTGTAGCCTCAATCTCTTTTCTAACACTGGCGAAAGCGATGCCGCCTTTTTCGATGGCATTCCCCAGAACTGCCATGGCCTTTTCCTGTTCCAGTGCGGCCTGGGCGAATTTCACAGAAGCGAATATGCCCGCCGCTCCGAACGCCGACATGGCAACCCCAGCCATCCGTATCGTTCCCGAAAACTTCTTGACGGTATCCTGAAGTCCAGTAATCGCCGTTTCGGCCTGGCGGGTGTTAGCCGTTATTTTAATTTTAACTTCGTTAGCCATTCATCCTCTTACGCCCAGCGTCCCAGTTGCTGAAGTCCATCCCGTCGTAGACCATCGACTCGTCTACAGGAGCCGAGGTCCCTGTTCCTCCCTGCTCTGTATCATACTGAAGCAGGTTGCCCATCAGTAACATTTCGTGGGCGTCCTCGTTCATAAGCGCCGAGGGGAGGCATCCGTACCGCTGGCATAACCTGTCAATTAACTGAGCCCTGGTAAACTGCCAGGGGGCGTCTCCGATTCTGGGATTAAAATGCGCCCATTGCTGGAGCTCTTTGCTAAAGGGTCGGGTACTTGTCCCAAAGCCTGCATGGTCTGGGTCATTATGGCCCTGGCGAATTCCATCGGAACTCGCTCCAGCCCGTCGGGCTGTGTAGGTATGGGAGTCCCGTCATCCTCCTCTAGGTTCCACTCTAGCAGGGCGATTTTGTTGAATACCTGCATCAACTCTCGGAGCCGCCCAGTATCGGCCTTATCGCTTAGTGCCTGCATATCGAGGACCAGCCCGAACGGGATGCTCAAGTTCACCCTGACCTCTGCGTCATCCCAGTCGCCCTCAAACTGGAAGAGGGCCGTGTTTAATCGCTTAGGGATACGAAACCCTTGTTTCATCGTTAATGCACCTCTCTGTTTATTGTGGGCCGTACTAGCTCCATGTGGGGTCTGAGCCGCTCTGGAGTTCCGCAGGTACAGTCCAGGTCAGCGACCCATCTGCGCCACGGGCCAACGAGTAATCTGTGAGCAGCGCTTCCACAGCCAGGGTCTGGCCGCTGGCCGCATAGCTGTAAGTCCTGGTGACGCTCGTTGATGGTATGGTCTTGAATACAGCATGGCTCAGGTTGGAGGCGTCGTTGAAGACACCGTTGGCCGTTGCCTGAAAATCCCCAAGGAGGAGCAGCTTTTCCATGGAAGTCTTGTCGGCTCCTGTTATGTCCATGGTGTTCCTCGGCGTTGCTATGGTGCCGTTGGTGTAGCAATTAGAAATTGTCCTTGCGGCGCCTGCCGAATCGTCTACGATTAACGCTATGACGGGTGCTTCTTTCGCCATGATGTTGCCTCCTGGTTAGTTTGTTAGTCCCCGTTCTCGTTGATGTCTGAATGTCGCCTCGTTCATCTGGTCACGCCAATCCTCCCAGTCCTGGGCATTGCGCTCGGCGACCTGGGCGAAACCCTGGTTAACCACGCTGCGGCCCTGGTGGATATAGTGAGGAGCCAACGGGCTGCCCTGTACCCTGAACAACCACGGGCCCCGCTCCAATTTTTTCCAGTGCTCCCTGAAGCATTGCTGGCCGCCTTCAAAACGAAACGTAATAAACCCGTCTGGCCTCTGCTCCTCGGTGAACCGTCGGCCGCTCATGTAACGGATATACCCGACCTGCCTGGAACCGAGTTCTGGGTCGTTGCCGTCTATAGTCATATCCCACCCCTCAGCCCAGAAGCGGCACATGGCCTCCTCGCAACCCGCTGGGCGCATATGCGTTTCCTTCGGCGTGGCAATCTGCCACTGGTCATGAGTAGCCCCAGCGCTGGTTCGGATGACGGGCCTGGGTAAGATGATGTTAGCCATTAGTAGGCCGTGTCATCCTGGGCCGTTCCTCTCCGTAGCCCTACGCTCAGGGAGACATTGACGCCCGTATTCTGGAGGACTCGCAGGTAGCGCCTGACGGTGCCGCTCTTGGTCACCCGCTCGGCCGCTGGCTCCGCCCCAGTGCTGACAACTGAAAACGTCAGAATTGTCGCAAAGCTACAGCCATCCGCCGAGTCCTGGACGAATATTGCTGAGTTAGCCCCGCTCGTAATGTTATGGAGTTGGAGCTGGGCCATAGCCCCAGCTGATGTCGCCGCTCCACTGTCCACGGTGGCGCTCACTGAGCCTGCGCCAAATGCCCCGCAGGTGCCCGCTGGAACCGAGGACAGGATTTCGCCCCACTCTGGAGGGACACAATTAGTCTCGACCCTGGTAACTCCCGTCATGGAACCATCCGCTCCCTTAGTCCAGTCGTAGTTGACCTGTTTGGCGCTCCACATCTGCACGGGGTCTCCTCGGCTATTGCCCATCAGCCACATCAGGAGGACGTCGGTTCTGGGCAATCCCTTCAGCGCCGCATGGATTTGTTCGCTGGCATCGTTGAAATAATGGCCGAATTCCAGGAGCCCATCAGCACGGGTCATAACCCGTTCAACCGAGGTAGAATTGATACCAGTGACTGGAACCGTAGTCCTGGGGCTGGCCGAGTTGTTAATGGTCCCGACATCCCCAGTGGTGTCATTGCCGCCGATAAATAACTCTTGACTTAACCCTGAGCCTTTAGGCATCTATAGCCTCCAGTAACCCGTCTGCAACCATACCCGCTACCGACGAGTCGGCCATCTCGGGCGGCTTCTCAAACGTCTGGCCCTCAGTCCATGATAGCTCGCCGCTCCTGTTGCTGATGATAATCGTCCCCTTGGGGAGCCCCCTGGGATTAAGGACTTTATATTGTGTTGCCATATCTCCTCCTATGCCGTAACGGTTGCCGAGTCGTCCACGATAAACGGCAGCGCCATCTCGGCCACCCTGTAAGCTGTCTGATTGATTACAATATGCCCCCAGCGAATCGTCACCGAGGCACCCTCCATCCCCGCAACATCCAGGGACATCACCGTCCCCTCGGCATCGGCGTCGCCCTCCAGGTTGCTCAGGATGTCCGCGGCAGCGATTGCCAGGGACTGCTCGGTTTCGATGCTAGGTTGATTCAGCCAGGGCTTGAGTAGCCGCAGCTGGATTGTATGCGTCTCCCTGGTGCCGCCGTCCCCGAAGATTAGGTTGGTGGCCATGGAGGTCATCTGGATACTGGCGGCTATGCTCTCGGTTAGTGGCGGCTGGGAGTAGTCGCCAATCTGCGCCATGTCTACATGGGCCGAACTGTTAACGTGCGACAATACCGCCTCTAGTGTTCCCTTCACATTAAATGCCATCAGTCTATTTTGGCCTTCAGCCGTTTAACGTGCCGTTGAAGGATGTTGCTGGCTTCCTTCTCAAGTTGGTCAGCCGTCTTGCGGAACGAGGCGTAACCCTTGAAGCTAGTCCTCGGAGCGTTTCGGCTACCCGTTCCCTCAAGCCAGGGGCCATACACGACCTCGTTGTCATGTATCAGCCCCGACAGGTTGTCGGTAATGCCCTCGATATTGCGGAGGTAATTACCCGTGGACGCCTGGCCAGGTGCGGCCTCTGCGGTTGATAAGAAAACGCCCGCTGGGCCCCGTCTCAATTTCTGGTGGAGTAATTGCTCACCGCGTTCTACCAGTTCCGTGACAGCATCCTCCACCGCCCTCCTCATAGTATGGCCCACCTTGGACTCGAAAATAGGGCCCGTTGCTTCAGCCTGTATTTGGAGGGTCATATCGCACCCGTGAGCCGTCGGCGGTAATATCCCAGGGTGTCCATGCGGAGTTCGGCCAGCCCCTTCCCCGTCAGGTCTTGCGGGTTATCTGCACCGCCAATGGTGCGACCGTATCCAGCCCGCTCCTGGTGCAGCCCTGAAAGTACTTCGGCCTGGCATAAATCCTGGATGCTGTATTCGGGTTGATATTTTGAGATGGCGGTTGCGTTAGCATGGGTGGCGGCCGTGGTGCCATTAACGCCCCGCTCGATGTTTAGAGTTCGGGATATATGAACCGCCGTGTCGTCGGTATGGCTGGCCAGTACAGACCCGTCAAACGCTCGGATGACGGTCAGGTCATTGGTTGCCACCGACACCACCAGCATCCGCTCTGAGTCCAGGCGGATTATCTCACCTGCTACGACACCGTGGGAGCCGTCCAGGGTGATAGTTACCACCGACTGAGTAGCGGCGATATTGCCGCCCATATTAACAAGGACGCTGCCCAGGGCGGCGAAGGACCGCTCCTTAACAAATATCATCTCGCTTTCGATTAGCAGGCTATTCCCTACATCTATGAGCGAGGCATCAGAGCAGACCATGGTCGAGGCCGCAGCGTCGGAGGATAGCCCGCTGGCAACAGTCCCAGCGCTTATGGTTTCCTCGGAGTATCCCCAGCGGCCCAGGACGCTGATGCTCCGTTGAGGAGTATCGCCAGCGCTGAAGCTCGCCGTGGAGGAGCGGTCAATCTCGATGCGGTCATATGGCGGGTCGCCGTTGGGTTCCTCGAAATAATCGCTGGAGCTGATTGTGGTCGGCGAACTATTCTGGGCCTCGGACTTGAGGGTGGTGGTTGCTAGTAGATACTGAGGGAGCCAGAGCGTAATAGCAGAGCCGCCCCGTATAGATGGCAGCCTCTTCGGCCATTCAAGGAGGCGGGTTTCCGTTTTGGGGAGGAACCAGGTCCGTGTCCAGTTGTCTATCTGGCGAGACTTCGCCTCGATTATACGGTCAATCTGCGGGTGCAGACTGGCCCCTGCCGTAGCATGGATGCCGCCAGCGTATTTAATCCGCTCTCGTGTTGTGTACCAATTTGCCAAAGACTTCCTCCGTGCATTCTGGAGGGCCAAAGGCCCTATTGATTTGTCTGAGTCGCCTCCTAGTTAGGCCACCTGTAATTACCCATGGGGCAATTCCTCACCCCGTCGCCCCGTATGTCGAGGAGCTCGCCGTCTATCGGGCAACTGACGGGCGGCTGCCCACTGACCAGGGATTGCTCCGCCCTGTTCTCCTGACGAATCGCTGCCAGCTGTTGCCAGCTCATTGGTCACCGAATCGGACAACGCCCCGCTCATCCACCCTGGCCTCGCCATCATGGAAGACATGGGTGCCGCCGTCCATCCAGCTGAGGTTCAACATCCCTCGGTATCCGTTGGTAATAAATAATTCGCTCGTCTTTTCGTCCCTTAGCCTCCAGGCTCGGAACTGCCGAAAATAGCACATCCGCCAATGGCTCTCCCTGCCCTGGGGGAAATTGCGCCAGGTTGAATCCTCCTGGGTTCCCTCCTGTGTAATGATGGGCTCCCGCTGTAGCATGGCCAGGGCGGCACCCTGGGGCTCCCATGCCTGGATAGTCCCGTCATCGTCTATAAAATCAATCTGACAGACGAGGTACAAATGGCCTCTCTCGCCATCAGCGGAGCGACACCATGCCCGCCCAGCGATTCGGTTACAGAGAAACTCCAGTCCCTGGTGCCGCCAGCGGAACTGGCCGCTGGCGCGGTTAAAACTGAAGTCCCACTCAACGACCCTAGCTGGT
>Ga0208449_1001206_pt1 | contig 14353 bp, 15 predicted proteins | sample MalvireepMed_s17_FD_184247 | JGI IMG/M metagenome (GOLD analysis project Ga0208449, IMG submission 184247) | Marine viral communities from the Global Malaspina Expedition - Malaspina viral metaG DeepMed_s17 (SPAdes) (version 2) | ecosystem: Environmental > Aquatic > Marine > Oceanic | place...
CCCCTAGGAAGCCCGTAATAGGGGCAAATCCTTGGGATCCTGGCTTAGGCGACCTCAACCCCGCCTCGCCCAATAAACGCAGGATATGAGCGGATATGAGCGCCACATTACATTGATGCCTTATTGAGACTGGTTCTCATTAGTGCGCATGGTGTACGGATCAGGAGCGGAGCAAGTACGGAGCGGAGCGCATGAGATGTAAGTCAACCGCCAACCAAAAGTAGAATGACTTTTTGAACATGAGACTCATTCTCAATTTCGCAAGTGGCGGGGTGCCCCCAATAAATGAAAGAGCCACAGACATAATCACATATATTTTTTGTGAAAATTTTAGAAGTGGGTTAAAACTATAAAGCGAAAGCCAACCTTCTCCGTTTATTTTTAGGCGATCTCGTGGAATTGCTTAAAAAGCCTGGTAGATATAATTTTTTCTAAAAATCTGATGTGGTCTGCACTGTAAAAAAAAAAAGAAAAAGAAAAGTAACATAAAAGAAAAAGAAATATAGTTATTGGGGATTGTATTAACTCTTGTTTTTTAATAGTATATACTATTATTATAGTTTTAACTAGAGTGTATTTACTATAGTTACTATAGTTATTACTATATAGTATATACTATAGTGCAAAAAAAGATAGATTAAGAACCTCCAAAAATAAAAGATTTCTTCAATCCCTGAAAACGGTAGGGCAAATAGACCTGCAAAAAACCAATGTTTCTACGACGATAACATTATTGCACTGGATCAATAATGATACCCCAAATAGACCTGCAGACAGCCCGCAGACAGTACCGCAAACGGCCCGCAGACGGTACCCTAACAATATTGTTAATAAAGATAATACAGTAAATACAGTTAATAATAGTGATCTTGGCGAAACAAAAGTTTCGCTAATTAGCATTTTCGGGGATGAGTATAAAAGATGTGTTGGCAAAAAATAAAAAAATCAAAAAAAAGAAATTCCCTGTTGTTCCGCCTGATGTTTCCAGTTTAACTTCAAAAACCACAAAATGGAGACAAATTGATGCCAAGCCAGGATACACGAATAGTAACCGTAGATGGGAAAAACTACGAATATGAGAGCTTAAGTGCCGATGCACAAGCTGCTCTTGCCGTCGTACAGGAGTTAAATGGAAAGATCAATGAATATCGTAAGGAAGCACACTTTTTGGAAGTTACAAGAGGTGCTTATGAGAGTCAGCTTTCCAGGCAACTTCCATCTAAATCCCTTGAAGATCAGGATTCTAAAGAGGAAAATGCCAAACAGGATAAAGATGGTGGAAAATCCACTACTAACGGAACTAAGTCTGGGTGAAAGCCTGATTGAACTAAAAAAGATGGCCTTTATATTTGAACAAAGCGGTGACCCAGATGTCCTAGAAGACCTTCTGAACACTATTAGAAATATAGAAGTACCTGTTTTAGTTTCAGGATACCACATACCACATGAGGCCGAAGCCTAAACTTGCAATTGTCGTTCCAGATCAGCACTTTCCGATCCATGACGCCCCTGCCGTAAACTGCGTACTAGCCGCAATCGAGATCGTTAGACCCGATTCTTTCATAAATCTCGGTGATGTCGGCGAATGGGAGTCAGTTTCAGCATGGAAGTGGAAAGGAAAGAAACAGCCACCTCTGGAATACCAAATACCCGTAATCGAAAAAGACATCGATGATGTCAATATGGGCCTAGATCTGTTCGATAAGGCCCTGGATAAAGTAAAATGTACGAATAGGTATATGCTTGAGGGTAATCACGACGATTGGACCAACCGATTCGTCGAAAAATACCCCTATATGAAGCATTTTACCTTTAAAGAGAGCTGTAATATAAAAAAACGGGGATATCACTTTTACGGTTATAACAGACCCCTGAAATTAGGTAAATTAAATTTTATACATGGCGCCTATGCAACGATGTACCACGCTAAGAAACACCTTGAGGCTTATGGCAGCAATATTGTTTATGGCCATACTCATGATATTCAGCGTCATTCACTTACTAAGCTCGATAGTGGTACTATTGGTGCTTGGAGCATGGGCTGTCTTAAGGATATGTCTGCTGAAAAGAACAAATGGCTGAAAGGCAGGCTACATAACTGGAATCATGCATTTGGAATTATAACATGGCACAAAAATGGGAACTTCCAAGTCGAAACAATCGAAATACAGAAAGGTAAATGTTTTGTATGGGGAGACGAGGTAGATGGAAACAGGGGTTAGTCGGGGGGATATAGAGTTGGATCATTACAATGATCATGTGGTCGGGTGTGCTGACCCCGTGTTCCATAGGAAAATTAAGGGAAAGACCCATTATGCCTACAAAAATAAGGCAGATTTGCTAAAAGTCCATAAAAATGCAAGAATTTCAGATGCGGGAACCGCAAAAGAGGGAGATTGGGTGGAAGCCCGTAATGGTGTAATGAGCCAGGTGGTCAAAAAAGGGACAATTGGAAAGAATTCGACCTATATACGCACTCCCCTTGGTCAATTCAGGCCATATAAAGGCAATAACCCTATTTCAGGTGAACCGCACAAGACAGTATACAGTTTTTCTAAGAAATATCCATGGGACGACAGTGATAGGGAAGTGCCCAATGAGATGGAAATTATGTTCGTGAACCTGATTTTTGGTCATGTCCCTAAAGAAGTGGCTTATATGCACCTTTTTAAAACAAACAATGTTGAATATGCCAGAGAAAGGTCTACTTGGCTACTTAAACAGAAAAGGATAAAAAAGATCGTGGATGAAAAATTAGCAGATAAAATGGACAAACTTAACCTGACAGAGGATTTTATACTTGAGGAGATGTTTGAAAGCATCAATTTGGAAAAAGGATCGGTAAAATTCAACTACCTTAAGCTTGCAGCCGAACTGAGAGGCATGATGCCAAAGGAAAAGACCCAGACACTTTCTGTGCTAGGACAGACATTCACTGGATTCACCAAGGAAAGGTTGAAGGAGTTTGAAGAAAGGACAGCCCTCAAAGACAAAAACGATATTGGAACAGGTGACAAATAGTGATTCTAGGGTAGAAAGCAGGGGGGACTCAACTTGGGATGGGAAGATCACCGATAAAACGATTAAGTTTTGTCCTTCGTGCCGTCGTTGTTACGATACTAAATATTATAAGGATGTCGTTGATTCTGGTTCAATTACTTATTATGATGATTTTCCCAGATATGGAAAGGAAAAACTGCCTTGCGGAAACTGTTCGTAAATGTAAACAGTCTGTTCTATCCGAACTATCCAAAGACACAAAGATGGGGCGCAACTGACTATGCCATACAAGAGGGTGGGAAGGTCGGTATATGTGAAAAAAAGCGGAATGTGGCAGCTGATGTCAACAGCGAAGTCCAGAAGGAGAGCAAAAAGAATGATTAATCTATTGAAGGGGGTAAAACATGGTTGGAAGCCGTTTGGAAAAAAATAAATGGGATTACATTATAGGAGCACTAAAGGTAATATTATGCGTTCAGGTTGCGTGGGGACTGAAAGACTCGCCAATGGGACCCCCAATTGTCGTCGTATGTTGCGCTATTGTTGGAGTTATCCTGACAAGGGGCATATATGAAGAAGGCTGACTTCAATATAACGATGCCTCCATCTGTAATGGCTGAAAAGGACGAGGTGCTCCAAAGAGCATATAAAGACCTTATTTTCTTTGGGAAGGCGTTTTTACCGAAAGATTTCTTAAAAAAGAGTAAATCTCCAGAATTTCACTATCAAGTTGCCAAAAAGTTGATATCTACCGCCCCAGGTCAAAGGATCTGTAATATACTTCCCCGTGGGTTTGGCAAGTCAATTTTGGCAAAAGCAGCAATTATGCACAAATTTTGCTTTTCTGGAGAAGATGAGCAGCATTTCTTCGCCTGGGTGTCTGAAGAGCAGGGTCAGTCCATTGATCACATCAAATACATTCGCCAGCACTTTGAAGAGAATAAGATGATCAAGTACTATTTCGGAAACCTTGATGGAGGTAGTATTGGCAAGAGGTGGACAGAAAAAGACCTAGTTACCGCAAAAGGAGACAGGATTATAGCAAAGGGCACCAACCAGAGGCTGAGAGGTCGTGCAGAGGTAGATGTAAGGTACACTGGCATCATTTTAGACGACTTTGAGTCTGAACTGAACACAAAAACACCAGAAAGAAGAGCAGAGATAAAAAAATGGGTGGTTTCGACGGTTTATCCTGCTTTAGAGGAAACTCCAGGTAATGAAGGCTGGATATGGCTTTCTGGGACGATTGTACACTTTGACAGCTTTTTACAGATGATATGCGACGGATATAACAAAGCAGAGAAAAACGATACAAGTTATCCTTGGGACCTGACCTTCATGAGGGCCATAGAGGATGGGGTACCAGCTTGGTCAGACCAGTTTCCACTTGCAAAACTGAAAATGAAGAAAAAAGAGTTTATTGGAGCTGGTCTTGTAAATAAGTTTGCCCAGGAATACATGAACGATGCTAGGGATATCGGATCTGCAGCATTCAAAATAGACCGCATACAGCACCATGCATACGAATATAAGTGTGAAAACAAATTTGGGTATATTGCAGACAAAGACAATGCAATCCCAGTTAATGTCTATATCGGCGTTGACCTAGCCGCAACCGCATCAGCTACATCAGATTATCAGGTTATTCTGGTAATTGCCGTTGATTCAAACAATAATCGGTATGTTTTGGAATATTTCAGAGAAAGGATACCAACTTTCGATGTTCCGATTAAAATTATAGAAATGACAAAGAAATATCATCCAGTTAAGCGAGTGACGATTGAAACGGTGGCTGCACAGGAAATGGTCAGGGATATGGTCACAAGGCTGTCGGCAACCGAAAGAAGGCTGATGCCAGGTGTTTTTAAGGGCGTTAAGCCGCCACCAGGGATAAAAAAGGAAGATCGGCTTGAAACATCGCTTGGCCCAATGATAAACAGTAAAAAATTATATGTTAGAGAAGAAATGACCGAATTAGTGGATGAAGTGTTTGAACATCCGAAACCAAGGCATGATGACCTTCTCGATGCGCTTTATTATGCAGATTACTATGCCAGACCGCCAAAAAGCAAAAAAATGAAAATGGACGATCTTGATGCCGAACTTGAGACTTTGAACAACCGTCCAATCAACAAAGTCTATAACTGGATTACTGGCGCAAAAATTTAATAAATAAGGTTTGGTATTTTCGTTAACCCTTTTAGATTATACGGGTTAATGTAAGAAAAACCCCCAGAAGAAAGCTTGAACTACTGGCTCTGGGGGTTAGCTACAACAATCGGCGGTTTTTCTTTTGAGTGCCCCTTTAGGCCCTTTTTTAGTAAAAACGCACGATAGCCGTTTTTTGAATTTAATGCCAAAAAGTGGATATGCCCAAAGATTTAGTAGGAAATGACATACTATAGAAACTATCAAGATGGCGGCAAGGTGGAGCCAGGCTTTATTAAAAGATGGTTTGCTGATAAGTATAAAGCCTCTTCTGATCAGATTGGCGGCCTTGCAAGCCAAATTGCAACGATAGAGTCTGATAATATGAATGTCCCTCAAATGGAGGGTGGCCCAGGCCGTGGATATTTTCAGTTTGAGACAAAAAAAGGCTCTGGGGCCTTTCAGACAGCCCTACAAAGGGCTAAAAATATTTATAAAGCATCAGGTAAAAGAATCCCTCAGTGGATTTCTGATGCAAAAAAGTCCGATGATGCAACTACATTAAATAGAGAGCAGCAGGAGGAACTACTATTAGCAAACTTTGCAGAAAACCCCAGAGCGAAGAAAGAAATGATAATGGGAGCACTGGAGAGCGGAGATGCAAAAGATTTATGGTTACAAGCACATTGGGCTGGTAAAAAAGAGCAATATGAAGAAAAATCTAAATATTGGGATAAAAAATTTCAAGGAATGGCTGACGGTGGAGAGGTGATAGAACAAAATACAGATACTGTACCTGCAATGCTTACTCCAGGCGAGTTTGTCATCAGAAAAGACGCTGCAGATCAAATTGGCCCAGAAAAACTGAATATGCTGAACAACATAGACAGGCTTAGTAATACAGCGCTGTTAGAGAACGCTAAATCCCCTATGGGATACCAAAAAGGTGGTCTTGTCGGTATGCTCGGAGATTTTATTAGCGGACAAAAAGAAAATTGGGCAAGGGCTAAAACGATGGAAGAGGAAACTGGAGTAAGAAACCCCTTCTTAAAAACTGAAGAAGAACAATTAGCCCAGATGCAAAAAACTGGGAGCGTGCCAAAAGGTGGATGGCTAGAGAAAAAACTTGCCAATCTTTATACTTCTGAAGATGAGATGGGTCAAATGATGGGAGAAGGAGAATACAATATACCACCAGTAGCAGCCCCAGCGGTTTCGACTGAAGCCTCAATACCAGTATCAGAGCCACCATCAGCAAACCCAGAAGTATCTGGGCCATCAGCCAGTATCCCAAAAAAACAGAGTTGGTTTTCTAGGTTATTTGGCGGAGATGAGGGATCTGGAACTGTGTGGGAGCAGAGAGGGCTTGGCTTAGGGCCAACTGAGTCGGCTATCAAGCTACCAACTGAGGAAGCTGTACCTGAAGAGCCCAAATATACTCACGATGAGCAGATGAAGTTTAAGGACCACCTCAGAAGGACGCTCGGAACCGAGGATGTCTATGAGTTTATGAAAGGTAGGCATGGGGTAGATATTGCTTCAGAAGAATATGATATTGAAGGTAAAGAAAAGACAGACTGGGCTAAGGTTTTAGGGAAGATAACGAAACTTTCAATGGAAGAAGACATTAAGGATGTGGGGATAACGGGTCCCGTTGTTGCTAAAACAGGGTCTCCGTTGTATGATAAGTGGTTACAGTCGGTATGGGACTCCAGAGGGAGGCACTCACAAGGGGCGACGGCTCAGGTTTATCCTGAGGGCCATGAATACGAAGGGTTGGAATATATGACAGTCCCTGGGTTTAAACAAGAAGGTGGCTATATACATGGATATCAAGAAGGTGGAGAGGTTATGAATTATCAAAATGGAGGGCAAATGAACGATGTTTTGTCCATATTCGGAGAAAAGTCTAAGCAGGGCGACGAAATGCAGAAATTGATGGCAATGGCTGCAATGCAACAAATGCAACGGGCACAACAAGTTCAACAGGCAATCGGTATGCAAGGTGGCGGATACGCAGACGAATACCAGCAAGGTGGAACCGTAGAACCGCCAATGTCTGGGCCAGAGAGCGGACCACAGGAAGCTCCATTACCAGGAGGGGATCAAACATATTACAAGCCACCGATGGAACAGCTAGATATGGACCAGTTTGAATATGCGTCTTATGTAGAGCATGGACCAGATATGTACAAATGGATGGCTCCAAAATATAAGTCAAAACAGCAATGGACACCTTATGACGCCATGGTAGACGCTGGGACAATTGACCCGTATGAGATTGGCAAAGATGAATTAAATGTTGTTACAAACGATCAGCTTGAAGCATTAAGCAATCAAGCTAGAGAATCAATGAGGGTGTAATTATATGGAAATGGACCCAAGAGCCGAGTATAATCAGGACTTATATCGTCGCTGGCGTGATGCTAGAGCCGATTGGGATAGCGAAGCTCGTAAAGATGTTGATTTCTATCTTGGGAATCATTTCACGGCTAGTGAATCAGATGAATTAAAAAGCAGGAACCAGGCAGATGTCCCGATGGACAGGATCTCCCCTGCTGTTGAGAAACTAAAGGCTACACTAACATCCAGGCCCCCTACCTTCACCATCACTCCGAGGGAAGACTCTGATGTTAAAATATCCAGTATTTGGAGGACTATACTTGGATTTGTATGGGATATTTCTGTTGGAGATGCTCAAATGAAGCAGGCAATACACGACTATGCCATCTCTGGACTGGGATATCTTTATGTGTATATTGATACCGAAGCAGATTTCGGGAGGGGCGATGTCAAGTTTACCAATGTTAATCCATTCAGGGTATATGTTCCGCCATCTTCGAGAGATCGTTGGTTTGCGGACGCCGAGAGCATCATATTGTCTACGATATTAACAGGCGAGCAAGTTGTCGCCCTCTATCCCGAACTTGGGGTAGACGAAGACCCAGAAACTGGCGAAGAGATAAAGCCTTTGATTAAGAATCTATCTGCATACAGAGAAGAGGACTATCCAACGGCAAGAAATAAGAATTCTATGCAGGTGTTCACTCCATCTGAGACTCAGTATCTAGACCAGTTTGAGTTTCAAAAGTACCAAGTTTTAGAAAGATACTATAAAACCAAAGTTCCATTTTACAGGGTGCTTGACACCTCTACTGGTCAGGAGTACATCTTTAACGAGGCCGATATCCAGAGATATATGGAAGAAAGCGCTGATTTGATTGAGAACGGTGTTGTACAAATTGTAGAGGTACCTCAAAACAGAGTTAAGGTATGTGCTACGATAGGTGAGATAGTTTTATATGAATCTGTGTTAAATACAGATGTTTATCCGATAATACCATTACCTAATGTGTGGACGGAAAGTCCATATCCAAAATCAGATGTGTCTAGAGCAAGACCTATGCAAAGGTTACTAAATAAGGTTTGGTCGCTTGCCATATCTCACGCACAGGCGTCCGCAGGGTTAAAGTTACTTGTGCCTCTAGGAAGCGTAGAAGATTTAAACCAGTTAGAAAAGGATTGGGCTAACCCGAATGCGGTTATTGAGGTTGACTCATCTCAAGGAGAGCCTCACTTTCCAGCCCCACAACCGTTAGCTGCTGAGTTTTATAGACTTATCCAGCAGTGTGAATTTTACATAGACTTCATTTTTGGATTACCAGAAATGATGCACGGATTTGCTGAAAAAGCCCCAGAGACAGTGAGGGGAACAGAAAGAATGATGGCCCTAGGTCAGGAAAGACCAAAATCCAAGTTAAGGGACATTGAGTTTAGTATAAACAAGCTTGGTAAAGTTTTATATAATTATGCAAAAGGGCATTACACATTTCAGAAAATGTTTAGGATTGCCCAGCCTAACAATAATTTAAAAGAAGCGACTGTCAATCTATATGACGACAAAACAGAGCCAATATTAGATATTGCCAAAGATCGTTATAAGCTTGATCAGCACGACATAAGAATTGAACCTGGCTCTACATTACCAACAAGTAAGTGGGCAGAATTAGGTGTATACCTAGAAGCCTACCAGATGGGTATTGTAGATAGAATAGAAGTGCTTAAGAAAAATCCAGAGATCTTCGACAAGGAAGGAATCTTATCTAGAATGGATGAAAAACAGAAATTAGTACAACAAATACAAGGCCTAGAAGGCCAGGTGAAAAATTTGCAAGGGGACTTGCAAACTGCCCGAAGGGAATCTGTAAGTGACAGAAAACGAGTCGAAGTTGAAAAAACCAAGACAAGACTTTCTGAAATCGTTTCAGATGCCAAAGCGGATAGAAGGGTTGAATCCAACAAAATGCAAAACAAGGTAAAGCTCGAAGCAGAGAGATTGAGGCGTGAAGCAGATCGCCTCGGTCAAGCTCTAAAAGCATAGAGATATCTTAGAAGGAGTTTAAGACGAATGTCAAACGAATCCGAGTTAATCAAAAATACTGTCGCCGAACAGGATACATCATTAGAACAGGAGGCCTATCAGGAATCTCCCGCTCAACCAGCGGAGGTTGCTGAAATGGTGCCTGAACAAGGACCAGACTGGGAAGGGGAAACAAGAAAGTTTCAATCAATGTATGATAGATCTCAATCAGAGGTTGATCGACTGAAAAAATTGGAGCCTATTGGAGACCTTCTTGAAAGTCGTCCAGATTTAGTTCAGGTATTGCAAGAAAAAATTGCAAACCCAAATGGTGGGTCAGAGCAAATGGCTCAACTGGACGAGAACGACTTTAACCCTTGGGATGCGTATTATAAGCCAGATTCGCCGTCGTATAAGCACCGAGTTGCGAAAGAGCAGGAGACCGTTGGGTCTGCTGTGAATCAAATTCGGAGCGAATTCGCACAGCGTGAGGCCGATACGCAACAACGACAATTCCTAAACGCTACCGTTAATGAGCTACGATCTAAATACAGCATGGATGACAGTCAGGTCTCCCAGTTTTTAGAATGGTCGGCGCAGCCAAAAGAGGCGGTGGGGTTAGGAAACCTCGTAAAATTATGGAAAGATGTCAAAGGAGCTCCAGTTCGTGGTAAAACATCAATTGATGCTGTGAAGGCAGTGCAACAAGTACCGCAGTCAGCGGGGGTATTGCAAGGTCAGCCAGCAGAAGTAGTCAGTGATGACGATAAAGTGTTTGACCGTGTTCTGTCAGCTTCTAAGCAAGGCAGACTCCCATAATATAAGAGGTTATTTTCCAAATTAAGGAGACATAATGGCTTATAAAATAGGTACAATGCTTTCGAGCAATGTAACTGAAGCAGCAACCACTGCTGGTGTAGGTCAGGCGCCCGATCAAAGACGATTATATGATTTCTCTGATCGTGTTGCAGAACTATCCCCTGAAGAATCACCGTTTTTTGTATACCTTTCTAAGGTAGCAAAAGCAGCTACGGACGACCCAATTTTCCGCTTCCTAGAAAACCGCACAAAGGTTGACTGGTCAAGCAGGAATTTTAGTCTTGCCGCTGCTGTAAATGGCGGTTCTGCGGTTAGCGCTGGAACGGCTTACTCTTTTGTTGTTGATGACGCTTCCTCAGCTAGTATTGACTGGCTGATAAAAGGAATGGTCTTTTCAGTAAATACCGTAGACTCAACCGCAGGTTGGGCACAGACACTCGTAAGAGTTGATAGTGCTGTTACCGACGCTGGTTCAACATCTACATTTACTGGAAGAATCATTGATGTTTCAAACGCAAATGTAAGTGGATACAATGTTCTTGCTGATAATGATCCCTGCCAAGTAGTTGGTACGGCATTCGCAGAAGGAACAGGATCACCAGACGCCTGGGCTAACGAAATTGAAGACGATTTTGGGTACACCCAAATCTTCAAAACCAGTGCAGAAATGTCGAATACATCTATTGCTACTCGCTATCGTGGATACGCTAGTGAATGGGATAGAATTTGGGCTCTTAAGCTTCGTGAACATAAAGTAGATATTGAGCGTGCCATGCTGTTTGGTCAGCGTGCACGGGTATCTAGCATCCAGTATACTGAAGGTATTGTGGGACACATTGTAAAAAATGCGAACCCAACTGCTGATGATTCGGCACTTTCGTATTCGTCTGGAGCACCTTACTATCGTTCATCGACTGCCGCAGAGCTTACATACGACAGGTTCTTAAGTGATCTTGAAGTACTCTTCGATCCAGCTCGTGGCGGCTCCGCCGAGAAATTGGTTCTCGCAAGTCTTCCTGTAATTACCCAGCTTAATAAAGTTGGCGATTCAGGATTTCTTGATGTGTCTACAGCAAGCACCCAAATCCAACTTAATGCTCCTCTGGAGCAGAGAGAAGGAGCATTTGGTCATAAAGTAATGAATCTTGAAACTATTCATGGCGATCTTCACATTGTGAAGGAACCGCTATTCCGTGGCATTGCCAGTGGAATGATGTGTATGGTTGATATGGGTAAAGTTGCTTACCGACCTCTTGTTGGTAATGGTGTAAACCGTGACACTCAAATCGAAACCAATGTTCAGTCCGCAGACGAAGACCTTCGGAAAGATATGATTCTGACCGAAGCTGGTCTGGAAGTGACTCTTCCTGAAGCTCACGCACTCTATAACTTAGAAGGCGTATAGGAGTAGGTAATGAGATCTGCATATATTGAACAGAACAGTGGAGCTGGTGGGTATTTAGCACCATATCAGAGGATAACAGCAGCCGTGACTTTAACAGCAGTAGAAGATAGTGGGAAAGGCTTCTTGCTCGATTCCGCTGGTGGAGCGTATACAATTACGCTACCAACAGCTACGACAGCAGCAGAAGGCACAAACTACAAATTCTGGGTTGAAGAAAACACACCGACAGGGGCAATCACAATTGCCGCTGGAAGTGCAATTGTTTTCGGCAAGGTTAACGAAACTGAAGTGGATACTGGCGATGACAGTCCAGGTTCTAGTGCAGCTACGGGGGTATCAAATGTTATTTTGGGTACTTCCGCAATAAAAGGTGACTGGTTAGAGTTCACCTTTAGCAATGGAGCTTATTGGATGTTTGGTTCGTCAGCTGCCGATGGTGCAGTTACTACATCATAATCCGTAAGGATTACACCTTTTGGGTAGGTGGGGGATGGTCGTATAAAGGGCCGTCCCCAAAAGCCCTAAGATTTTTAAAAAGTTAAAATGGAGATAAGATGGCTATAAAATGTAAAGTTTTCATTCATGACACAAGCAATTTAGCAAGTGATGATGGTGATGATGATGGAAAGTTAGCAGAAGATGTTCAAGATTATGTGACTTCACATATTGGAACAGCAGATATTACGACTCAACTAAACATATCATCTACAATGATTGATAACGGAAGTCATGTTATGACATTAGTTTTATTAGAAAAAAACTAAGTTAACAATAACTAGGAGGCTAATATGCCTAAAGTTGGTAAGAAAAAGTTTCCCTATACAAAGAAGGGGAAACAGGCAGCAAAAAAATATGCCAAAAAAACTGGCAGAAAGATCAGTAAGAAGAGGTATTAATGGCTACTTTTGAAGCGCAAGTAGAGGGACTTACCAGTCTATCTATTGATGGTAGCAGTGCGCCTACTCAGACAGAACTAACTCAGTTCTTGACCGATGGGGCTAAAGAGATACTTACCGTATTGCCAAAAAACAAGAAAGCGATGTATACCACATCTAGCGCCTTGGATAATAGCACTACATATCTAACACTTGGTGGATCTGAGGTTTTAGGGGTTATGCGTGATGACGGAACTATAAATCAGCCATGTCGAAGAATTGCATCAACATTAAGCGGTAGAGCTCAGGATAGTGCGGAAATGATATACGGAACCTCAACAGATCCTGTTTGGTGGGTGGTAAATAATATATTAAGTATATTCCCCGAACCTGGAAGTTCTGGTGCCACTGTTCAAACATTAGCATATCCAGCCGTTGCATACGGTGACAGTTCTATAACAAAATTTCCAGATGAAGCGGAATACCTAGTTCCTATATATGCGTCTATTAAGGCTATTCAGAATGCATTAGGTGCTAAGGCTGGGAATTCTGATATCACTACAGCATTAGGAGCATTAAAGCAATCTATTACTAATGCGGGGACTGAAATAGGATTGGCAAAAACAGAAGCCGCTGAAATAGCTGCTTATACAGATACTGCTAGCGGTAGCAACCTTGAAACCGCTGCTGATGGAATCGCTACGGCTGTAGCTAAGTTTCAAGCAGACGGCGGAGATCCAGCTTTGTTTGGTGATGAAACACAATATAAAACAGGTGATGGCTTAACAAGGGTTAATACTGCATTAGATGTTGCGATTAGCTATATAAATGGTAATTATCCAAACGCAGCTTATGATTTAGCCGCCAATCTAGCTGATGTCGATTCAGACCTTACAAGCGAGGACATAGAACTAGCTAGTGGTAGAATTAAACAGGCACAAACAACCTTGAGTGCTGTTCAGGCAGAAATTAACATAGCCCAAGCCCATATAGCAGATTGGAATGCTGCTGTCAATGCATTACAGTCTGAAATAAGTGGGTTCTCAAGTGAGGTTTCTTCAAGGGCTGCGTTAGTTAGTACAAAAGTTCAAGCGGTGCAATCTTATGCTGGTACTGCGAATGCATATCTATCTCAGGCTTCTGGTAATGCGGCTGAAATTCAGTCAAGACTGTCTGTGTTAACAACAGAATACACTTGGCTAGAAAAACAGCAGGCAAAACTTCAGGCGGACTACGATAAAGGCCTACAAATGGTAGCGGGCGCATAGAGATGGCTTTAACGGTAACAACACTAACAGAAGAAACAGCGTTTACTGAAGTGGCCTTAACTACTAGTACATCTTTTTCGACAACGGCACTAACGGCTTCAACAGATTTTGACATTGTAGGGTCTATTTGGGAAGACGCAGCTGAATTGCTTATTGGGAGTTGGGATGGCGCCACTTTAATTAACTGGGAAGACTTGGCTTGATATGGCTGTAAGAAGATTAACTGTAAAAAATATTATAAGCAGAGTGAGGCAGGCTTTTCCTCAAGTACCCGAAACCTATTTAATAAATTTGATTAACGACGCTCTTTTAGAGGCGGGTATGTATAGGACAAAGGTTGAATATGCAAAGGCAACCACAGTTGCTGATCAGATGTGGTATGACCTTTCTGATACGGGCTCATCTGTGGACATAAACAAAGTTTTTAGGGTAGACTTTATGGACTCCGCTGGAGACTATATAAAGATACCGAGACTGA
>Ga0208449_1001226_pt1 | contig 14220 bp, 18 predicted proteins | sample MalvireepMed_s17_FD_184247 | JGI IMG/M metagenome (GOLD analysis project Ga0208449, IMG submission 184247) | Marine viral communities from the Global Malaspina Expedition - Malaspina viral metaG DeepMed_s17 (SPAdes) (version 2) | ecosystem: Environmental > Aquatic > Marine > Oceanic | place...
AACCAAGTTCTTTAGCCAACTTGCCTATTGTTTTCATCGTATAACCACAAAATCAGCCTACTTCATGACATTAGTATATCAATACGATGTAAAATTTCTCGAACTAATAATGACCGCTTCTCGCTCAAACCTGCCTGACACGATCTTCCCTAAAACTATTCATGGCAAGGAGCTGAGCCACAGACAGGAGAAATAGTAAAAGCTGATTTTATTTGTATTCACATTTTAGTGTAACCTAACTTTTTCACTTGGAGTGAGGTTCAAGTCGGTGCTTATATTTCGCGTTTTTCTGCTCTTAAAGCTACTTACATTTTCGGTACACGCTCAAGATTCAGTGCTTGGCGAGGATGTAACTCCTGAAGCGACAGCATATGAAGTTCTGAATTTGATGAAGGAGCATGTTGTTACGCGTGACCAGGTAAACTGGCGTTTATTAAAGTCTGATTTGGATAGTATTGAACGTCCATTTACCAGAGATAGTTTACGCGAGGCACTAACTCTCATCTTAAAGCGAGCTGATACCGGCCATACATTTTATAAAAGTGCCGTTGAACCAAAGTTTGTGATGCAAAGAAAGTTTGAATGTGTTGCAACGAATACCTATGACTTACCTATCATTCCTAGACACATTGGCTACCTACGCGTCAATAGCTTCAATGCCTCCTCAGAGAAGACTAAACTTCGCTATATCAAAGGATTGCGTGATGAGATCAATAGACAGAAAGACCGCGATACAAAAGCCTGGATTATCGATCTTCGGTATAACAAGGGTGGGAATATGTGGCCGATGTTAGCTGGAGTAGCGCCACTGCTAAGCAACGGAGTACATGGTTATTTTGTGAAACCTGACGGATCCAAAACTGCTTGGGGAACCTATGACGGACAAAGTTTTCTCAATAATCAGTTTATGGTTGGAATTGAAAAATCTTCAGTGGGAGATGCAAACATGCCAATAGCAGTGTTAAGTAGCGAACAAACAGCGAGCTCTGGGGAGTCATTATTAGTCGCTTTTGAAGATAAACCTAATATACGCTCTTTTGGCAAACCATCGTGTGGTATGTCGACAGCTAACCGACAGTTTAATCTAAGTAATGGGGCAACCTTAAATATTACGACAGCAACGATGGCAAGTAAGAATGGTAAACTATTCGGTGGAAGAATAGCTGTCGATGAGTCTTCTACGCGTCCTGTCGAGGATGCGATTCAGTGGATTAATACATTGACCGAACACTGATTCCGGAGTGTCAGCTCTGAGCGAGCAGCGGACATTTTTACCAAATCGTAGTACATTCAACAATCGCCAAAAATCAAATCATAAAGGACTATAAATTTGAAACTCCTCACAATATTCGCAAGTTTACTGTTCAGCGCTTTAAGTATTGCAGCCGACAAGATTTACGATGAATCCAGAGACAGGCATATTCCCATAGAAGTCTCGTACCCTAATCTAAAAGAAAATTGCAATGAGACTCAGCAGTGCCCGGTAGCATTGCTTAGCGCAGGTTACGGCGTATCACATACTAAGTACGCATTTTTGTCCAAACAGCTGAACCAGTTGGGTTACATGGTTATAGCTATTGGGCACGAACTAGAGAACGATCCTCCGTTGTCGGTATCTGGGAATTTGTATGAAACTCGAAGCGAAAACTGGATCAGAGGCTCCGAAACACTGGACTTTATTAAACATAGTCTCACATCTACTTACCAAAACTATAACTTCAATGATTTGCTACTTATTGGTCATTCAAACGGTGGGGATATTTCCTCCTGGCTTGCGAATGAGGGCAAGGATTACATTGATACTGTTATTACACTTGACCATCGTCGCGTTCCGCTTCCCAGAAGAAAAGATATTAATGTCCTCTCGATTCGAGGTAGTGATTACCCAGCTGACGATGGCGTACTGCCGTCAAAGAAAGAAGCAAAAGAGTACAGTATGTGCGTTAAAGAAATACCAGAGTCCCGGCACAACGACATGACTGATTACGGCCCCAAATGGCTTAAAGATGAAATTAATAGAGTTATAGATAATTTTCTAAATGGCTCGAGCTGTCGAGTCAATTCATGATGAATACTAAAACGACAACTATTGCATTCTATGCCGGGTTAATCTCTGTAATTATTGGAGCAGCAACATTCGCGTTGAGTTGGAATTTATACGACATTCTTGGCGGTCCTATGCCCGGCACCAAGGTGTTACTTTTCCCGGGGAGCTTAACGTTGATATATGTTTGGCATCCGCTTTTCACCGAAGAAATTAACTTTTGGCCTAAGTTCGCGCTTCAAATGTTTGGGCAGTTTTTTGTTGTTACCGCCGTGACGATGCTGTGTGTTGGTCTTGCTAGGAAGCTACTTCGTATTATCCAGAAATATTGATGATAAAATACTGTAATCTCCCCGAAAAATCGGAGCCATTTTAAGTAGCAAGTCCAGTTGACTATGTTCCGCTTCCATCGCAATTTTAGCCAACAATTACTCAGCCCGTTGATTTAGGTGTTAACTTCAGTGTCTGGCACAAAACCAAAAGTCAGCAATGAGCGAAGAACGGACCTTAGTGGTTATAGTCAGTTCTTCTAATCATGCGCACAACGTTCAAAAAAATTAGTGTTACTGATTTAAGTTTGCCCAAATCTTGGGGGTTGTACCAAAGGACTTTTTAAAATGCCGCGTCATATGACTTTGATCTGCAAAACCGCTACTGAATGAAACTTGAGACAAAGGTATGCCACGCTCAATGAGAGCTTTTGCTTTCTGTAATCGCTTTAGTGTTACGTAGCGATAAGGCGTTGTGCCATAAAGAGACCTGAAATCACGCGTTATCTGCCACTTACTGTAATCGCAAATAGCAGCCAGTTCATCCAATGTAATGCTGACTGGTAAGCTGGAGTTAGCAGCAATGGCATCGTCAATATATTCACGCGCTCTCTTGATTGCACGGTAATTCGCCTGAGTATGTCTCACATTACGCGATGTAGCTTGCTGTAATTTTGTGGCAAAAGCATAAATGAGATCTTGATGCTCTAACTTTTCCAGCGGACGATTGAATTCAGATAACAGTTGTGTAGCAACCTGGATAAACTGCGGTTGTTTTGTGACTCCTCCTTCCAAAAATGGAAGACTGAAGCCTTGTAATATATTTTGAACGTCAACAGGGTCAATGGTTATAGCGCGATAAGCAAAGGGGTCACTTGTCCCAGCCTGACCGTCGTGAGTTTCGTCAGGATGAAGTATTACCACTTCACCAGGAAGTGAGTGTCGTAATTCGCCGCGGTAATTGAAGCTTTGAACACCCCGTGTCGTTAGGGCTAGAGTATACGTATCATGGCTATGTGGCGCATACGCAAGCCCACTAAAACAAGCTTCGATTCGCTCAGTCTCGCCATAGGCTCTGTTCACCCAGCTTTTGTTTTTCTCCATCCCTACGGTACTCCTGAATCGAATTCCTTTCCAGCTATGCCAAGCACTTCTCGCTATCCAATGTATTTTTTCGTGAAATCGCAATATTGTTCAATAACCTATAGGCTAACCACCTTACTATAGCCCAAACATTCATTGGGAGTATATATCTTGACTAAACACGTCATACTTTTGATTAAATTGATTGCAGTGCTGAGCGTCGTGCTGGTAATTGTTGGCTGTTCAGCGAAAGGAATCATAAATTTACAAAGCGGCAATGCGTTGGCATCTCAAAAGTGGCTCAGTAAAGAGCAAAGTTTTAAACTACCCTTCGTTTGGCATGACGGCCATATCATTATTGAAGTCGATGTAAATGACACAGAATCATTAAGGCTGGCTTTTGATTCAGCGGCATCTGCGACTGTAATCTTTGAGACACCCCGTACCCAAACCTTGCAGTTAGATGTGGAAAGGCAGCTTGAGGTTCAAAGCAGTCAAGTCAACGTAGTTAACAATGGCATTATCCGGGTTGGAGACATCGAGCTCTCAGAGTTGACCTTCATTCATGTTCCGATTGAGAAAAATCCGTTATTTCACGACTATGACACCGCTTATTTTGATGGTGCGATTGGCTACGACTTACTGAATCACTTTAATGTCTCGGTTCTTTATGCGGAGCAGTCTCTACAGTTTCATAAGAAAAGTGCGAAAAGCGAGTTTAACCACGAAAACAGCACGACTTTACCATTGTCTGTTCATGGTCGAATTCCCTATGTTAATGCCAGACTGAAAGATAACGACGGTGTCGAAGCCGACTATGCGTTTATTATCGACACAGGTGCGCCTGACTACGTTTACTTGAATGAAAAATTGACTGATAAATTAGAGTTTCCAAACGACTACTTTGAAACTCACACTCAAAATTTTGATGGTAAACAGGTTGTTGAAACTAGCCGTATCGATTTTTTTGGACTGGGCGATAGCGAGTTTGAAAATGTTGCGGCACACAATTTACTAAGCTTTGAAGACCCCTACGGAATTGGTTTGATAGGTAGTGGACTACTTCGGAAGTTCAACGTGCATTTTAATTACCAAGACGAGTCTATTACGCTCGTAAAGAATAAATTTTTCAGCCATAAAACTGATATCGACCGCAGTGGCTTGGTAATGGAGCCACACCGGCTGGGAGGTGTAATAAAACAGGTGGCAAAGAATTCTCATGCAGCAGAGCTTGGTTTTACTGAACAAGCGATAGTTAAAGAAATTAACGGTAAGGCAATAACTGAAGATAACTTTGATGAATTGCGCCGATTATTTCGCAGTGATGCGCAATCTGTAAATGTATGCTGGCAAACAAATGGCGGAACGAAGTGCGGTGATTTGAAGCTAGAAGACCGCATCGCTTTATAGCCAATCTCCGTTTTGCTACCGAAGCTGAGGGATCTATATTATTCGCTCAATGCTGAAAGTCAGTATTGAGCGAAAAGCAGACATTGGATTTTCTGACCATACAAGATAGTCTAATTTACAAGGAGACTGACCTCGTAGGTCGGTATATAAGCTGTTAAGTTCTAAATAAGGATCAGGGAGCGATGAAGATATCAAGAGTTTCGATAGAAAATTTCCGTTCAATCGAAAAAGCCGAATTCGACTGCAGTAATTTCAATATATTTGTTGGTCAGAATAACGCTGGAAAGACCAATTTTTTTGAAGCGATAGAGTGGTTTTTCAACGGGCTTCCGAAAAGTAAATCTATAAAAGATCTGTACCCCAATCGAAATACAGAAAAAGAAATATGTGTTGAGATCGAATTTTCGGATGCGGAGCATGGTGCCAGAAACATGCGCAATGAAGGAAACCGAGAGAAAATGCTCAAGGTTCTCGACGGTAGCGATACTCTCACCGTTAGGAGAAAGAGCTCCGAGCCAACGAAAAGAAAACTTGTTATTGGAGGGGCTGAGTTAGAGAAGAATCCTGCAGGCTTCGATAAAGCATTTAACGATTTCCTTCCAAAATTTGAGTATATACACACCAAACAATATTTCGATGAGGTTGCAAAGTATTCTGCCAAAAGCCCCATAGGGATAATGCTTTCTTCGGTTTTGGAAGAGATCCTTCAGGATAATCCACAATACCGTGAATTTAGAGAGAAGTTTGATGAACTCTTTGATGATGACGGATCGCAAGTAAAAATCGAATTCGATCGGCTTGGTGGCAGTGTAAAAACACATCTTGAAAAGCAATTTGCTGAATGCACTAAAGTTAGTTTTGAAGTGTCCAGCCCAGAGTTCGACGACTTATTAAAGAACTTCCAAACTCGCGTGGACGATGGTGTTGAAACCTACGCCTCTGAGAAAGGCGATGGTATGCAAAGAGCCTTAATGTTGGCAATTATCCAGGCTTACGCTGAATATAGGAAGGGCCGTGAAGAAGCTGGAAAATCATTCCTATTCTTTATTGATGAAGCGGAACTGCATTTGCATCCCACAGCGCAAAGAAAATTAAAAGATGTTCTTTTGGAATTATGTGCGGACTTAGACCAAGTTTTCCTGAATACTCATTCTTCCGTTTTTGTTGCCGATGACCATCCGGACCAAACTATATATAAGGTCGAGAAAGAAGAAAGCATAACAGGCTTTAGATCTGTTGATGCCTTAGATAAGCCCTATGTCATCTTCGAATTGCTAGGCGGTAGTCCTTCTGATCTTCTCTTGCCTCGAAACTTTCTGATTGTAGAAGGCCCTAGCGAGGTAGAGTTGCTTACTCGTGTCATTCGCCGATTCTATAGTGACAAGCCGTCACTACAGATCATTTCCGCAGAGGGTGACACGCATCAAGCCAGACGATCAATCAATGCGATCAGAAAGTCTTTTAAGCCGCTCGAGAATTCAATCTTTGAAGAGAGAATGATTGTTTTGTGTGATGCTCCTACACAAAATGCTCAAGCAGGATTTGACGACTTTGTGAAGGAGTTTAAGTCTTTTAATGATAGAGGTCAGATTAAAATTCTAGAGAATGGCTCACTTGAAGAGTGCTATCCAAACTTTGATGACTGGAAGAGAACAGAGCAACAAGTCTCAGACATGTCAGGGAAGCAAAAAACGAAGCTTTCGAAACGCGTCGGTGCTCAGATCACTAAAGAACAGTTCGAAAAAGAAATGAAATCTGTTTATGACACTTTGGTTAGTGCATGGGATCGAGCGTTTTGAAACTTAACAAGGCGATGAAATTAGTTCCGGCCTCCACCGAACACCTTTTTTAAGGGCGCCGTTTATGGCGGACGTTAACGTCCGCCCTTAGCACAAGCCGGACTTCCGATATGAGCGAGCAGCGGACCTTCTGTCTTTCAAATTACTCCAACTAGTGACTAGCTGTCCCGTCATTAGTAAGTGTGGGTGTCGCTAGCGATGCACGGCACATTCACTGCGGCAATATTGCGCGTTTTGTTGTTGTGTTGTGTATTTAAGTCGTTTACTGTCAATGACATAACAAAAAATAAAGGTTGAATATTGTGCGCTCGGTAGAGTGTAACTGAGCATGCTCAAATTGCCTGTGCTAACTCGGGATCTTTCAAGTCAGGAGTGCCTGCTTGATCAGTAAGTTAAGAACCGAAAACTATCAATTGGACGAGTTTCTAAATGCGCACGCACAATATACAAATGTTAGCTCCACAACCAGGATTCATGGAGATTAGAAAAAGTGACTGGAGAAAATAAAGATAAGTGGTGGTTTCCCCTCTATGAGTTCGGAGTGCACATATTTATAGGCGTGGTAATATTTGTTCTAATTGCACTCCCTGCAATAGGACTAAACCTTTGGATTAAAAGCCTTGAGGGAACGGTTGACAGCATCATCATCCTTGGATTGATTGGTGTAGAATACTTACTTTTCTTCGTAGACATACTTTTATTTGTAATTCATGTTATCCGTACGTCACTTAAAGCAGGTAAAGCGTTATGGGAACAGTAAAAAACATCATTCAAAGTATTCCTGATTTAACCATCAGTGCTATAAAGTCATACTTTGAACCGATTGTTATAACGCACTCGTTTGTTAAGGGGCTATCTCTGTCCGGTTCTCCATCTACCTCAATAGTTAAATCGGAATTAGAGAAACTTAAAAGTAGTGCAGTCGGACGAGAATGGTATTCAATCCACCAAAACATAGATCAACTCGCGCATGATACTTTTCAAAGAGCTGCGCTTCGTAAAACCCGAATAAACTGGTTATATGGCTCATACAACGAGACCTATGAGTCATTGTTTGAAGAGTTGTATAGTAACAATGCTGCGTTTGGCGCTATGTCTCATAAATTGCTTGTAAGTGATTTAGTTGAACTGAGATCCCAGTTAGATGAGTCAGATAAAGAGCACACGTATAATATAATCATTATCGATGAAGTGCACCGCTCTATAATTGAAAGCAATTATGAAATATACGAAAAGCTATTCAATGAAACAAAGCATTTGTCACTAGGGTTTACTGCTACTAAGGTTTTGAGTAATGCGTTAAGGGATGATGATTACATTAACTTTATTGGTTTCTCAGAACCTTCAGATTTAGTCATTGGAGTAAAGGCACTGCAGCTTAAAATAGAAGAGTTTATTTCTACTATCCCAGAGCTAACAAGCAAATCAACCGGACGCGAATAAATCGCGCCGGTTATTTGGGCGTTAGCAGCCACTCCTTTCTAGCTATCTTGCCAAATGAGTAAAGAAGGAATAATTTATACTCATGAACATTTTCGAGTTTGATGACGAAAAAAGCCAGGCGAATCGCCATAAGCACGGCATTGACTTCGGATTTTAGGTGAGCGCACAATAATGACTCCTGCAATTAATATAGCTAAAAAACATCAAATAGGGCACACAGTGCATGAGTACGTTCATGATGCGTCGGTGTCGTCTTATGGTGCTGAAGCGGCAGAGAAACTGGGTGCGCCTGCAGAGCAGGTATTTAAAACCCTGGTGGTGTGTCTTGATGACAGCGAATTGGCTGTCGCCATTATTCCCGTGCTATCCAGGCTTAGCCTCAAACTTGCGGCAAAAGCGCTTGGCGCTAAACGTGCTCTGATGGCTACAAAATCTGATGTAGAACGCTCGACAGGATATGTTCTGGGCGGGGTCAGCCCACTAGGTCAAAAGAAACGCCTGAGAACGGTCATTGATATATCGGCGGATCGCCATACTTCAATCTTTGTTAGCGCCGGTCGCCGAGGGGTCGATCTGGAGCTGAGCCCGAGCGACTTAAAAACGCTGTTAAATGGGAAGTTCGCGGAACTGTGTCAGTAAACTTCATGGAGTCAGTCAGTTGCGCTGGGTCATTGAATTATTTAAGGAAGAACATGCTCCGAAGACTTACCTTGTTACTACTGTTACCTTTCCCAGTATTCGCTGAGGTGTCAGACAAAATGCCTTCGCAGCAGAATCTGTGGGTAACAGGCCTGGTGCTGGCGGTGTGCCTGGGCTTAGCCGTACGCTGGTCGACATGGACGTAGCAGGTATTACCTACAATGATACCTATTACATAAAGAAAGAGGCTGCAAACGAGCTTCGGGTTCACTTCCACGAGTTGGTTCATGTGTTGCAGTGGCGAGAGCTCGCTCCTCAAGGTTTCATCGAGCGCTACATTCGAGAGATTCAATATTTTGGGTATAACAACGCTCCGCTGGAAAAGATGGCCTATGCCTTAGATGGGCATTACCAAAGCAAGGGACGGCATCTCAGCGTTGAGCAGTTTGTCCGAGAAAATTTATAACAATTCGCGTAACTCGGAGGCACTAAAGTGTGCCGGCGCGCTCCGCGTTAACGTCCGCTCCTGGCACGAAGCGGACTATCAATTCATACTCAAATCAATTGTTATTAACAACCCTGTTTAAAATTCTTTATAGCCCTCTTAAAGTCTTTTAGTTTGAATTAAATACCCTGTAATCCATATAAGGGCTTTTATATGAAAATAATTACGTCCCTTAAATAGTCTGCTACACTATAATTATAAGTTTAAAGGCTATTTAAGGTTCTTTATATGGATTCTGATCGTGTTTCAGCAATCATTGGTCAGCGAGTCAGGCAGTATCGGTTGAATCAGGATTTAACTCAGGAGGACTTAGCTACCTTAGCTAATGTCTCACTCAATGCCGTTAAATCTGCCGAGGGTGGTAAAAGCACCTTGCCGACTTATGTCGCAATTCTTCAGGCTTTGGGCCATATCGACAATTTACTGGCTGCATTCCCGGACGAGGGCGTTTCTCCTGTTCAACTACTCAAAAGTAGCACCAAACAGAAGAAAAGAGCGAGCGGTAAAACGCGTGTGAAACCTGCTGACAATGAGGAGCTGGACTGGTGATTAATACCATTGAAGTTCGCTACAAAGGTGAGCCTGTCGGTGCCTTAAGTTATAACAAAGGCGATACGGCTGCGCGGTTCGAGTACTTATCTGAATTTGTCGAAAAAGACATTCCGCTTGCGCCTTTAACCATGCCTGCCGAAAAGGGACGAATTTATTCCTTTCCGGGGTTAAATTGGGATACGTTCAGAGGTCTGCCTGGCATGCTGGCGGACTCTTTGCCCGACGACTTTGGTAATGCGGTTCTGAACCAATGGGTTGCGCAACAGCCCGATCGCACCGAGCCTCTGAGCCCGCTTGAGCGACTGCAGTATACCGGCGAGCGGGGCATGGGCGCTCTTGAGTATCACCCCGCGCGTAAGAATCAAACCAACGCCAAAAACAAGGACATTGAGCTTGAGAGCTTAATGAGATTAGCGCAGGAAGTGCTCGATGCTCGGACTGGCTTTCGTCAGCGCACGCACTTTGATGACGCGGCAGACAAAGAAATGATGCAGGCCTTATTAGCGGTTGGGACCAGCGCCGGTGGCGCAAGACCAAAAGCGGTATTGGCGTTTAATAAGGACTTCAGCCAGGTTCGTTCAGGGCAGGGGCTTGTGCCCGATGGGTTCGAGCATTACCTGCTGAAGTTTGACGGTGTAAAAGAGCGCGACCCTTCTCAGCAAACCTTTGGCGACCCGCTGGGTTACGGTGCCATGGAGTATGTGTATTACTTAATGGCCACCAAAGCCGGCATTCATATGATGCCATGCCACCTGCTGGATGAAGGCAACCGCCGCCATTTTGTGACCAAACGCTTTGACAGAATAGGCAATGAGAAAAAGCATATTCAAACGCTTACCGCTATTAAACACGTGAACTACCATGATATTGGCGCGTTTTCTTATGAGGAGCTGTTTCAGGTTGCCCGCCAGCTAAGGTTGCCCCGGGCGGACGCTATAGACTTGTTTCGCCGTATGGTCTTTAACCACGTAGCAACCAACCACGATGACCATTCCAAGAACTTTGGTTTTATGCTCGAGGACAAGCAATGGCGGTTGAGCCCGGCTTACGATGTTGCCTTTAGCTACAAACCCGGAAACCCCTGGGTAGAGCAGCACTGGATGTCGTTAAATGGCAAACGCAGCGGCCATACCCGCGCTGACTTTTACGCGCTTGCGGACGTTCAGTTACCAAAGGTAGAGCGCAAAGAAATAGATGCGATTATTGATGGCGTGATAAACGCGGTGTCTCAGTGGCGGGAATTGGCTAAAGCGCATGACGTACCGAAAACGCTGGCAGATTTTATAAGCAGCCACCTTAAGCTGAAAGACTTTTCGTGAGCCGTATTTAGACCCCATTTAGGTATGACTGGACTTAACCTCAACGACCAGCGTTGTCTTTACTCCGACCACACTGCATACTCATTCCCGCTAGGACAAGTAAATTGAAAGCGTCGCCCACCGGGAAAATCAAATATCGGCTTAATGACTTTACCGCCGGCGTCTTCAACGCTTTTTAAACTTTGTTCAAGGTCTTTGCTATACAGAACCACCAAGGCGCTCCCGGTAGAGGTTTGTGCCACTAAATCAGATTGGTAAAAGCCGCCATCGAGCCCTGCATTTTGAATCGCCGCGTATTCCGGACCATAGTCAACAAACTCCCAGCCAAAGGCCTGCTGAAAAAAGCGCTTGGTTGCGTCAAGACTCCGCGCCGGGAGTTCAATGTAATTAATTTTGGTTGAGTTCATTGTGTGCCTCGCTTAGGGCTTTTTGAAAACGGTTTTGCTATGCAACGGTAAGATCAAGCTTCTGAACCTTATCTAAACTTAAGTTTTTTCCAGCATGCCATAAGTCGTATGCATCCTGCATTGCTAGCCAACTCTCTGGGCTTCTGCCCAAAGCTTTCGATAAACGCAACGCCATTTCAGGACTTATGCCACTTTGGCATTTCAAAACTCTGTTTAAAGTGGAAGGGGAAACATTAAGTTTTTCCGCTAAATACCGACAACTCAATCCAAAGGGCTGCATATAGGTTACTAAAATAAATTCACCAGGATGGACAGGGTTATGCATAATAGACATTAGTGATAATCCTCGTAGTTAAGCAGGTATACGTGACCATCACGAAACTCGAAGGTTAAACGCCAATTGCCACTCACCGCTATCGACCAAATATTTTTTCGAACACCTTTTAACGGATGAAGCCTGTATCCCGGGATATCGAGATCTGAAACTTTCATAGCAGTATTTAATGCCGCTAACTGCATACGTAACCTCGCAGCATGATTTGCTTGAATTCCGCGAGTACTTCCAGTTTCAAAGTAGAGCTTCAGTCCTTTGTGTCTAAATGTTTTGATCATGAGATATTAGTGTAGCGTGCTGCGCAACGGTGTCAATTTGTAATTTATTTCTATTTTCGGCATATGCGCTATGTACTGGATTTTATTCATCTTCGAGCTCCGCCCTAATTCGTAAAAAGCTGGCAAAGCGTGGCACGCCATTATTGGTGTAGCCGTGGTACTTGTAGGTAATAATACTGCCGACAGGTGGTGGGTTGGCGCGTTCTTCATCCGTAAATCCAGTGCCAATAGAAAATTCAACGCCTTGTTGACTTCGCACGCGTAAAGCACCGAGCATACCGGTGTATTTACCTTTGCCCGGTAAATGCGCGATAACCTCGGCCTCTTCATCGAAATAGGGTTTTAATTTTAATAAAGCGTCACTTCTGCCAGACTGATGAGGTGCCGTTGCTAAATGCAGCATCAGGCCTTCTGCGCCACGCTCAACCATAGCTTGCAGGTGTTCGCTTAACTCATGATTGGAATGAAACCGTTGCTGCTTAACCGGCTTAATATGTTCAGCGTTTATTTGCGTAATTAAGTTTGAATAGTTTTTGTATCGCTCCTTAAATGGTCGCTGTGAGCCAGGCATATCAAACACCATATATTTCACTTGCCGCCAACGGTTGTCCTTTGGTGTTTGGGTACGCACAATAGAGCTCAAGTCCTCAAAGTTCTGACGCTTTGTCCATAGCTCACCATCAAGCCAGACGTCGGGTAGTGGTGCAGTAAACCAGTCAGGAGCCGATATTTGGTTGCCTTGTCGGGTCAGTAGTTTGGAGCCGGTCCAAATAGCTCGTATACCGTCATACTTTTCGCTGACCAAGTAGTCGCTAATGGGAGTGCTCGTGTTTTCTTCATACACTTTTGCCAGTTGGGTTTGCGTTGCTGTCTGCAACGCGGCTGCGGGGAAGGTACAAAAGGTAGCGATAAAAAGTGCCGCTAAGTAAATGAAACGAATTTTATAGAGTGCTGGCATCCTTGCCTCTTATTTGGGATTGAGTTGCAGCGCGTTTACGCCAGGTGTCATAAAGAGACTAGCATCGGTTGCTAAAGTTAGCAGCGGGGCGATGTCGTATTATGAGCTAGGCAAACCGATTTTCGCATTACGTTATGAGTCAAATTCGCAAAAACGGCGTATAAGAAAGTAAAGTTTGCAAAAGGTGGTCCTAATGTCAGAACACAGTTCGAAACTTATTATTTTCTTTGATGGCGGATGCCCATTGTGCGTTAAGGAAATGCGGCACTTAAGAAAGCTTGATGAGAAGCGACAAATAACGTTCGAGAATATTAATGAGCCGGACTTTAACCAGCGGTACCCTCAAGTTAACGTTGCTAAGGCTAACCAGTATTTACACGGGCAAGTCAGCTCCGGTGAAATGATCTATGGCTTAGATGTTACCCACGCGGCTTGGTCGTTAGTAGGTAAAGGCTGGATGATTGCCCCTCTGCGTTGGCCGGTTATTCGCTGGTTTGCGGACAAAGCTTACCTATTTTTTGCGCGCAACCGTAACCGTATTTCAAAGGCTTTAACAGGCAAAGAGCGCTGCGCGCAGTGTTCAATTGATTAAAGCTAGTCTAGAGCTCGTTTAAGCCCGCGCCATCGCATTTCCAACACGGTAATAGCGAAGACATAAAGCACTACAATAACAAGTGATACCGCTAAAAATCGGTGTTCAGGAAACGCATACCATGTCGCAACAACTAATATTGTTCGAGCAACACCATGCACAACGCCTATCCAATGTTGGATAATCCATGACATTGGAATCCACATAAGGCCTGTTAGAACTCCGATGGTGAGTGGTAGAGACGTATAATCTTCCAGGAAAAATGGAATGGCAATAGCGTACACGGAAACGGACATTAGGACGGTAAGCATAAAGAGCCTATCAAAAGTATTTTTAGGCTTACTTTTATCCAGCATGTTTTCACCGGTAAACTTAGATAGAAACAGTGCTAAATAGACTATCGAACCTGTAGCTATGAACGTGACTAGCGATAAGGGAACCGGCTTGAGAAATAAAGGTAGTGTTCAGAATTCTGTGTCATTTCGTTAAACTAAGCAAAAAAGAGATGACATATGACCAAAACCAATTTCGACATGGATGCCGCTTTAAAGCAGTTGCGTGAAGGCAAAGACCTCACCGGCAAAGACG
>Ga0208449_1001228_pt1 | contig 14199 bp, 15 predicted proteins | sample MalvireepMed_s17_FD_184247 | JGI IMG/M metagenome (GOLD analysis project Ga0208449, IMG submission 184247) | Marine viral communities from the Global Malaspina Expedition - Malaspina viral metaG DeepMed_s17 (SPAdes) (version 2) | ecosystem: Environmental > Aquatic > Marine > Oceanic | place...
ACAGAGTGTTAGTCGGTGTTAACACATCCAACATATGTGTATCGGTTGTGTGAGTTCCTGCTGCTAATGTAGCGCCGCCAAAGTTTTGAACCCATGTTGGATTCAAACCCAATAACGTTGTTGCGATGTCATTTGGCGTCAGATCGATGCCTGAATTTGCATTTGCAAGAGCATCAATGCGCCCCAAGCTCATTCTTCGATTTCCCATAATTTGTTTCTCCTTTTATAATTTAAGTTATCGATAACTTGATTTTAATCACGAAACATAACCAGCCACGTTCGGTTATGAATCTTCGAGGGTCAGTGGCCTCGACCCAGGAGAGTATTCTCAAGTTACTTATAAATAGTAGGTTGGAAATGAAAAAACCCACCTTAGTTTCCCAAGGTGGGTTTAAATTATTATTTAGCTGTTAACTAATCAGAGATTAGCTAGCGCCTTCCTCACCGAGGAGTCCGCGAACAACTACTAGACCATACATATCAGGTCGGACCATCTTTTTAGCGTAACGGGTCATAACGCCTTTACGCGGTACGAAGTCTTCCGTACCAAAGATAGTGGGAGTAACCTGCAACGGTACATAAGGAGCGTAGACATAGCCACTCTCCAAGAAACTACCGCCTTTACGGCCAACCAAAACAAGATTGCGCGGGAAGTACGGATCAACGTAAACATCCCATTTCTTGCTAAGATTACCAGCTTTAACAGCACCAACAGTACCCTTGTCATCGTCATGGGTAATATTAGCACGGAAACCGCTAGTAAACTCAAGAATATTAGCAATCTCGGGGCTAGTCACAAGGAACGTAGCTCCGCCGCGAAGAGTTTTACGGTGAATCTGTGCGGAGACATCATTAAGAGTCTCTACAAGAGTCTCGTACCACTCAGACACGGTACCAGTGAAGTCCGGTGCAGCCGAGGATGCACCAAGCTCAGTGCCCTTTGTACGATGTACAAAAAGACCAGGCGAACGAGACCAGTAATACGTACCAGCAGTTGCCCCTTGGATGAGATCGTTAAGAATCTCGCGGTCAATTTCAAGAGCAATATGCTCAGAAAGAATCGACGTAAGCTCAACTTCTGCATCAAGATTATGATATGCATTGAGGTCTTGACCAAGCTCTGGCGACCACTTAGCTTTAAGCTTTTTGGTGATAGCCGTTACAGCGATTGAATCAACTTTGATATCAATCTCTGCAATGGTGTTTTTCTTAGTTGCGTTACCAGCATTGCCAGTCCCAGGTCTTGGCTCTTCAAGGCCCCAATCGGCCTGACCTACAACAGATCCAATAGCATTGGAAGCTGCAAATGAGTCTTTTATAGGTACAGAAAGGCTATGGTTTGCATCGCCAGTTGCCAATGTGTCGGTACTGTCGGTGGAAGTGACCCAATACATGCTGATCTTTCTTCCGGCGCTACCAGTGAGCACTCCACTTGCATTGTGCCAGCCTCGATGAGTCAAACGACGAAGTAAACGTCCATTGTTTGCCCCTAGACCCATGTCAGACTCCGTAGTATCGGTGACGTTGGTGTGCATCACGATACCTTGAAGCATGTCTAAATTGATCTTATCAAAATCGGCTTGACCAAGACAGGCAACACCATGATAGACGCGTCCTGTAGCTTGTCCTAAGACATCTGCGTCATAACGAATCGCCTTTTTCTGTGCATCCGACAAGTCGGCAATTTTAGTACCGTCAAGATCGAATAGCGCGTTGGTACCAGCGGTACCCGTGGCTTTAATGTTAAACTCAGGGGAGTCCGAGGTTCCGTGATCTGAGTCGGCGTTAACGGCCATCGCAGTCAGCGAACCAGTCGGTGAAGAATATACATTGCTCATGTTATAGAAACCAGATCCAGTGAGGTCTGTGACACCACCGGTAATCTGTGAAGCAACTACTCCACCACCATATACTGAAGAGCTAGCGTCGAGACCGCCGCGGCCATCTGTATAGGTAAAGTCCAGGAAAAAGATCAGACCAGAGGGCAAACTCATGGGCTGAACGCTAACAAGATCGTTAGCGACAAGTCCACCGAATACACGGCGAACAATTGGGAATGCGACGGCTGCAAAGCCCTCAACATCTCCAGCGGCCATTGAACTGGCCTCACGTAGTAACTCTTTAGCTTGATTTTCAAGCAGCCGAGCCATTGTAGAACGATTGTTACCGTTCAAACCTTCAAGAAGACCAGTTTTATCCCACTTAGAAACAACTGCTTCGCCTTCTTTCTTGAGATCGCGGTTAACAAGTCCTTCGGTTAGTTTATTTAAAATAGACATATTTAAATCCTCCTTTAATCAATGTTTATTTAATACCTGCTAAACGTTGCATCCTATCCGTAAATGACGGATCGGATTGCTTTTCCTCTTTACGAGGCAAGAAAGCTGAAGAACGCTTGTTGATTGCTTCGTCCAGTGATTTTGGAGTATCTTGAATAGACCTTATACCAGCCACTGCACTTTGAAGAGTTTCAAAAATTACTTTTGCTTCTTCAACCGTACCCGCTTTTCCAATAGCTTCGACAATTTTATCTTTCTGTCGCTCATTCAGGGAGTCGCTAATTAAAGTGCGGTTTGTATAATGTAAATGCGCATTTCGCACATTTACCTCGTTAAGCTTTTCTTGGGTCTTAACGAGCATTTCTCTAAATTTATTATTTTGTTCGTGTAATTGCCCAGCCTGTTGATAAAGCTGTGCGTGTTCTTGTTCGTATGCTTGGTGTGATTCATAAAGTTTTGCGTAGTCATGTTGATAAACTTGAAGGGCTCGTTGTAATTTATCAATTGCTTCCCGTTGTGTTTCTTGCCCCTCCATAACACCGGCCTCATATGGGGAGGAGTCTTCATATACATCTTCTTCAAGTTCTTCACCTTCTTCGTATACATCTTCTCCGAGGTCTTCGCCCTCTTCATATACGTCTTCTTCGTATACATCTTCTTCGAGGTCTTCGCCTAAAATATCAGCAATGACAGACTCTTGAATGGTGATTACTTCTCTTCCTTCCTCTTCGGCAACTTCTTCGCCACCAGTAACCTCTTCTGCTACTAATTCATGCATTTGTTTTTCTGAAGGGTCAAGATCGTCCATTTTCATCTCCTGTACTAATTCTGATAGGTTGATTGTAACTGTTTTTTGGAGGTCCATCTGGGCTGGAGGTATAGAGGGACCTACATCTTCGCCAGAACCAGCATCCATTCCGCCAGGAGCATCAGGAGTGCCAGGCTGCGCCATTCCGCCAGCAGCACCCATCATAGCCATTTCTTCTGGGCTTGGGCCCTGTTCTAAAAGCTGGTCTACGGCTTTTTTAATATCATTAGAATATTTTTCAACGATTGTAGCTTCTGCATTTTTGATTGCAACCTCTTTTAAGGCTTCTGCGTCGACAATAACTTGATCAAGCATACTAGACATTTATAAACTCCTTTTAAAACAGTTTTCCATAATAAGTAGTCTTTAAAATATTTAAATTCCCTATATTGTTTGAAATTTTCATTCGACACCAATGACCTTTGAAACATCTGCTCTTGCAACATCTATTATTTTGCCTAAACTGCCTGCTACTACGCCTATTACTATGTTACCATATCCCACAGAAACAAACTCGAAGGCGCCGAGATCAGGTGGGTCAGCGCGCGTAGTGCCGCTCAAATCAACTGATGTTAAATTAAAATAACTTAAAGCGGTTCCAACATTGAGAGCGGGCGAGGTGCTAGCAAGAGTCCAGTCTGCATGTATGCCCACAAAACTTAAATCAGGATCATTAAAAAGCGTCAACGAATCTGTATTCTGATAAGACAATTCAGTTGAGTGAAACGAAGCGCTCGTGCCATCAAATTCTCTGCGCACACCATTACTAACAATAGAAGTTCGAAATCCAGCGTAAAGATTATTTGTGGCAGTATCAGATCTAATAAAAGGAAAATTAAGATTTGTGTCAGAATCAAGGCTCATACTAACGATGCAATTTTCTACGCGAGGCGCTGTAATTCCAAAATTGGCATCAGTATGATTAGTGTCAGCGACTCTCGCTATAACAGTGCAAAAACTGGCAGTTGCGCGATCAGTTCCGCCTGCTGCAGCGTAAATGGCTCTAGTGGGAGTATGAGAGGTTGTTCCACTAAAGATAATTAAACAATTGTTTATTAAAGCATTTCTGGAATCGTCCTTGAAACTAATACCATATGGAAGTTGTCCTCCGGATCCGATACCTACATGTATTCGACAACTATCAACTATAGTCCAAGCATCCGTGCTACTATAATCGCCTAGGCCAGTGATACCGCCACAAAAAGAAGATGTAATCGTAACTCCTCTAATATCGTAAGGCCTCTTGTTGCCAACAATTGCTCCAGCGCCAGCAAGTGAGTGTGTGCCAATATCTCTGATTGTTAAATTATGTATGCCAGAACCAGAACCATATAACTCAAAAGCGCTTTTATCTGTGGCGCCATTACCATCAACTATTATATCTTGCCCATGCGCTCCAGAAACAATAACTCCGTTATCATAGCTGTCAACCCACAATTCTTGTTCAAAGCCAGAAGGCATCCCATAACTTGCAGAATATACTGTTTGGGCGCCTGAGCTTTCACTTAAAATAATATAATGAGGGCCAACGTCTGAGAGATTATCATTTATATCTGAACGGGCAGCTTCAATTGTGGTATAAGGATTCGAGGTAGACCCATCATTAGAGCCGCCAGTAAAAGTAACTGAAACATATTTAGTTAATGGCATTATATACTTCCTTAAATATTTTTATGCTATTTCTACCCACGTATTATCAGGTCTAAAAAGAAGTAATATATCACTACTATCATCATCAATGCAATAGCCGACAACTCTTACAATATCGCCAGTTCCAGAAGGCGCCGTAAAATCTAAATGGCCAGCAGTTGTAGAAATATAAACAGGTAAACCGTCTGATGCACCTGAACCCGGAACGTTTAGTACTTCGGTTGATGGCATTTTAATAAAACCGCGCAACAACATGCCATCTGCCCTTGCAGACGTTCCCAGTGCAATTGCAATTAATGATTTTGCAGTAGCTGCAGCATCTGCATCAGTCTCTGTCCAAACACCATCTGATTTTAAATAGTATAACCGACTCTTTGTCAAAGTAGTGTCTGCACTAGGTCCGTAATAAAGTATATCACCAGTGGCCGCTTCGCCATCACTTAATTGGTTTTCAAATGTTGTTGTATGATAATCAGCTTTAACAAACGAACTTCCACTAACTTCAAGACTACCAGAAACTCGCACAAAGGACCCTGAACTTCCAAGAGTAATAGAATCACCTGCGGCAGGCGTATAATAAGCCGGTGAAACTCCTCCTGGGGGTAACCATATACCTCTAGTACCTCGTCGTCTTCTTCCGTGGGACATACTTAAACCCTCTTGTTTAAGATAATTAGATTTTAATATTGTTTTTAGTTTGTATGAAAAGAAAAAACCAGGTCTGCATATCTATATCTAAGAATTAATGTTATCGACTATATCTTATCAATCTATTCCATAATATTCAATAATAATTGTCAGGGTTCCCGTTGCCGGATCAGTTGTGCCATTACCAGTACCCGCATTACAAACATAAACATATGCATCATATGTCGTTTTAACAACAGTGGTATTATACCAAACTTTTTTCAAAACCCCGCCACTAGACATTGTGATATCCGATGCAGAACCGCCATTTGAATCGGCCGTTCCTGATCCGCCTGCACCAAGAAGTTCTGTTCCTGATGATATCGCGCTGTCAGCAGCCGTTGCACTTGTAGCAGATATTTGAACATTATATAGTGCGGTACCTAAATTAGAAAGAGCTTTTGGGATGGCAACAACCCTTGTAATAATTGCATCATTAGGAATTTTAACAGGAGTCGATCCATCAATCATAAATAATTGATTGGCAACATCATTATCGCCACTGTCTGCTTTAGTAATAGATAAATCTACCGCAATTCTATGAAAGCCTGAGCCGACAGACATTCCATTTGGGGGTGGAGAAATAACAAGCTCTTGTGTCCCATCTGCATCGTATTCCAATGTGCCTGGGACGCCACTCGCGGCTGGTGTGCCTATATTTAACGTTATATTGTCCATTACTCCAAACGGCTTGGGACATCTTACATCCGCATAACTATCACCAGTATTAAATCTCATATACGTATTACCAGCTTCTCTAATTTCAAATGCGGCACCATCGTTGTCTGGCATTTGAATTCCGCCACCATCGGCGCCGACGGTAAGAGTAAATTCATTTCCGCCACCTGAATTGCCATACATAATATTGCTGTCGTTACCAGTTCCAAAGTACAGTTTTACATCATCAGCTGCGAGAAAGACATCATTACTAAATTTGGCACCCTGTGAGGCGGTGAATTGACCAGTTGAAGTTATGACATCGGCAGCTGCATCACCAAGAGTTACATTGGCATCAAAAGTAACAGCCTGTTCAAAGGTCGCTGCCGCACCTGCAAAACGAAGTTCATCGGTTCCATTTTCATCATATTCGATAGTGGCGTCTTGCCCGGTACCAAGAGCTATTGCTGTGTCATCCAGCATTACTAGTCGTTTGCTAAAACTTACAGCTTCCTGACCATCGACAGAGGAAACTGTCATATAAATGGTGTCAGTTTCTCTGAACTCAAATGCTTCACCGGAATTGTCAGGAATTTGAAACATTGTGCCGCCTGCGGCGCCTGAAATAATCAACTTATCCGATGCGGTCTCATCATATGAGATTGAAGCATCCTGACCGGTGCCAAAGTAAAGTTTTATGTCATCGGCAACTCGCGGCGCGACACTAAAGAGGGCGCCCTGAGACGCTGTTAATTGGCCAGTTACAGTTACAGCATCAGCAGCGGCATTACCAAGAGTTACGTTGCCACCAAAAGTAGCTGCTCCATCAACGTTAAGAGTATCATCGCATTCTACATGAAGAGTAAAAACACCACCTTGTGAAGCTGTTAATTGGCCAGTTACGGTTACCACGTCGGCGGCTGCATCGCCCAACGCTGAAGATCCAGAAACATTAAAAGTGGTTCCCGAACCAGTAACAAAAATCCTATCTGTATATTGCGGCATCTTTTATTCTCCTATCTCTTCTAACATCATTTTATATCTCTTCTGTGTCTTATTATTTACTACACATAAATAGTTTTCTTCCTCAAGAATCGTCCAATCACCTTTATTGTTTTTAAGGTGAAGGTCGCCAGTATATACATTTGCCCAACGTTTTGAAGAAGAACCAAGATTTGTAGTACCATCGGCGTTAGGTAATATATCTCCACCAGCGGGATTGAAGATAATATCTCCATCAATTGTAAATGTTAAATCTGCTGCTGTTGCATCATCGTCGACAGTGGTTATTGTCGTGGCGCCATGTTGGGCAACTGTAATTGAAAATAAATCGCCCGTGTCTTGATCGTCATAAATTACAAATTTTGTATTATCGCAATCAAGTAAAAAGTGGCTAGCATCGGCATCTTTAATATGAACTTGGCCGCCATCGGCATCAAGAACCATATCTCGTCCGGACATCAAATAAAAATCATTACTAGGAGAACTTGAAGATAATGTAAACTTATTGGCAGTATTGAAATTGAGAGATCCTGAAGTCGCCCCACCAGCTTTAAAGAAAATATCGCCACCATCGGCATCAAGAACAATGTCTAAGCCAGCGTCCAAAGCAATGCCACCAGCGTCTGCTGCAATATTTACAGCACCAGCGCCTGTACCTGCATCGTTCTGTATAAGGATTGTTTGTGACGTTCCCGCATCAGCATGAAGCTTAATAGCTCCAGCCGTGTCATGATTGGCAGTTACGACAAATTGGCCGCCCTCTGCCCATAAATCTTTAGTATCTGCCCAGGCAAGACCAATGCCGCCAGCAACAGTACTCAATAAAATTGCACCAGCAGCATCTGTGCCATCTGTGGTGCCTGCAGTGTTAATCGTCGACCATAGTTCACTTCCAGCAGTTCCATGTGGCGACCATATTGTTTCTACAGCGCCATTTAAACCTACATTGACCGTCTGTCCATCAACAACATTAATATCAATAGAACCGGCTGCGGAATCAAGACTAATTGCTCCATTCGCATCAACATCAACACCACCTGCAGTGGCATTAATATCAATAGCATTCGTGCCTGTACCTGCGGAGCTAACAGTGAGCGTTTGTGTAGAACCTCCAGATACGCTTATAGTAAGATCTTTATTTGAACCAGCAACAGTGAAATTTGAATCATCAGTGCCATCAATAGAGATTCCAGTTCCGTCAACTGTTACAGTGGTTGTGGCATTGATATCAACAGTTGAACCTGCTGTAAGATCAAGTTCTGCAGAAGATGCAATTGCTAAGTTTGTGCCGTCACCTTCAATCTTTTCACCATCATCGCCAAATGTAAGACCAATGCTTGCAGGAATATTAATGTCGCCGCCGGATCCAAGGCCAAAATGAATGTCTGTGCCGTCTCCCTTCAAATATTCTTGGTCGGCACCAATTTTAAGTTTTTTGCCGGAAGCAATTGTGGCGCCATATGAAGCAGTTACCTGACTTGAAAAAGTACTAACATCGTCAACACTGTTGCCAAAAGACGTATCCCCTCGATATGTAGTTGAGTCATGTACAATTGTTTTAAACTCATAAGCGTTCAACGTTCCAGAAACGTGTAAATTTCCAGAAAGTTCGACAAGTTCTCCGGAGTTTGGGTAAATTGTATCTACATATAGCTTGCTCATATTTATTAATTCCTCTTATTAATTAGATTTATAGATCCTCAATGTCCTTAATTTTCACAACCGATCCGCTACCAATTGTCAATGACCCAGTGTGTATAATTCTTATTGGTCCAAATAAAACAGAATTATAAAACTCTGGAACTGTCGTTGGCTTGTTTATTTTTGATGCATTTCCATAGCCCATGCTTGATAAAAATCCAGCTGTTTTCATTGAACCAGAAAACTGTACAACTCCGGTGCCGGTCGAGCCAGTTATTGAAGTAGTAAACACGGCCATTAGTCTTCGACCTCCTCTAACATCATTTTATATCTCTTTTGTGTCTTATTGTTCACTACACATAAATAGTTCTCTTCCTCAACAATTGTCCAATCTCCTCTATCATTTTTAAGATGAAGGTCTCCAGCATATACATTAGCCCAACGCTTTGAAGCAGATCCTAAATCATGTGTATCATCAGCGCTTGGAAAAACACTTCCAGCAACATCTAGCAAGGCAGCTGGAGTTGTCGTTCCAATACCGACGTTACCGGAACCAAGCACGGTCAACAGTTCGGTGGTATGGTTTGCAACCTCCAAAACAGTTTCAGCAGAAGCTAAGGCTTGAACTGTTGTTCCACTTCTTTTTGCTCCAATGATTTCAACGGTTGCAACCGTATCTGTGTGGGTATCGTTAGAAATGCCTCTCAAAGCTAGTGAACGAGCAGCTGCACTTTCCTGATCTGATATCCCGTTAATCAGTAGGCCGCCCTGAGTTTGGTGTATCGGGCCAATGTCACCATAAGCATTGGTCTGGGCCACATTTGTTATTCCATGTACCACATCGTCGTCGGTTAACACCAAATGCGCATTATGGACAGCCGTAAGATCACGAGAATTCCCAAGCTCTGTCCAGCTTCCGCTAGCATGGTCTTTAAAAAGTAACGTTCCGTTTTTGTTTTGCGTAAAGCCAACAGCTGTGCTAGCATTAAGACCGCCGCCCCAGCTAAGATAAGCGCTTTGTGAAAGCGCACAGGCGCCTGTTACGTAAAGCGCTGAATTGTTAGCCATAAAACCAGTGCCATCACCTGCCATTTGAATCACCTCTCTTTGTAATCATAATTAAATTATGCACTTCTACAAATATAAATAGTAAATTTATTTTTTAATAGATAAAATAATATTATTTTTCCGGACTGTCAATGGGGGTCATCTCAAGTTTATCAATCTATTCCATAATATTCAATAATAATTGTCATTGTTCCTACCGATGGGTCAGTTGTACCGTTACCAGTACCGGCATTGCAAACATAAACATACGCATCGTATGTCGTTTTGACTATAGTGTTATTATACCAAACTTTATTCACAACTCCGCTGTTTCCTGCATTGGACATTATGATATCCGCAGCAGAACCGCCATTTGAATCGGCCGTTCCTGATCCGCCTGCACCAAGAAGCTCTGTTCCTGATGATATCGCGCTATCAGCAGCCGTTGCACTTGTAGCAGATATTTGAATATTGTATAGTGCAGTATTTAAATTACTGAGTGTTTTTGTGACAGCAACAACCCTTGTAATAATTGCATCATTAGGAATTTTAACAGGAGTCGATCCATCAATCATAAATAATTGATTGGCAACATCATTATCGCCACTGTCTGCTTTAGTAATATCAAGATCTACCGCAATTCTATGAAAGGCCGAACCAACAGACATTCCATTTGGTGGTGGAGAAATAACAAGCTCTTGTGTCCCATCTGCATCATATTCTAATGTGCTGGGCGCGCCGCTAGCGCCTGGCGTGCCTATATTTAATGCTACATTGTCCATTATTGTTAGTGGCTTGACGGCGCGCACATCCGAATATGTATCGGCAGTGTTAAATCTCATGTAAGTGTTGCCAGCTTCTCTAATTTCAAAGGCGGCGCCATCGTTATCTGGCATTTGAATTCCGCCACCATCGGAGCCTAAAGTTATAGCGAATTCATTTCCGGCGCCCGGGTTGCCATACATAATATTGCTGTCGTTGCCAGTTCCAAAGTACAGTTTTACATCATCAGCTGCAAGGAAAACGTCGTTGCTAAATTTTGCACCCTCAGAGGCTGTTAATTGGGCAGTTACGGTATGAACATCGTCTGCGGCGTCACCAAAAGTTGTTGAACCAATTCTGGATTTAGGGGGTGCAACTGATCTGAAACTAGGCACATTTAAACCCTCCATCTCTGCAATTGTATAATTTTATTATAGTTACCAATTCTATAACTCCTATGCTGTTAATAAGGTTTCGGTAAAGCCCGAACCAGTTAAATGATACATCCTGCGAGTTGGCACATTCGTTAAGTCGGCCAGAATTCTATAATGAACTACGTCTGCGGCACTTCCACCACCAAGATCGCCTGCTGCAATGTCACCTACTGTAACATCTGTGCTTATATATATTTCTTTAGCTTTTGCTTTAAAGGTTACTGATTGGCTGCCAGAGAGAGTGACAAAATGTTTTCCCGTGAATACATCGCTTTTTGCATCTCGTGTAACCGGTCCAGTGCCTTTGCCTGAAAAACTGTGGCCGTCACCAGAGCCACTTACAAAATGTACAAAAATATAGTTCATATCATCTTTTGCCGCGCCAATATTAGTAACAGAAATTTCTTTTGAAACAAAAGGAAATTGATATCTTTTAACTTGATTAGCAGCGTGGTCGTCAGAACCCGTAATCCATGGTTCTCCAGCAACTTGATAAGAACCTACGTTTCTTAAACCTACGCTTGGTGCTCCAGCATAAATTGGTTGTCCTGTTTTTACATCTGTTGGCATGGTCTACTCCATTTTTCGCTACTTATAATTAGTTATCGTTTAATCTATTTTCCAATTTCATACGTAATTTTTGTAAAACGCGCTTTCTTCTTTCTTTTTCTCTTTTTCTTTTTTTGCTTGGTTTCTCATAATACATTCTATCGCGATAGTTTTCTACAATTCTTTCTTTTTTGCATCTTTTAGAAAATCGTTTAATCATTCTTTCAATTGGTTCTTCTTTATACTTTGGCTTAACTTCAACTATTACTGCTCTTCTCATTTTTATTTGCCCTTTGCTAACTTTTTCCAATTTTGGCCGCCAATGCTCATTATCGCAGAAATATCTACACCAGCATCACCAGGTTCTAAATCAGAAAAAAGGCTTTGTGGAGATTTACTGTTAGAGGGGCTCCCACCTTCATTTAACGGCGTTGTTCCCTCAAAAATGTCAACGCCGCGGAGGCCAGTAGCATCTAATAGCTTTCTTTTTCTTGCCAATTCTGCTTTTCGTTTTTCTTCTAGCAGTCCTCTTTGGTTTTCAAAATTGGCTTTTTGTTTTTGTTTCATTTGTAAAGTTGGTTGGGGTTTGTTGGTTACTTGTGTACCTGTACCTTTAACCACTTCTGTTATAACTGTAGAGAGCACACCTTCTTCAAATATTACTTCTTTAATACATTCCTTAATTAAAGGTTTAAGTATTTTTTTAAAATCTTTTCTATTCATTTTCAGCCTTCTAAAATATCGTTTAATGCGCGATTAATTCTATCTGCTTTAGTAAAAATATTATTTAAGTTTTTTTCAATGCCCTCGCTCATCATATAAGCTCCAGGTGTAGAAGGCTCAGAAACAAAATCAAAACAAATAAGTTGAAAATCATCATTAACGTAAGTTTTTCCGTTCTTTTCTTTTGTTGAGCCTAAACCTCTTGAAGAAATTCCAAGCCTTACACCCACTTCGACAAGAGATTTTAAAACTTTTCCAGATGGTGTATCTAAAACTCGTACTTTGCCCATGACATTTTCACCATCCCACCAAACACTAGTAACAAGATGAGAAGCATTTTTAAGATTAATGACAGAATCATCTGGATGGTCTAATTCTCCTAGCGCTCTTCTTTCTTTTACTAATTTTTGATAATTTTTCATTTCTTTTTCTAGGACATTGCGCGGATATACACGACCATTGCCGTTTAAAGCATCTGCTTTCTGCATAATACCAGAAAGAATTGTGGCGCCGCCTGCAACAAGTCGTTTTTCTTCTTCTGTTAAAAGGTCTTGGCAAACACCGCCTTCACAAAGTTCATAATATTCTCTTAAAAGTACTTTTTTAGACATTTTTATTTCCTCTTAAAATGCGGGCACAACCCGCATGAGTTTAGAACCACTGCAACACCTACGAACAGGTTGAAGTTTCCACTTTTTAGTCACCACGACAATCTCCCTCATTTTTAAACGTCACTTTAAAACCAAAATCATTAACCAACACTCCTAAAAGATAACAAGCTCCAGAACTAAGCCATCCCAATATAAAAGCATTGGCTAATGTATAGTCAAATGTAAATAGTTCTGTCCATTTGTTTATTCCGAATAAAAACACACCAACCCAAAAACCCATGCACATTGAGCAATGAAATAGTTTACCAAAACCATTTAGCCAGTTTTTTGAAGGGCGTATTTTATTAAATATTGAACCAAAAATTAAAATTTGTGTTAAGCCGTATGCGGTGAGGATGAAATATATTAGATCCATACTTCCTCTTTGATCTTAAAATTTGGCGTTTTTTTTTGGGGCAAAATTTTGGCAAGTCGCGTTTTTGAATTTGATTTAGTTAATTCCATATTTAAGCTCTATACATTCCTGTTAAACCATATGCTGCGGTGCTGCCAGGCCATCTATTTTGTACACCTTTTCTTGGTTCGTGTGTTTTTTCTGCCCAATCTAAATCAGTTGAATGTTCATCTTCTGGCTCTAACATCCAATCACCCACATCATCTTTATATTTTTCTTCTCGATCATAAAATGGTTTTTCTTCTTCAATGAATTTAGCAACAACATAAATTGCAACCTCAACTGGGTCGACCTCTTGGTTTACAGGCGGAGGGATATTTGCTTCTAAAGAGCCATAAAGATTTCCGCCCTGCACAGAATCAAGAACAACTACGCCTTTTTTAGAGAGAAATTCGAATAATCTACTTTGTGTTGCGTAAATATGGTCTCCCATTTCCTCCTTTGGAAAAGATATAATTTTAAGCATCTGCGGCATAATAACTACGTCTATTTCTGGATGATCAAATATAACAAAGCTGCCATCGAGAGTCTTTCTAATCTTTAAATCCACAGTAGCTTGTATTGGCTTTTGTTCTTCGCCTCCTTCCGTAGGAGGCATGTCTTGTGAGCCTTCTGATGGTTTAATTTTTATATCAAAGCTTGGCATTAGTTTTTTATTTCTCTTATTAAGGTTTGTATTTTTAATATTTGTGTTAACATTTCTTTATTAAATGGCTTATTTTTAAACTCTTCGATTATAGCCAATACTTTGTTTGTTTTTTCAAGCATATCCGAATCAGAATTTATTTCTTCTAATTCAATTGATTCTTTAACAACCTTTCTTAATCTTCCAAGCTCTTCGTTTAGGAATATCTTTAATTGAATACCATTATCATTAAATGAAGCAATATAATTT
>Ga0208449_1001229_pt1 | contig 14196 bp, 8 predicted proteins | sample MalvireepMed_s17_FD_184247 | JGI IMG/M metagenome (GOLD analysis project Ga0208449, IMG submission 184247) | Marine viral communities from the Global Malaspina Expedition - Malaspina viral metaG DeepMed_s17 (SPAdes) (version 2) | ecosystem: Environmental > Aquatic > Marine > Oceanic | place...
ACAGCGTAACTAATAATAACGGTGGAAACACTGGTGGCGATACTGGTGGCGATACTGGTTCAGATGATACAGCTCCAGGTGAAGTAAGCTCTTTCCTAAGTGGTGAAGTTTCTGATGCGTTCGGCCAGTCGGTTGAAGTACGCGTTCTTTCTGGTCGTTTAACAGCTGATGATGCTGACGATCAAGGCGTTATCACGCTAACTAATGACACAGTGTGGGCACTTGAAGGTCCAGTATTTATTGGTAACGACAAAGCAGACAGCGTAACGCTAGCAATCGAAGAAGGTACAGTCATCTTTGGTCGCACTGGTGCAGATTACCTTGTAGTTAGCCGTGACTCTAAAATTGAAGCAGAAGGTACAGCATCTTCTCCAATCATCATGACTTCATTCAATGATGTTGTAGGCGACGAAGTTGGTGCTGGTCAATGGGGTGGTGTGGTTATTCTTGGTAACGGTACATCGACTAAATGCCCGCAAGACGGTTCTGATTGTGCGCTTCAGGTTGAAGGTGCAGAAGAGGGTGCAGTATTTGGTGGTACAGACGATACAGACAGCTCTGGTATCCTTAAATACGTAGTAGTGAAATACGCTGGTTTTGAAATTGCGCCAGACAACGAACTTAACGGTATTACGTTTGGTGGTGTTGGCTCAGGTACAGAAGTTGATTATGTACAAGTACACAGCAACGCTGATGACGGTGTAGAATTCTTCGGTGGCGCGGTAAACGCGAAACACTTAGTTTTAACAGCTAACCAAGATGACTCAGTAGACTGGGACAACGGTTATAAAGGTAAGCTTCAGTATGTTTATGTTCAGCATGCCGCTGACAACTCTGACGCAAACCGCGGTATTGAAGGTGACGGCGACGGTGGTGACGGTCTAGAATTCTCTAAGCCAATGCTCGCTAACATGACAGTTATCGGTAACACTTTCGACACTGCTGACGCTGACTCTGAAGGTCTTCTACTTCGCGACCAAACTGGCGCAAACCTAATGAACTTCCTAATCACTGGTCCAGAAGCAATGGGCGAGTGTTTAGAAATGGACACAGACGAAACGGTTCAAGCTAACCTTTCTGACGGTGATCTAACCATGACTTACTCAGCGATTGCTTGTTCTGAGCCGTTCAACACGCCAGAGGGTGCAGTAGACCTTGAAACATGGTTCACAGGCCAAGAAGGTAATCAGCTAATCGCATTTGAAGACCGTGCAAATCTTGGTCTTAACCCAGACGGTACACTTACAGCAGAAAGTGCGCTTCTTACTGCTGGTGGCGACGCATCTACATTGCTTGATACTTTCTTTGAAGCAAACACATTCATCGGTGCGATTGGTGAAGATGACTGGCGTCAAGGTTGGGCTTTTGGTTTTGGTGGCGGTAACATCGAACTAGCACAATCTGCTTCTGGCTGTCCATCAGGTACAACGTCAATTACGCCAGTAGACGGTTCAACTACTACGTGTGAAGTGTCTGGTACTATCACGTCTGACCTAACGCTTACAGAAGGTAATTTCTACGCGCTTTCAGGTGCAGTATTCGTAGGTGGTGATAAAGAAAACAGCGCAACCCTTACTGTTGAGCCAGGCGTAACTGTTTATGGCGCATCTGGTAACGACTACCTAGTAATTAGCCGTGACTCAGAAATCAATGCAAACGGTACTGCTGAAAACCCAATTACTTTCACATCACGTGACCACGTTGTTGGCGGCCTTGAGGCGGGTGAAGCTGGACAATGGGGCGGCATGATCGTTCTAGGTAACGGCGAATCAACTAAGTGTCCTCAAGACGGTACAGATTGTTCACTTCAAGTTGAAGGTGCACAAGAAGGTGCAGTTTTCGGCGGAACTGACAACACAGATAGCTCTGGTACACTTCGCTACGTTCGCGTAATGCACGGTGGTTTTGAAATTGCACCAGATAACGAACTAAACGGTATTACGTTTGGCGGTGTGGGTTCTGGTACTACTGTTGAGTATGTACAAGTTCACAAAAACGCAGACGACGGTGTTGAGTTCTTCGGTGGTGCAGTAAACGTTAAGTATCTTACGCTAACAGGCATTCAAGATGACTCAGTAGACTGGGATAACGGCTACGTAGGTAAGCTTCAGTTTGTACTTGTTAAGCACGCTGAAGATAACTCTGATGCTAACCGCGCAATTGAAGGCGACGGTGACGGCGGCGACGGCACAGCGTTCTCTAACCCTATGGTTGCTAACATGACTATCATTGGTAACGAGTTCGACACTGCTGATGCAGACTCTGAAGGTGTTCTACTTCGCGACCAAACTAATGCACAACTTTACAACTTTGTTGTAACTGGTCCAGCGGGTATGGGTGAGTGTTTTGAAGCCGACTTAAGCGATGGCGATACTACGCTACTTGCTAACATGGATGGTACCAACACGCCTCAGCTTACTTTTGAAACATCTGTACTAGCGTGTGCTGAAAACATCAAAGACTCTGGCGACTTTAGTCAAGAAGATTGGTTCACTGCGCAGGCAGGTAACAGCCTACTTGATAACACTGCAACAGTACTTAACGGTATTTACACAGTAGATGCAACAGTAGCGACTGACGTATCGACGCTAGACAGCTTCTTCTCTTCAGTAGACTTTATCGGCGCAGTTAAAGACGCTGATAACGACTGGACTGCGGGATGGACTGTTGGTCTTGAATAAGACTCAGTTCGCATAGCTAAAAACAAGCAAGTGCGTTGCAAAAGTGGCGCACTTGCTTTTAAGTTTGTAAAACACGAATAATTATCGTGAAAGTATTCCTTTCTAAAGAGGTTCATCATGAACAGACCTGCTAACAGGTTTCTTCTAAAGCCCATTAGCTTAGCCGTTGCAGCAAGCATTTTGTTTCCAACGACTATAGCCAACGCTCAATCAAACGAAGAAGAAGTGATTGAGGAAGTTGTCGCTACCGGTACGCGCTTAAAAGGTACCGCGACAGCAGTAATGGAAGAACGTAAAAATCAAGCCTTCGTAGCTGACATCATGGGTGCTGAGCAGATAGCTCGTACTGGTGACAGTGACGCTGCGGGCGCACTTCGCCGTGTAACTGGTCTAACACTTGTAGATGGTCGTTTCATCTATGTTCGTGGCCTTGGTGAGCGTTACTCATCAACACAATTAAACGGCGCAATCGTGCCAAGCCCAGATCCAACGCGTAACGTTATCCCTCTCGACTTGTTCCCGTCGAGCATTATCGAAAGCCTTGCGGTTCAGAAATCGTATTCACCATCTATGCCCGCGGCATTCGGTGGTGGTAACGTAAATATCCGATTGAAATCTATACCTACACAGCGTGTTTTCAACGTATCGGCTGCGGTTGGTATCGATACGGAAAACTCTGGTGATGTGTTAGATTATGCTGGTGGTGGACGCGATTGGACAGGTGAAGACGACGGTACTCGTGGCGTTTCAGCAGCTATTCAAGAACGTTGGGATTCAAAAAATTTCTTAGACGATCTTGAGCCAGAAGAAGCATTAGAACTATTCAAAGGTGTTAATAGAGAATACGGGCTAGAAAGAGAGTCTGCCGATCCTGACATGCGCGTTAATGTCACTTATGGTGACAGCTATGATTACGATGACGACTGGCGCTTTGGCTTTTTGGTAACTTCACGTTATTCAGCCCAAACCCGCTCTTCTGAAGAATACGAGCTACAAGACCCTGACTTAGTCGGCGATGACATTATCAATGTACGCTTCTTTGATGATATCCAAGGTACAGAGCAAACGGTGACTTGGTCTTCACTATTAACACTAGGTGTAGACTATAACCGTCAACATCGTATTGATTATAGCCTTATCGTGCTAAACGATACGCGCGACGAAATCCGCGAGATGTTCGGTAATACTGAAAACCTGAACCAAGCAGAAGGCTTGCGTATTAGAGATATTGATGTTCAGTACGAAGAACGCTCGCTATATACCAATCAACTTAAAGGCCAGCATACAATCCCAGAGCTAAACTTCATGGGTATTGACTGGACATACTCATTAGGCCGCTCGGTACGCTATGCGCCAGGTAACTTCAATGCACGCTTCGTTATGGAAGATGTGAATGAAGATGGTATTTTTGACGATGAAAACGAAATCTTCTTATCTGATGCACAAACTGCTGCTCGTTATACTTTCCAAAATCTTCACGACCGCTTGGAGAACTTTGGCTATAACGTGACTTACCCGATGACAATGGGTAAGTGGGAAACTGAGTACAAAGTGGGTGCAAGCTTTGTAACCAAAACTCGTACTGCAGAAAACCGCCGTTTCGATATCAATACGTTAGGTGTTGAAGACCGTTCAATATTAGATGGTAACGACTTTAGCGAAATCTTCAGCGACAGCGTTTTAGACACCCTGTCTTTGTCTAGCCGACCTATCATTCGTGATACGACTATTGCTGGTGATGACTATGTAGCGGGTCAAAAAATTGATGCGTACTATCTAGAAGCTGATTTCTTCTATGACAACAAGTGGCGTTTCACTGGTGGTGCCCGTTATGAAGACTTCCGTCAGGTAGTGGCGCCATTGGATCCGCGTACTAATCAGTTTGATTTAAGTGACGAAGCCGATCGTTCGCAGTTAGCGTTCCAAGAAGACGGGTTTTATCCAGCGCTTGCTGTAACCTACTTCCTTGAAGATGATATGCAACTGCGTGCAAGTATTGGTCAAACGGTAGTTCGCCCAGATCTTCGTGAAGTATCTTCAGCGACTTACCTAGACCCGTTAACTAACTTCCCAATCGCGGGTACGCCGGGTGTAAGTACGACTGATATTATTAACTATGACTTACGTTGGGAATGGTACCGTGAAGCAGGCAATAACCTATCGGTAGGCTTATTCTACAAAGATATGGAAGCGCCAATTGAATCGGTACAGTCTCCAGCTCAGGATGGTCCACCGCTAATTCGTATTGCTAACGCAGAATCTGGTGAGGTTTATGGTGTCGAAGTTGAATTCCTACAAGATTTGGCCTTTATTGGTGACGGTATCTGGGACAACTTGTTTACTACAGGTAACATCACTGTCAGTGATTCTGAAATCGTATTAGATCGTCAGAATATTGTTGAGCAAACCGGTGTTTCTGCGGCGATTACTAATGTTGAGCGTCGTATGACGGGTCACTCTCAGTATGTACTTAACATGCAGTTGGGTTATGACTCAGATAACGGTGAACACTCTGCCTCACTCGTCTACAACGTATTTGGTGAGCGTATTCTAATTCCGGGTATCGACGGTTTCGACGATAACTTCGAACAACCATTCCATTCACTTGATATGGTGTACAACTATTACCCAGACTTTAATAGCACTGTCACATTACGCGTTCAAAATATTCTAGGTGAAGATCGTGAAATTGAATTCAATGATACGTTGCTTAGGTCGGAGACAAGGGGTACAGGTATTAGGTTGTCATATAAATATGACTTCTAAACCTTAACTTATTACAAAGGCCGCTAACCAGCGGCCTTTTTTATGTGCAATAGATGACACTTTTGGTCTATTTATGACAGTTTCGTAATAAAACTGTCACAGAAAACTCCTATCCTACGCGCAGAAATTTATAGTCGGACAAAACCGATTTCTTTTAACTTTAAAGGTTTGAATGTATGAAGCTTATCAATGCCTTGCTTGTAGCAGGTGCGCTAGCAGCGACACCCGTGCTTGCACAAGACGATGAAGTCTTAAAACCCGTTGTCGATGAGGCAGCGAAAATAAACGAGTCAGCGGCGAAATCGCAAGAAAAGATTAACGGTATTACCGACCAAATCGACAGCAAACTTCAACAGTTCAAAACATTGATGAAAGAAATCGAAGGCCTTGAGGTTTATAACACTCAGCTTCGTAAGCAAATCAATAACCAAGAACAAGAAATGGCAGATCTAAACGCTGCTATTGATGAAGTATCTGTTGTTGAGCGTCAAATCACACCACTAATGATGCGCATGATTGACGGCCTAGAGCAGTTTGTTGCGCTAGACGTACCTTTCCTTCCTGAAGAGCGCGCAAATCGCGTAGCTGACCTTCGCGCCATGATGGACCGTGCCGACGTTGCTGCGTCTGAAAAATTCCGTCGCGTAATGGAAGCTTACCAAGTAGAGATGGACTACGGCCGCACAATGGAAGCGTACAGCGGTATTCATTCAATTAACGGTCAAGAGCGTGATGTTGAATTCCTACGCCTTGGTCGTACAGCGCTAATTTATCAAACACGCGATGCGAGCATGCAGGGTGTTTGGAACAAGCAAACCCGTCAGTGGGAAGAGCTTGATAGCAGCTATCGTACACAAATTACAAAAGGTCTGCGCATGGCGAAGAAGCAACTTGCACCAGACTTGCTAATGCTGCCAGTGGCAATTACAGACTAAGAGGTTGATGAGAATGTTTAACACAGTAAAACGTATCGCTGTTGGTCTAGCAGCCCTTAGCATCAGCGTTGGTGCTTTCGCACAAAGCGACCGTGCAATGGACTTAGACGCACTTCTTAAGCAACTAGAAGAAGGTCAGTTTGCACAGTCACAACAAAACAAACAGCGCGAGCGAGACTTCCAAGCGCAACGTGCAGAGCAAGATCGCATTCTTCGCGAAACGCGTCAGCAGCGCGATCAAATGTTAGCGCAGTCTGAGCAGCTTGAAACTCAATTCGAAGAAAACGAATTTAAACTAGCAGATCTTAACGGTGCACTAGACACCCGTCTAGGTTCACTTAAAGAGCTATTCGGTGTGTTGCAGCAAATTGCTGGTGACACGAAAAATAAATTCTATAACTCAGTTATTTCGGCCCAAATCCCAGGCCGCTCTGATTTCCTAGATCAGATGGCACAGGACATGGGTTCAAGTTCTAAACTTGCTTCAATTGAAGAAATTGAGCGCGTGTGGTTCGAAATGCAGCGTGAAATGACGGAATCAGGCAAGGTGACTACTTTTACCACTGACGTTGTTGAAGCAGGCGGCGAGAAAGTGAACAAGTCTGTTGTACGTGTAGGTCCGTTTGCGCTAGTTGCCGACGGTAAATACCTAGACTACAACGGTGTAACAGGCACAGTGTCTGAACTAGTGCGCCAGCCAGCTGACCGTTACAACGATTCTGCGGCAGAACTTCAAGCATCAAATGGTGAGCTAGTCCAGTTCGGTATCGACCCAACAGGGGGTTCTATCCTAGGTCTTCTTGTTCAAGCGCCTAATCTTAAAGAGCGTGTAGAGCAGGGCGGTGTAGTAGGTTACATCATTCTTATCGTTGGTGCGTTCGGCTTATTACTTGCACTTGAGCGCTTAGTAACACTTACGATAACGCGCATGAAAGTGAACAAGCAGCTTAAAAGCAAAGAAGTGAATACAAACAACCCGCTTGGCCGTGTACTTAAAGTGCGTGACGAGTATCCAAACGCAGACGTAGAAGCGCTTGAGCTTCACCTTACTGAAGCGATTTTGGGCGAAGTGCCTAAGCTAGGTCGCAACCTAACTATCATCAAGATTATCTCAGTAGTTGCACCGCTTATGGGTCTACTAGGTACGGTAACCGGTATGATTAACACCTTCCAAGCGATTACCTTGTTTGGTACAGGTGACCCGAAACTAATGGCTGGTGGTATTTCAACAGCACTTGTAACAACAGTACTAGGTCTTGTTGTAGCGATTCCGATGACACTGCTTTATGCAATGCTAAACACACGTTCTAAGAACATTGTGTACATCCTACAAGAACAGGCGTCTGGCGTAATTGCAGAGCGCGCTGAGCGAGGCTAATCATGATCGAGTTTCTAGAAGCAATTCGCGACTTCACAGAAACAGGTGGCCAGGTTCTCCTGGTCATCGGTCTGCTGATATTCGTTATGTGGCTTTTGATCCTCGAGCGTGCGATGTATCTGATGGTTTGGCACAAGCAGGCCAAGAAAGAAGCGATAGCAATGTGGACAGCACGTGCAGATCGCTCTTCTTGGTTCGCTGAACAAGTTCGTCAGAAAACGATTTCACAGTTAACCATGCGCCTTAACGGCAGCATCCCCATTATCCAGTCACTGGTTGCGCTTTGTCCGCTACTGGGCTTGATGGGAACGGTTACCGGTATGATTGAAGTGTTCGATGTAATGGCGATTGCGGGTTCAGGTAATGCCCGCTCAATGGCGTCAGGTGTATCGAAAGCTACTATCCCGACAATGGCGGGCATGGTTGGCGCACTCTCAGGCGTATTCGCCGCTACCTGGTTAACTCGTATGGTGAAATCTGAACGCACGCATCTTGAGGATGCATTGATTATTCAACGTTAATGCTAGTTAAGCGTTAAGGTAAGGTATTTATTATGAAGCAGCACTTTCAAAACCTAGTCGATGAGGAAGAAGCAAACATCGACATGACGCCCATGCTGGACGTTGTATTTATCATGTTGATCTTCTTTATCGTGACTGCGTCATTTGTGAAAGAAGCCGGTATTGATGTTAACCGTCCAGAAGCAGCCACGGCTGTGAAAAAGGATCGCGCCAACATTCTTATCGCTATTTCAGATAAAGGCGAAATTTGGATTAACAAACGCCGCATCGACGTTCGTGCAGTACAGGCGAACATTGAGCGTCTGCACGCTGAGAACCCTCAGGGAACTGTTGTTATTCAGGCTGACAAAAAGGCCACAACAGAAACCTTGATCAAGGTTATGGACGCGTCGCGAGCCGCCGGCGTTTACGATGTTTCGATTGCAGCCCAAGAGCAATAAATCATGCCACGATATTTAATCGCATTTGTTATTTCCCTTGCGATCACGTTAGGCCTGTTCTTCTTGATGCAATCGCTTATCAAGATGGGTGGCAGCGCCTTAACTGAACCGCCCAAGGGAAGCGTGCTTGACTTTGTAAGGGTTAAGCAGGACGAGCAGGTTGAGAAAAAAGATCGTAAGCCGAAGAAGCCACCTAAGCCAAAAGAGCCACCTCCGCCAATGGAGCAACCTCAAATGGACTCGCCTTCTCCTGATGCAGAAGGTACGTCGATGGACTTTGGTGCCGAAGTGGGAGACGACATCTCTTTAGATGGGGGCTTAGCCCTTGAGTCAGGCGACGGTGAATACCTTCCAATCGTTAAAGTTGCGCCGGTATACCCACGACGTGCACTTCAGCGCGGTATCGAAGGCTTCGTTATTGTGGAATTTACAGTAACTAAGCAAGGTGCGGTGCGCGACCCCATTGTTGTAGAAGCGAACCCAGAAGGTATATTCGAACAAGCGGCCATTGACGCTGCAATGAAGTTCAAATATAAGCCTCGCGTGGTCAACGGTGAAGCAACAGAGGTGTCTGGTGTGCAAAACCGTATTACGTTCCAAATTGACGGGTAACAGAACATGATGAGAAAACAGACGAATACATTGCTTAGTGCACTGGCGTTTGCATTTGCATCGGCCACGGTATCTGTACCTAGCATGTTGGTTGCCAATGATGCTGTTGCGCAAGAGCAAAAAGCGAGCGAGAAGAAAACCCGTCGCGTACCTACGCTGCGCGGTAAGGTTTACGAGCAGCTAGCGCGCGCACAAACGGCAGCGGATGAAGCGGGTAATGTTGAAGAAGCTATCGCTATTTTGAAAGAAGTAGAAGATAAGTCTAATTCAATGAATGCCTACGAAAAAGCCATGATGTATAACTTTTTCGGCTTCATTTATTACAATAATGAAGACTACGTTAAAGCATTGGAATCGTTTGCCAAGGTGGTAGAGCAGCAGCCAATTCCTGAAAAGTTCGAAATGACCACGCTTTTCAGTTTGGCGCAGCTTAACCTAATGCAGGGCAATTACGACGAAACCATCACCTATTTGGAGCGTTGGGAAAGTCTAAACACCGGTCCAGTACCTGTAAAAAACAAGGTGATAAAGGCCCAAGCGTACTATCAAAATAAACAGTACGACGAAGCGGCAATGTGGATTTCTGAAGCCGTTGCTGATCACGAAGCAGAAGGCATGATCCCTGATGAAGGTTGGTTAATTCTTCAACGTGCTATTTTCTATGAACTAAAGCAGCCTCAAAAGGTTAAAGACGTTCTTATTAAAATGGTGAAGTTGTTTGACGAACCTAAGTATTGGATCCAGCTAGCCGGTATGTACGGTGAGTTAGGTGAAGAGCGCAAGCAGTTGGCTATCATGGAAACCGCATATCAGCGTGGTTTTGTTAATACGTCAGCTGACGTGTTCAACATGGCGCAGCTTTATTACTATCACCGTGTACCTTATAAAGGTGCTAAGTTGATGGAACAAGCGATGAACGATGGTGTGCTTGAGAAAAACTTGCGCAACCTTAAGTTCTTAGGACAAAGCTGGTCACTTGCTAAAGAGCAAGACAAAGCCATTCCAGTAATGATGCAAGCGGCTGAACTGTCTGAAGATGGCGAGCTAGACGCGCAGTTAGCGCAAATTCTTCTTAATGAAGAGCGTTTTGATGACGCAATAGCAGCGGCTGATCGAGCGGTTGAAAAAGGTGACTTAAGAAACCCTGGTTTGGTTTATTTAATCAAGGGCATGGCGCTTTACAACAAGAAGCAATACGCTCTAGCACTTAATCAACTAGCAGAAGCGGAAAAGCATCAGAAAAGCCGTGCTATGGCACAGCAGTGGAAACAGTTTGTTCAAGGCGAAAAGCGCCAAGCTGACGCACTGGCTTCCGAGCTAGGTGCAAGTTAAACCGTGAGCTAAAGCTTCACACGATAAAAAGGGTCGAGAATTCGACCCTTTTTTCTTGCCGTTGACCCGTCCTAAATAGCGTTGATACTTAATGTAAAGTTTGCTAGGTGATTAACTATCTTTCCTGTTAAAGCAAGCTGCCTATCGATATCATCGACCCCTCTGCCTCTAACGCATTCCAGTAACGTTTAGTTTCGATAATTTCTTCTTTAATTGATAAAAAACAGTCGACTAGGTCTGGGTCAAAATGATCTCCGGCACCATTTGTTAAATGTGCAAACGCTTCATCGTCAGTCCATGCTTTCTTATAAGGGCGTTGCATGGTTAGTGCGTCGAACACATCCGCAATTGCAACAATACGCGCACTTTCGGGAATCTCTTCGCCAGTTAACCCTTCTGGATAACCTGTGCCGTTCCATTTTTCATGGTGACATAGGGCTATTTCGGCGGCGAGGGTTTCACATTGAGAAAGAATTTTATGCCCTATTTGTGCGTGGGTTCGCATTACTTCCATTTCGCTGTTTGTTAGCCGGCGTGGGGCTTTTAAAATGGAATCGGGTATACCAATTTTCCCGGTGTCATGCATAGGAGCGGCTTGCGCAAGCAAACATGCATCGTTATAAGACCACCCCGATGCAATAGCTAAACATTTACTGTAAGCCGCCATTCGCCAAATGTGGTGTCCGGTCTCCGTATCGTTGTAATGCCCTGCTGTTGCCAACATGGTAATGGCGCTCTGTTGACTTCTCGTTAGCTCTTCTGTGCGCGCGACTACAAGGTTTTCAGTTGTCTGCATTTGGTGCGCAAGGCTAATGTGAGTTTTAACTCGGGCTAGCGCAATACTGGGGGAAACGGGCTTGGTGATATAGTCGACCGCACCTAACTCAAAACCCTTTTCTTCGTTCTCGCCTTGACTTAGCGCGGTTACAAAAATAACGGGTATACGGCTCAATAGTTTATCCGACTTAAGCTGCCTACAGACTTCAAATCCGTCCATTCCCGGCATCATAATATCTAGCAGAATAAGATCGGGCGTGAACTGTTGCGTTATTTTCAGCGCGATGGCGCCAGATGGTGCTACTTTAACGTCATAAAAAGGGCCAAGAATTCCAAGTAAAATATCGATATTTGCCGGCTCGTCGTCAACAACGAGGATACTAAATCTATGTTTTGTTTTATTCTGTTCGGTCATTATTAATTTCATCTATCAGTGATTGCGCTACGACCAAAGCCCCTTCAAAATCATATATAGAGGCAAGTTTTTTCAATTGATTTAACGTATGTGAATGACCCAGCCCGAAGTGACGAGCCGCTAGCGCTGTTATTAGCTCAAGCGCCTTAGCATCGTAGGCTTCAAGGGCGTTTTTGACCTCTTCTAAAGAAGAGCGTAGTGATGTATTGTCTACATCGCTGGCTTCGTTACACTCATTGCCCACCTCACTTTTATCAATAGTATGAGCAATTAAGCGAAGTGTTGCATCTAGCTCGAAGGAGATGTCTGATATGTGCTTTGCGTTGATAGTATCAGGCCTCTGCTTCGCCTCCATAAAACGATGTAAACACCGTTCTAATGTTGTTGCCCCTATTCTCTGGGCGTCAGCAAGTAATTCGGTTAATAGCTGACTGGTGTGTGTCGGTTCGTGAAAAATATTGAGTAAATTAGACATTACGCTACGCTGGCTATAAGTATCGTAAAAAGACAGCAGTGAGGCGATAAATGCGTCTGTCTCGCTTGGCGGGGTAATTTCCATGTATCCGGCGTGTATATGAATATCGATTGTGTGTACAATCTCGTCTGCGGTTGCGGGCTTTACTAAGTGATGACACATGCCGGCAGATAACGCTTTTTCAGACGCTTCATTCGTTTCATCCGCGCTCAACGCAATGATTGGGGTATAACACCCTTCTTTATGTGTAAGCGTTTCAGCGATGTCATAACCTGTTATGCCTGGAAGGTGGCAGTCCAGCAATATAGCGTCAAATGTATTCGATTTGCAGAGCGCTAACGCCAGCTCGCCAGTCATCGCCGATACCACGTTGACGCCTAAATCTTTCAGTATCTGCTGACTTATTTCAACACTAATTAAGTCGTCGTCGACCACTAACACGCGCTTATTCAATAGGCGCTTAGTTCGCCACTTTTTACTTTCCAGCCCTTCACTCGTTTTTTTGTTCGTCGACGCATGCAGCGGAGACAAAGCGGAAATAAGTTCACCTTCCGTGAAGGGAAGCTCGATAATCCGAATATTTTTAGAGAGGGATGTTCCGATTCGCTTTTGCACTTCTTCTTTGCTAAACGGACTTATTAGCACATTGCAGTTTAGCTCGTGGTATTCACCAAACTGGACATGACGTAAAAAGCTTTTCCAGCTGGACTCATCGACAGGTAAAAAAACAATGCTAAAGTCTGCTTGTTTAGGTAGAAGGTTCTCATTTGGGTCAGCTATGAGGCAGTGAATATTGAACCTTTGTAACGTTTGACAAAGGATTTGACAGCCTTGTTCTACGCTTTTATGTGTTTGAATACAAAGTACTTCAGAAGGGATGGACACGGGAAGAAGAGAGTCGCTTGGTTCAGTGTCTTCAATACAAATTGGCAGTGAAAATGCAAAATTAGTCCCTTCGTTAACCTTACTTTCAATGGTTAGTTCGCCACCCATTAGCTCAACGAGTCGTTTACAAATAGCAAGTCCTAACCCTGTACCGCCAAACTTTCTCGAGATTGATGCGTCTGCTTGTTCAAAAGCATTGAATAATTTGGTTTTACCTGTATCGCTAATGCCCATGCCGGTATCGCTTACGCTAAAACCGAGCTCGTTACCACGCTTATCAATTTTAAGCAAAACATGGCCTGTTTCTGTGAACTTGATGGCGTTACTCAAAAGGTTGAGCAAAACTTGGTAGATTTTCTCGCTATCACCACTGCACCGTATCTTGGTACTGCATCGAATATCGAAAAGAAGCTGAAGCTGCTTTTGTTGTGCATTTACCTGAAATACTTGAGCCAGTTTATCTATGGTTTTCGTAAGAGTGAAAGGCTCGTCAAGAATGTCTATTTTATTGGCTTCAACTTTGGAGAAATCCAAGATGCTATTCATTAACTCAAGCAGCGCGTTAGAGCTTTTCTGGACTTTTTCTAAATATTGCTGGCGTTGGTCGTTATCCTGAGTCTCTAACGCCAAGTGCGTTAGACCGATTATTGCGTTCATCGGTGTTCTGATCTCGTGACTCATGGTAGCGAGAAAATCAGTTTTCGCTTTATTCGCACTTTGTGCTTCGTCATACGCCTTCTGTAGCTTATGCTCAATCGCTTTTTGACTGCTTATATCGTTGAAAACACCTACGTGCCCATCGGGTTTACCTTCGTTGTTAAGTAGTGGTACTGCTACAATGGAGATGGGAAACAGTCTCCCTCGTTTGTCGGTAAAAAAATCTTCGTAGGAAGTATAAGATTTCCCGTCGCGTATAGTGAGATTAACGGGGCATTGCTCTCTTTTAAGAAGGGTGCCGTCGCCTTTTTGATAGTGAACC
>Ga0208449_1001232_pt1 | contig 14170 bp, 21 predicted proteins | sample MalvireepMed_s17_FD_184247 | JGI IMG/M metagenome (GOLD analysis project Ga0208449, IMG submission 184247) | Marine viral communities from the Global Malaspina Expedition - Malaspina viral metaG DeepMed_s17 (SPAdes) (version 2) | ecosystem: Environmental > Aquatic > Marine > Oceanic | place...
TTCTAATCTCCTGGCTCTTGGTTAAGAAGGATCACATGCGATTTCGACAACACGCTCTTCCTCCAGACGTGCTGCGCCAATCGTCATCTCATAATAGACCTGCGTGGAATAACGCTTGTCTGGACGTTCAGAGATCCTTGCTCGTATATCATCAAAGATCGCCAATCCAACTCCGCTACGATGCCAACAAACAACCAGTTGATCACTGCTGGAATCGGTGTTGAGGAGTTCGGTCCGGATGAACTTGAATCCCATGAAAGTATCAATTTCTCCTGCGACCAGGCTACGCACAGAGTTGTAGTCTGCTGATGCAGCACTAATTCCCTGTACTCCGGATGCACCTCCCATTGAGAAATCTGCAAGCATATTTGAAATCTGCTTTGCATTGATTGCACAAAAGAGGTTTGGAGATCCATCCAGACCATAATCGTCTGCTTCTCCTGCACCCAAAATTTCTCGTGCTTTCAGCAGTTTTCCAAGGGTGAGTCCCTTGTCTCCTGACCCTGTGTCATAGGTGTGGAAATCAACTGCAACCTTCTGTCCTGAAGGAAGTGCGATTGCCGTGGATGCATCAGATCCGGAGGTTCCAGAGGAGTCGCCAAAGGCGTTTCCACTGATTGCATCCAGAAGCTCATCATCAATTGCCCTTCCCATTGCATATGCTGCATTCTGGGCATATGGACTGGTGGGGTCAATGATCATCTTCACACGATCAACATTGTCAATCAGATCTCCCCAGTTGTAACTCACTGGAGTGATTCGCCTGCGGTCATGAGGAGTCGAGATGAGTGGAGTGTCTGCATGTCGAGAAGTCACCTTCTGTGGTGCAGTTGATCCAACCCGGTCCATGAAGACCTCTTCTCCACGAACTCCTGTTTTGAGCGTGACTGCATTACGCAGTCTGCTTCCTTTCTGTTGGACTAAAAAGTCCACATTTGCCATGTACTGCTTGACAAATGCAGTTGTTACTTGAGTAGACATAATCCGTCCTTGTTTTGGTGAAACGATTACTCGCTTCGACTCACGAATGACGGATTATCTACCAGAGGTAGGTCCGACTCAGAGATCTCAGGTCAGGCCATTACGGTTATCTGACTAACCTGCTGCCTCGTATAGTCGTTGCATTTGAGTCACGGCATCCGAATGCCGTGGGTGGTACTGGTTGTAGTACCTCTCTGTGAAATCCTTGTCGTTTAGAAGTTCATCAATTCTTGTCTTTGCAGATCCTGAAGAGATTCCTCCAATTCGACCTTCTTGATTGCCTGTCAATGAACCATCCTCTGTGAGGATCTGTCCAATCTGGGCAAACATCCTTACAAGCGCAGGGTGAGTTCCCAACCCTGTCTTGTTCATGACATCAAGTGCGTCTTCATCTGCAAACTGATGAAATGCTCTTTCTGCCAACTGTTTGTTTTTGACATAGGAATCTCCCCACTCCTTCTGAAGTGCGGCGACCCACTGAACTTGCTCTGATGCGAAATCCTCATTATCCTTCTCGTCCACACTTGCTTGGGTGTCACTGTACCAGTTTAGAAGTTCAGATGCCTGCTTCTGGTTAAGTCCCAACTGATGTGCTTGTTGTCGAAAACCATCTGCCAAGTCTCCTGTGCCGTTCAACTCGTAGCCCTCTGGAGATTCTGGTCTTCCTAGTGCGGAAAATACTCCATTCCAATCTGCATTCTCTCCTTGTGGAAGTTGCAGCAACTGCTCTGAAGGAACTCCCAACTTCTTGTTTGCATGAATGTAACTCTTTGCGAGTGCATCCCAAGATTTGAAGTTCTTCAAAACTGGTTCATGCCTGATGTCTTCAGGCAAGCTCTCTATGTTTAGTGCAAGTGGATCTGTAGATTCAGATCCTCCTGTTCCTCCAAGGATTGACCCTCCTTCATGCATTTCTGCAGAGGGGGGTGCCTCAGTCTGGGTTGTACTCATCTCTTCCATCTGTGGATTCTCGTGCAAGACGTTCCAAATCCTTTGTGTTTAATCCAAGGTAGTTCATAATATCAACTACTACACTTCTCCTTCCATCTCGAAAGGCACTTATCTGGGGGTTCTCTACTGTGATTACATCAAAAACGTGGTTTCTTCTTGCGAGATCCTCTAGAAACCTCTGTCCATCATCACTTTTGAAAAGTCTGTCATACAGTGCTTTGCGGTCCCGCTCCTTCTTTCTGATCATACAGGTAACTGACTCTTTGCAACTGCAAGTCCTGCTTGTGCGTCATTCCTTCTTGATTGACTCACAAGATTGTCTGCCTCTGCAACCTGAAGGTTACTCTGTAGGAGCATCTGCTCCTCTTGTGCCTGCCTCTGTGCAAGCATCAACTCCTGCATCTCCTCTTCTGTTCTCAAAACACTAGGAGGAACTCTAAGGATCTCTGCACCTAATTCTGCAATTCGTCCTGTGTTGAACCTCTGAACTACAGAGGGGTCAATCTGTGCAATTGGAAGAAGAAACTGGATTAGTTGTGCGATACTGTTTAACTCTCCTGTTCTCATTGAGATGCTTACAGGGTTTGCATACTCTACTCTGAAATCTGCATTCATTAGTGCAGGAGGTGCAGGAGAAAGCATTCCATTGCTTTCCATGACTCCTAGGGTTCTCATAACCATTGGTGCCAAAAACTCCACCTCCTGCCGTGAGACGATTGGACCAAGGACTGAGAGTCGGTCTCTTTGACGTGCGTTGATCTCTGTTGCACTAAACCTCATGACATCTCCATCTGCAGCAGTTGGTCCTGGAAGTTCAAGGAGATCCAAAAAGAAAGTCTTGTTGATGGATTCTCGGACTTGTCCAATCTTTGATTCATTCAAATCAAGACGACCTCCTGTCTGCAGGGGGATAATCCTGTCATCCCTTCCTAGTCCTGCACGGTAATAATTCAATCCTCCTGGTTGTGTTCTAACAGGGTTTAAGAATCCATCATCTGGAACCAAAAGTGGTGGGTCCACCACCTTTTGAAGTGCCTTTAGTCCAACCTTCTCCATCAGGTTTATCATCTTTACATCTGGAAGTGCAGAGGTTCCTGGGCCTCGTCCATATAATTCTTCAGAGTTTCTTGACCACCTGCTGACAATGTATGGAAATTCCTCAAATCCTGATTCTCTCAAAACATGCTTCTGGTCCATCAGGATGTAAACTGACATCCACGGCATGTTTAGGTTTCCAACTGCGTTTACATCGTGGTTTCTCCTCTTCTTCACACAATGAAGACATTCAAACTTCTTGTTTTCATCCTTACTGTTGTATGAACGTAAAACACTCTCTGGAACTCCTTCTTCTCCATATTCTTGAACTAATTGACGTGCAGTGTGTTCATAAACCCTCAGAACTCCATCTACTCTTGAGAGATTATCCTGCATCAAAAAACATTGTCCTAAGAAATAACTCCTGTATCTTGGACCCATGCCTGGTTCATCTACAACATATAAAATTCCTGTACCAAATCCTACCAAATCGAGGTAGAATTCATGAAGTGCAGGGTGAAAGTTGGAATCTGGAGATGCAAAGACATCATAAAGCCTGCGCTCTGCTTCCTCAATCCACAATTGCACATCCCTGTCTTCTTGTAGTGCCCTTTGAACCTTCAAGTGAAACCAAGGAACTGCACTTGAAGTGAGTGTGTTGTGTAGTCCTGCGGCACTTCTCTCAAGGGCGCGGACTGCGGTTCCTTCATATATCTTCTCTCTACGTTGTTCTCCTGAAGATTGCTTTACTGTGAAATCTGCACGTTGTGGAATCATGTACTCTGCGATTTCTTGCCACATCCTCTCCCAGTTTGACCTTGTTTGCTTCATATCCTCATATTCTTCAAGGATTTCTACAACAAGATCATTTGGATAAACATTATCAATCACGAGATTTTCTCTTCAAACGCTTGCGGTACTTCATGGATCTCTCCTCTTCATCCCACTTCTCTGCAATCTCTGGTTCATGGACATGCATCCACTTCCTCTGCTTCTCACTGACGTATGGCATTATCCTCCCAAGGAATATCCTGTGCCAACCATCTCTGCACGTCCTCCTCTTGTCTCTCGTCTTCCAAAGCGGTCCCTCAACCTCCTTCGGATCTTTCTTAGTGCAACCTCATCTGCAATTGTTTGCTCCACGTTTGGATCTTCTTCTGAAGTTGAAGGGGTTTCTGTCTGATCTCCAGACCCTAGATCTATACTTACTCCAAGTGGAGAAGTTAACTCTTCTAAATCCTCTTCAATCATTGTCTTCTTCTTCTCAATGCCTACTCCAATTTCCTCACCAATGTCCTCAAACATCTTCTGCTTCTTTCCGATGCCCTGGATTAGAGTGTGGATTCCTGAGCCTGGTTCAGTTTCCATGAACATCTTCTGTTTCTTCTTGATACCCTCTCCTATTCCTGTCTTGTCAAATGCACTTGATGCCACTTGTGAGAGTTTCTCCAAACCAAGAGTCTCAATTGCACTTGTCTGTGCCTTCCGGATCTCTTTATGTACTGCACCCATTTTGTTCTCCTAGAAAAGTTTCTGCTTGTGTTAATGATTCTTGTGTGTGTTCATGACTCTTTCAAAAAGATGCCAGTTTTCATTGCCGTCTTCTCCACTGATTCTGTCAAGACGCTTATCCAACAGAAAGTGGAAGGGACTCGTTTCCTCGCATAAAATCAAATACTTTGTGATTCTGTTTTCTAACATTAAACTCTCCAAAATTGACCACATTCCCAAGGAGTCCCTCTTGGTGCAGTATTCCCTGTCCATCTGTAATAGAACTGTTGGAGATCCAAGACAGAATGATCCAATGATTCTTCCTTCCTTTCTTAAAACGTGGGTTGGATGCACTGGAGTGCTGGATTCTGTTCTTGTTCTTTGAAATTGTTCTAACAATTCCTTGTGTTGTTCCTTTGTCTCCAAAGGTTCTGCGCGTAAATGATCAAGACTCATGCAACATCCAACATCTCAAAGGGGTCATAATCTGAAAACCCCTGTGCCCTCTCTGGACGTGCCTGAAAAATCCCTGTTCTTCCAAACCTGCCAATTGACATTACTCCATACCTGGATGCACTCATTAAATCATCTCTTGTTCTTACTACCTTTCCATCTTTTCTATGGTACATCCTGTATTCCTCAAACCAGTCTCCTAAGTGAGAGAATACCTTCAAAAGTCCTGTCTGGAACCTTGTGAGCATCTCCTGCAACCCTGGTTCCACGCTGATTGATCCATCTGGGTTTGTGAAATGTGAACCTGACATCTCAACGCCTGCACGTCTGTATTGCTGGCTTAATCCAACTCCACTTGCCTTGTCGTGCTGTGCCCCGTCATGTGGCCACACACATGGAATCCAGTCTCCTCTTTGCTTGATTGCATGTGCGTGTACCAAAATGGTTGCGTGTGCTTGCCTGTAACAATCATAAATGTAGATTGTGTCTCCATCCCTGTCGTGTGCAAACCAAACAACTGCAGTTGGATGGTTCCATCCAAAATCAATTGCACACATTCTTGCCCAGTGTTCTGGGATTGAAAAGGAATCACACTTGATATCCTCCTCTGGAATTGGAAAGACAACTCCTGAACCTAAAACTGGCAGACCCTGACTCCGCATCTTCCTCTCATGCTCTGGAAGTGCAGAGTAAATCTCCTCCTTGAGATTGTCTGTCAGATGAGATGCGTCATCCCATGTTGCCCTGTAAAGTGCTTGTCCTGGTTTGATGGAGTTGATGAATTGTGCCGTGATCTCATCCATTCCCTTCTCTGGAGTGTATGTCAAATACACAAGTCCTGCAGTGTTCAGGGTTGCTCTCAGGGCTTGAGAATAAACTGCTTGTCCACATAACTCATCAAACCAGACGACATCTACGCTTTTGCCCATGAATGCCTCTGGACCTGAATCATAACTCTTGAAGAAGAGTTTGGAGTTCATTCCAGACTTGTGGCGTATGATAACACTTGAAACTGCGTTTGGAACTCCTGGGTTTCTGTCTGTGTCTATAATCAAATCCTCTGGAATTGCTGCTTTTCCAAATTGTGTCTTGTCTCCGGGTTCTCCCAACAACTCTGCTTGTAAAATATCTCTTGTGTTGTAGTGAGACTGTCCTGCTGCCCATCCCAAAATTGGACCTTCAAATCTGTGGCCCTCCCACCACTCTGGGTACCATCCTGTTAAATGAAAACTCATCTCCATTGCACCACAAAATGTCTTTCCAACCTTGTTTGCGGCCATCAGACACCTCTGACGTGCCCGTCCTCCTGTCTCTGACCGCGCACAGTGAAACTCCCTCTGGTATGGATATGGATTGTATGAGAGCATCTGGTATCTTCCTCTTGATGCGTCATACTCGTCCTTTAATTCTAGTAACTCCTCCAAATCCAAGTCTGGAGAAGTTCCTGTGCCTGATCCTGAAGGGAAACTATCCATGTTACTTAGACTGAAACATCATCTAACAATGCGGCTACAACACAAGTAACGGTACTTGCCGATGAGATTGCATGGACACTACTGTCTTTGCAATCTCGCCTGGTAACATCGTTGCGATGATTGAAATTGTTGCTGCGTCTGCCATTTTATTTTTCCTGAAATTTGGTTCGTGATTGCTCTTAGTTTAACTCGCTGGAGGCAGGAGTGGAAACAGTTGGGGAAAGGGTGTCCCCTGCTGGCTGAGATGCGGCCACTCCTGCCGTAGTTCCGTTTATTACTCTTGCCTTTCCCATGATCATGTCTGCGACATCCCTTCCAAATCGCTCCCGCATCTCCTCCTCAATCTCCACAGGAGTTCGGGATCTTGTGTCTTCAATCTCTAACTTTGAAAGCTCACTTGCCTTGAATCCTGCGCGGTCTAGCAAATCCTTGGTTGCAACATAACGGACTTGCTCGGATTCTGCGCCAAATGCAAGACTTACCAAGTTGTCTAATGATTTCAGAGAGACTGTTCCTAACCTTGATCTCACCTCCTTCTCAATCTGCCTCGCTAACTGCTTGCGCTTAATTCCGATGCTTGACTGTCCTAAATCAAACTTTGTTGCTAATTCCCGCGAAGACATTCCTTCTGCTGCGTCCCTAGAAAATTCCTCGTCCCGCTTCTGCTTTGTCCTGTGGGTGGGGTGGGGTAACTTCTTCTTCTTCCTCAAATTTAATCCCCGTGTTTGAGAGGGAATAGACCTCATATATCAAGAGGGCCGTTTTGTTGCCCCCTATGGGTCTTTTGTCCGCACAAATAGGGCGGATCGGGCCTGAATCGCTTAAGTGCCTGAAATCATGAGCGATTTGCTCAGGGTCCACTTATTAGTCTGACCTGTTTCCGTATCAGGTGCAATATCAATCGGGCGTGAGCCGTTGCCAGCACTGGCAGGACATCGGATTGGCAAACAGGTGTCCTTGTTTCCGGAGGGGTTTGGGCGTGTCCTGGTGTCGGGTCGCTGGGAGTCGAGCAAGCGGATTTCCAACTAATAGGTGCAGAAGCAAATAATTGCAAGTAAACTTGTTATTCTTTACTTTTAGCACTTATCTATTTACTTTTCATCTATTGAATATTCAACTATCAGTATATTTAAGAAGTCAAACATAGTCTAAGTCGGAAAGCATTCAAGAACTAGAATATACAAGAATCTAAATATACCAGAAATAGAATATTGCAGGAAGTCAAATACAGGTTGAGAGCCGCTTGTCAATATTCAAGAAACAGTATATTCAAGAAGTCAAATATAGATTAAGCGTGTTTTGGCCAGGTTGTCTTCTACTTGAGAAAAAAGCCAAGGGATGAAAGAAAAGGCTTGACTCTCATCATTCAATATAATAATCTACGGATAAGCTAAGGAAAGCCTTGGCCTTGAGTACCTGTTTTTGTGGTAGATTTCAGGTACTTAAAGCGAGAAACCATCACACGAAAAGGGGATGCATGTCCTATTCCTTAGAAGTACCCACAGAAAAACAAGAAGCCGCCGAACGCGACTTTTTCGCCGACTACGCAGCCGTAACAGGGGAAAGCCCACTAGTCTTTGAATCCTTTGACGATGCGCTTGACGCGCTGGACGCGCTGGAGGCATCATGACCATCAAGGAAGCACTTGAGACGGTAGGCGGTCTATCCACACCATCTAAAATGCCATGCTTCGGTTATTCGATTCCAGCGGGGCATTGCATCACGGGGAGCAAGCTATGGTCTGTCCCTGGGACAGTCTGTTTTGACTGTTACGCGCGTAAGGGCCGTTACATGTTCCGGAACGTCAGGGAAGCTTTGGAGCGCAGGTTTCAAAGCCTGCATGATCCACGATGGACTGAAAGCATGGCGTACCTAATAAAGGAACGCAAGATGGAGTATTTCCGCTGGCACGATTCCGGGGATCTCCAGGGAGTGTGGCACTTGTCGCAGATATGCGAAGTTGCCCGGCAAACTCCGAAGTGTTCACACTGGTTGCCGACAAGGGAAACCCGGATAGTCAAAGCCTACCTTGACGAGTATTGGTTTGGCATACCTGAAAACCTGAACGTCCGCATATCGGCAATGGCATTTGACAAGTCACCGCCGATACGTTTTGCTCGCAAGTATTGCTTGACGGTTAGCGGTGCAAGCTCTAACGGTTCCCACACTTGTCCGGCTCCGGATCAGGGGAACAGTTGCGGGGACTGCCGGGAGTGCTGGGATTCAAAAACTTTTTCCATTTCATACCAAAAACACTAGGAGAGAGGCCATGAGTGATAAAAAAAAGAAGTGCAGATGCTGTGGCAAACCTGTCTGGCATTCAGATGGACATCCCATCCACACTGGATGTATCCGTAGGCACTGGATGCACCATGCAAAGGGCTTGGCAGCATCCCGCTGTCGAGAGTTCAAACCATCAACCAAGGGGTACAAATGAGAACATTGACACTTATCCCGGCCTACGGACGGGACTACGGCTCTCAGAAAGCGGTCGCGGCAGATTTCGCGGCTGACAAGGACTTTATAGTGCAGGACGTGAGTTGCCGCTGGGACGGCAAGATGGTGAACCGCATGGAAATGCGGGGACATTACAATCAAGCCCACATTCGCTACTCACGGTTGACGAAGCTAACCGTGATCAAAATTTAACCAACCGGATTAACCCTTTCAACAGGAGAATGGAATGAGACAGAAAAGGTATTTTTCAAGCGAATCCGCCCACGGGAGCGAGTCCAGCTTTGGGTTTGCGAACGATACGATTGTGCTTGTGTTCGATTCTAGGCAAGCACGGGACAAGTACGTTCAGCAAAGCCGGAACCTGTCGTGCAGGGCAATCCCGGCGCGAAGAGCAACCAGGGAAGCAACGAACATCAGCTTGACGGGAAACCATAACGGGAAGCCCAGGGCATTTACAATTGAATGCTGGATCATCCGCGAACCGTTCGATCCAGAGAGGGTTCCGGGTTGCATCGGCAGCTTGGAGATTGGAACGACCTGGGATGTTGGACACGGGTCGGACATCGAACGATTTTACCGTTAGTAATGAGCCTGCTCTGGAAATTCCAGAGTGGGCTTTTTTTGGTCAAATTGGTGGAGTATTCACATCAGGTAATGACCTTGACATCAGGTAATGACCTGTGCAGCAGGTAATGACTTTTTCAACGCCCCTTCGGGGGCATCACAGGAGGATGAGATGGAGAAGTTCTACACTTACGAGATTTGCCACAATGGGCTGACTCAAGAGCAGCTTGGCGAAGAATTCGGTCCGCTTCTGGAAGAACAGGAGCGGCGAAGACAAACCCAGAATGACCTTAACTTGGAGGAAAGATGACATTCGCAGAGAAGCAAAAGAGGGAGTGGGAGTATTTTCTAAACGATCCACATGGACAATGGGCAGCAAAGGACTTTGGATACACTCCAAAAATGTTACATCGTCTAATTGCAGAATGCGAGGAAACAATCAATAACCCCGAGCAAGAAAGGTGAAGATGAACAATCACAGAAAAGCAAAAATGGTAAAAGCCCTGGAAGCCCACGGGATTTCCCTTGAGAAGTTCTGGGTAGGAGACCCTCGAAGAGTCGGTGGAGGTGGAACCATCTTCCGCTGGTACACTGCAAGTGAGGGAAGGCTCAAGTCCAAGTTCCAGACGCTGGCAGAGGTTGAGAATTGGACTGATGCTGTTTTAGCCAGAAGGTAACGACATGAAAGGAGGTGGGATGACAAGAGTATTTGGTAGAACGCTGGAAGAGGAAGAAATTGTAAACACAATCTTTGAGAGCGCAAAGGAGGGTCATGTCGAAGGCGTGATTCAATCTGCTCTGAAAGTGTTTGGAGACGCAAAGGAAGCTTCCGACCATTGCGAGCATGAATCAGGAATCTGGCTCAGGGAGAGCGAGTATCAGATGGAGATGGGAGGAGATGTTTCACTGGAAGTGGCTTTATGCCGAACTTATCATCTGGCAAAAAAGGCACTCAGAAGCTAGTACGCGCCACAGAAGGAGGGAGACGCAGGGCAGCACCTGATTGTGGTAGGGTGACTGCCCTGCTGCGAAACCATCCACAAGGGATGATTTTGGTATGGTAAATTTTTTTCACTTAGGAGTCAAGGCAAGAATGAAAGGCAAGGTTCACACAGACGGTAATGACCCTGCAGAAGGTAAGGACAAGGAGAGGAAGAAGAGGAGATACAGATCGACCAAGAAGCATCCCTACCACTTTTTGAATCCAGAGGAGATGAGGAGGATCAGGGGATTATGGGGAATGAGCAGCAGGGAATTGGGAGAGTTGCTCGGAGTAAGCACCATCACCGTTGCAAGCTGGGAGTTGGGAACAAACCCGATTCCTTCGTGTGTGGCGATGCTTCTGCAGATATTGGTGGACATCTCAGGATCAAGGTATGCAGAGCAGAAATTCGGGTTGGACGAGGAGGTTTCGATGCTGGAGGAGGAGTGAAAAAAACCACTTCAAGACTTCAAGTGCAAGGTTATGGGTATAGGGGAAAAGAGAGAGATTTATCTCTAGATAACTATAGAGATAGATTGAAGTGTTGAAGTGGTTCTCTCCTCCCTTCTCTCCCAACGCCTCGCGCCCCAAAACCACTTCAAAATCCCACGCATGACTTCAATTGAAGTGATACAAGATTTACCTATCAAAACCTATTGATTGATAGGTAACGACCTTGAAAGTAGGTACTTTTCAAACCACTTCAATTGAAGTGATGAAGTCATTTCTTGAAGTGATAGTGTCATTTTTGGAGGTGTTCAACAAAGTAGGTATTGTGGATTGACCCATTGGAGGATTTAACAGGATTCACAAAAATCTGTCCAGTTTCAGTCAGTACCTCAACAACTTCATTCCTCTGTTTTGACATGAGAAACTGCGTTTTCCTTGTCAGCGAGGTTCCATCAATCCCCTTTCTTCCTGCCTTCCTGATAATCCGAAGAACCTTCTTGAGGTTCGCCTCATGGAGATTCTCTGCCAAGTGATCCTCAATTTGACCGAGCATGTTCTCAATGCAGAATTTTGAAATCCTGCATCCAACCTCTGCATGTTCTCCAGAGATTTCCTTTTGCATCTCAGACCCTGTGAGGATGAGCGCGATTTTTATCGCATGTTCTTCTGCACGTTTCCAGAGGGATGCAACAATCGGATCTGACTTTGCATGTTTGAGGTAGAGATCCCTGTAGGAGAGGAAGCATTTCTTTGCATCAGGAGAATCAGTAATGACCATTGGATTTGGAACAGGATTCAGTGCATACTTTCCAGTCATACGGTTCGTCATTGGTTCTTCCAGCAACGCCAGCTTGCGGACAGGATCAATCATAAACTCAGGAACCGTGACCTCCTCCCTTTCAACATAGGGAGGAAACGGATCAGGAGAATTGAAGACAAGAAAACGGTTGAGAAACCCGTCATGAACACTGTTCTGTCGGATTGCAGGCCAGAAGGACTCAGGAGTAGAGGTACAATAGAGAGAAAGGGACGGCTGTTCAATCCTCACTTGTGGACGTTCTTTTCTGTTCGCATACATTTTCCCATGATATGCAGTTGCACTTTTTCCATAAACAGAGAGGAGGACTTCCACAATCGCCGCTTTGAACCCTGCAGCACGAGGAGAGAGAAACTGCTGTGCCATGTATCCAAATTCATCCAGCATGAGGAGAAGGGATGGTTGTTCTGCAAGTGCAGCAAGCAATCCGGTATCAGATGCAATATCATCTCCTCCCAGATAGCGGAGACCTCCAGAGTCAGTAAGAACACGATCAATCACAGAACGTGCATGTTCTTTTCCTGCACCAGTTGGTGCAAGAGCGAGGACATAGAGATTTGTCCTGAGTCCAGATTCACTCTTGATTTTTCTCCCTAAGAGGGCACCCAGCATCGCAAGGGATGCACCAACATGAAGAATCGGCTGGGGATGAATTGCAGTTTTATCCATGAACTTTGAGAGCATTCCTGCAAGCCCAGGGATTTCAACAGGAAGGACAGGATATTTTTCAGGAAGACTTTCCTTCAGTTCCTCCTCATTGATCACTCGTGGAACGGATTCCGTGTAGATCTCATTGCATTTTGCAATCGCATTTTCAATGGTCTTCTGTCCATAAGTGCTGCCATCCGCGAAGTGTTTTGTATCCCACTTCTCTCTCATGAGTTGGGATGTCCTAAAGATCTCATCAATCTTGTGGGCATCTTTCTGGGTCCAGAACGCAAGCGTCATGCAGAGTCCAGAGTCCGCTCGTGAATGATCAGGTTCTCCAGTCACAGGGTTAAGGTAATCACTCATGTCTCCACTCATGAGACGCTTAAATTTTGGCCCCTGATGCGAGTCAGAGATGTGAAAAACCAGATCCTCCTTTTTTGCAGGTTTTCCTTGGAGTTTCTCCTCTCTAGGTTTTCTCTTAGGTTCCTCATCTCCAAGCATATATTTCCTGTACATCCTTTTGAGGACATCAGGCTCTCCAATCATATGCGTCCCATTTATTCGATCTCCTGTAACAGTGAAGAACCGTTTCGAGTCATAGAACTCGATATTCGTTCCTCGTCTTGGACCATCCGGAAGGTTTCCAATGCCATAGATGTGCAACCCTGTCTTTGAGGGAGAGTATTCTGCATAGGTTTTGAAATTATTAAGAAAATCTTCTGCTCTCTCCTTGTCTCCTCCTTCCTCGAAACAGTGATCTAGATCAATTCCAAAATACCCCTCTCCTGTGAAGATCACTCCAATTCCATCAGTTTTATACTTCCCTTGAATGTGGACATACTCGCACCATTTTAGAGTCTTGTGATGGAACTCATCCGTGACATCACAATACTGTCCAGTTTTTGGAGAGATGGGTTTCTTCTCCTGCTTTCCTTCTGAGTTCGTCTCGTATTTCCAGAGGATGAAATCAAGAACATGAAACTCAGGAGGAAGATTTTGTATCTGGATTTCCATCATGCCATCTCCTTGAGGAGTTTCTCATTAAACTCGTTTAATGCCTGCATTGCATCCACAGATCCACCCTTGTCTGGATGCCACTTCTTGGAACACTCCAAAAAGACTTTCCTGATCCTTTGGACACTATTGTTTCCTGAGATCTCAGACCACCTGAGATTAAGATGCAGATCCCTAGACTCCTCCAGTTCCCTGCGGAGCCATCCATCAACAGATCCCTGAGACAGCAACCACTCAATGTAATCAAGAGGGATTTTCTCAATGGAGGTGCCCTTGTGTTTTCCAAAGGGCATGAAACGGAAGGTGACTCTGCCAAACACCGTGGGGTTATGAGCAAACCCTTATTGGTTTTTGCCAACCTTTAAACGGGGGAGTTGCGCGTTCCCCCGGAGGAGTGGTCAGCTTATTCATCTGGCAGAGTCATAATCGTGATCCATGAAGTGCAAGAAGAACTGCATCTGCACGTCCATGATCCTTCTTTCGTGTGAACCTGAACGCAAGCTCAGGTCTAAGTTCAAGAACTCTCAATCGTGATCCATCCTTCCCCTTTGGAACCCCCATCTTTCTCCTCCACATCTGTGGAGTCACAAAGGTGAGGGGAAGGTGAAGTGCAGCAACAACCCCCTGAATGATTCCACACGAGGTTCCAAACGAGAACATTGAGGTGACTCCCTGACCAGGTCTTGCAGAAACCCTCTCAAGAAAAACCTCACACTCTGGAGTTTTAATGGAAGAGAGGAGGTCTGCAAGCATTGGTGCATTGACAAACCTCTTCTTCTTAACCTCCAGTGTTGGCATATCCCACACCTCAATGTCAGACCCTTGAACCTTTGCAATTGCACCATCAAG
>Ga0208449_1001247_pt1 | contig 14093 bp, 16 predicted proteins | sample MalvireepMed_s17_FD_184247 | JGI IMG/M metagenome (GOLD analysis project Ga0208449, IMG submission 184247) | Marine viral communities from the Global Malaspina Expedition - Malaspina viral metaG DeepMed_s17 (SPAdes) (version 2) | ecosystem: Environmental > Aquatic > Marine > Oceanic | place...
ATCTGCATGATTCATTTGGTCACCCCCTTATTGATCGGTCAAGCCTGTGACAGAGTGACAGAGTCACTTACTGGTTACTCTTTGGTTACTTCCTGGTGACTAGTCCGCCTCTAAAATTTTGAACCCCAATCCCGTGACACCGCCTATGCAAGCAGTCGCAACTTCCACCATTCCATAGTATAAGCCTATCATAGCGATACCAGTTAATCCGAGGATACTGACGAGGATCTGGGGACGAATTTTTCCCATCCAGTTCATTTTCTTCTCCTTTATTTATACGCCCCACCCAGGCTTATCTAACGCTCCGTAGGATGCCCGAGCCTATAATGTCGAAAGGAGATTGTAACGAGGAGAGTGACAACCCCGACGGAGCTAACACTAGGGGCGAGAATATTTTATTTTCCGAGCCTGAAGACTCCCAGTTTCTTCCCGAAACTACTCCATTCAGTCAACCCGATCTTCCCGTCAGAAAGCATCTGCCTGCAATAATCTGCAACATCCCTGCGTTCTTCTGGAGTGTCCAGCTGGCTGTAGATCCTGAAGATCAACTCAATCAACGCACGTTTCTCTGGAGGCAGAAACCTCAGCAATACCGCAATCATACTCGTCTCCTTTATTTCTCGATATTTCCAAGATTCGCCAGAGTTCTTGCCAGGCTCCTTCTTCGTCTGTCTGGCTGAATCTTGAGGACATTCTTATCGGCGGCATAGTCGGTTTCCATGATGTAAAAGGTTCTGACATCATCCAGGGCGGGCGTTGCCGCACTGTTAGGAACCAGGTCTTGTATCCTGATGACTTCGCCGGCACGAACCCTCCATAGTGGAACCTCTTGCAATCTTCCACCAGAATCACCCGCAAGTGCTGAGTACACCCTGCCATCGATTGAAAAAGATTGTTGTTGACGAGGTAAGGATTTCTCCACCGCTGATGCGGCAGCGGCATCAGCTTGCGTGTTTGCATTGGATCCAGTGTTTAGTGATAACTTGAGTTCCCTTCGTGGGTATAATGCAAGGCTCGTCGCATCGGTTTGAGTTGTTCCCTCGGTTGTGCCAACAAATGGCAGGATAGCATTTCTTAATTGCACCGCAGACTGCTGTAATCTCAGGTCAGATAGATCCTCCAACCAGACATAGTAATCAACCTGGGTGACTGCACGTTTAAAGAAATAAGGTTTCCTCTCTTCCCATATCGCAAAGAACCAAATCGAACCATCGCTGTCAGACAAATCTGTCAGCTTGTTTACGATATCTTGCGGATATTCTTTCGTAGTAAAGTCTATCCCTGCAAGATCACGGCTAGAATCGTCTATGTTTGTTTGGTCGCTGTTTATGTCTGGACATTCATCATCTAAAACTTCTTTGATGATGTCGTGCATTTGATGCCCCGATCCTGAACTCCAATCCGTTCCGCCGCTGTCCGTGTAAAACTGATCCTTCATTGACCCCCAGTATCCATGCGCAGTGACTTTCAGGTTATGCCGTGCGGCAAGTATATTGAGTTCTATGTCTACGATCCTTCCCTCCCAGATGAGGATCTTGTCTTCATGGACTGTTATACGATTGAAATGATAACCACGCTTTCCTTCTCTGGATAAATAGTTCCACGCATAGCCCAGATCAGTTGCCAGGGTGAAAGTGCAGGAATGAAAACCGCCATTCAGGGCGGTTGAGAACTGCAACCCCTCAACCTTATCCGTCAGATCTTCAATCAACGTTGGACTGGATAGATCGTTATCGAATAACCGCACCTGGAGAGTTGGTTGCAATGGCATGTTATGCCCCCATTACGTGAAGGAATCGAGGGCGGTACGTGACAGATACCGTGAACGTATCGCCTTGGGTATAGTTGCCATTTTGCGCCAAGACGTAAACACGGGTTCCATCAGGATGAGCTTCGGAGCTGCGCCCCAATTGATTGTTCGGGAAGCTCTGAACGACGTCAGATGTATTAAGAAGATAGGCTCCCTTGACGTCGCTCATACTATCGAGGAGTACAACGTCAGCCGCATCGGTCTTTGAGATATAAGCCGACCCAAAGTCGACAGGCATCAAGAAAACAAAATCAGTCCACCATTGAATTTCCTGATCTTCTCGAATAGTTCTTTGCGTCGCCCAATGGTTGAATATCTTCAGCACCAGTGCGGCTTCGGTCTGGTTGTCTGGCGACGCTACGGGCGGAATGGTGATAGTGCCTAAGTCAATAATCTCAAAGTTGCTTGTTACATTCTCAGCAAGTGCCGCGGCTGTCAGCGCAACGAATGAAGTGGTGTCTGGGCTCGTGTCATCTAGTAACGTGAATCCGCCGTATGTATAAGACAATCCCCATTTGAAGTCTGACGCATTGACGCTAGTTGTAGCCGCTGATCCTGCGCCATTCTTTGCGGCTCCTGCGATCAACACTCTGAACGTACCTTTCGGCGGAGTTGCCATCGTGAATGAATGCAGGTGGTTTACATCGACCAAGGTATCAACATCGCCGCCACTAGCAAGAAGCTGAGAAACTCTCAGACTTCCGCCACTATAAGCCGCATCAGATGCCGTCGTATTACTTTCCACAATACCAACTTGCGGATGCGCTATTGTAGAAGCCGTACCATCCTCGCCTTCCAGAATAATATCGTCGTCATATTGGCGACCGGCATGACGTGCCCCCATCCATAACTCATCATGCGATTGCCCTTCGGCAACCTTTACCTGTAAGAGCCCAGGGACGTCTCCGCCGACATCATGGATGTCGACGTAGTTAGTGGAAGCCTGGGCGGCGTCATCGTAATGGTTGGCTATTGCGTGACTGCTCGCCCAGGCGGACGGGACGGCAGATCCCAAAACTGCTATAACGTTGTCGATGTATACCGTACCAGTTGCGGAATCATCGGTTGCTTCGAGACGCAACCGTAAGACCATCGACGTCACTGACCCTGGTACCGTGTTGTTATTGCTCGTAAGTTTTACGAAGGATGAGGCGTTCACGGTGGTAGTCTCCACCGTGACATCGGTACCAGTATTGTAATCCAACCCCATGACGACCTTGCAATTGCTAAGGGCGTCAACACGTACCCAGCATTGGAAACTCCAAACCTCTCCGGCGTCCACGTCGGCAAGAGTCTGGTGGCGTTCGATTACCTCATCGTCATCGGATGAGGTCATAACAAGTTTGAGTGATGCGTTGCCGTCTTTCTTGACCGAGGTATCCCGCGCACTGGTACCGTTCCCCGTATGGTTCTGAGTCCAATCCGCCAGGGCGGTGCCCGCAACTTCGAACCCTGGATCGGCAACAAAGTTTTCGATAGTTTCTTCAGCTCCATAAGCAAACGGTTCGCATATGAGTTCCAGGGTTGCTATCACGGTGTTGTTCACCTGGTGAATGGTTGCGAACTCATCCGCGATTCTTACCATCCCTTCAAGTACGAAGAAATCCACCTGGTTCGTTGCGTTGTTCCACTTGCGGCGTAATTTCACCTGGGAACCTATTCCCGAGGTGGAATAGTCCGCCGCACGTTCTATCAATGAACTCACGGCGTTGATGTTGCTGATAAGATTATCCTGAGAAGTTCCGTTGATCCGGATACTTACCGCCACCCGCCTATTTTGAAATACACGCTCCTGAATATCGGTGCCATGCCGAAACATATTCTGGCCACCAGAAGCAATCCGTCGAGGTGGTACCGGTGCCATAAATCCCATGCCCGAATAATTTGTACCATCATTCAGGTCGATGGTCGTATCGTCATTCAGTAATTGTAACGTCCAGGCCATTTCAACTCCTAATCAGTTCGGTCGTCATGGGGTAAAGGTTCCGGTAACGTCTATGCTAGACACCAGTTCACTCCCCATATTGTCATTCACTACGTCGTTCATCACCCTCCCGTCCATTGTGATGGATGCGATCTGGAAATCCCCATTGACCCAAGCAAGGTTCCGTGCTTCGATTACTTCCAACCTTCGGGCGTTTTGTGCGTCTATGGCTGCCACGGTTTTGGAAGGATCGCTGTACAGTGCAGGGAACGGCACCGGCCCCATTGATGAACTTGGAATGAACATTTCCGTTTCCGGATTCCATCTCATTCCAGGGCCACCGAATAACTCTGGCGGTTTCTGTTGAGCAGTTCCTGCCGCAAACATGCTCCCGATTGCCGCCGCCGCTCGGTGGGCGGATTCCTCAACCTTGCCGATATCATTGGCTACCGCTGACATATGTATGCCCATATTATGTTCAAAGGTAGCTACCTCTTTCCCTGCGTTCATAAATTCTTCGCCAACTTCTTTTACCTTATCAATTATAGGTTGCAAATCATAACTGCCAAACGGGGTTCTCCCACTCACTAAGGCTTCGCCGATCTTCTTTCCCCTGCCACCTATACCATGCCAGGTGACTTCAAATTCTTTGTCCAGGTTCTTCAGTGCCGCTATAAGTGACCCCTGTGGCCCCATATACGCGAGAAGATCGTCGAACTCAATCCCGAGCGCATCCACGACAAAAGTGGTTTTGCTTTGGATATTCATAAAGTCGGTTTTCCATGCGAGGGCCAATCCTGCCACCGCCACCAGAATCAAACCGATACCCGTTGCGCCTGCAAGTACCGCCGCCGATACCCCAAGTGCGAGGAACCCCGCAGTTATTGCAGGAATAAAAGAAACAAATAACAAGAACGCTCCACCCACAACTCCGATGGCTGTTCCTATTGCCAGAACCTTCGCAGTGGTTTGCAGGGTTTGCTCGTCGACCCCCTGCAACTCAAGTGCCCAATCACGTGTTTTCTGGATGACGGGGTCCATGATTGGCAACAGGGCGAACCCCATCTTTTCCTTGAGATCTCCGATATCGTTGTTCAGTTGGGTCAGTGGGTTCGCACTGGCCTCAGCCGCACCCGCTATGGCGCCCAGGACTTGCTCCAGGCGTTCGCCGAAGTCTGCGGTTTCATCGAACGCCATTCCAAGGGTGATCGCCGTGTTGACCTGTCCGGATAATGCCCTCGTCAAAGTTCCTGCCACTGTACCAAGCGCAACACCTTTAATCGAAGCGGCATCCATGACCGCAGGCAATGCGGCCATTGCCTTATCAACAGATCCGAGCATTGGCACCATAAGCGCCAGGGCTCGCATCTGTTCCTCGTCGCCAAAATTTGTCTTGGCTTGCAGGGCCGAGGTTGTTTTCTCTATATCGTGCCGAACTGATTCGTAGGATATACCAAGGTTCTCGATACTGCTCGCAAGCAATTGGGTGCTTCTCTGTTGCTCCAGTGCGGCATCCAGGAACCCCTTGATTGCTACAACCCCAACAGCCCCGACAGCGGCGAACGCCATCCCTGCCTTGCGGGCGTTATCCCCGAATTGCTTCAGGGATTTATTCATATCCGAGAGCCCTTTTTGTGCGCCCTTCGTGTCGGACTTTACATTGATAATTACTTCGTTTGCCATCTATATCCCCATGCTCATGTTCGCCAGACTTTGTTCCATGCTGTTACCTGGTGGGTTCCCTGGTGAACCCTGGTCGTCGCCCGCTAGGGCCAGGATGCTATGCATCCGGATGATCCGGTCTACATCCTCCGCCAATAACGCGGACGGTAAACAACTATACCGTTGGCATAAGTTATCAATCATCCGAGCCTTCACAAGTTCCCAGGGCTCGGACACTACATTGCCGTCACTATCTATACCACCACCGACGGCCCGCCACCGCTCCAACTCTAGCCTAAAGGGTCAGGGGGCTCGGTCACAGCTCCCGACCATTCGGTCATTATTATGTTCGCCAGGTCGATCGGTATCTTGTGCATACCTTCACCATTGGCCGGTATACCCTGATCGTTCTCATCCCGCAGATTCCAGGTGTCGAGGATAGAATCCCCGAAAACCTGGAATACGTGCAATTGCTTTTCTTCTGCAACTAGATCCTGAATCTCAAGGAATGTGCCAACCGGAACATCCAGGCGAACGACTACCTCGGCCCCTGCGTAATCACCGTCAAGAATCAGGGTCGCCGTTCGCTTGGGAATCTTGAACCCTTTTACCTTTTGCGTCGTTACCATAGTCTCCCCTTATAAGGTTATTTTTATGACCAACTTGGTACTGTGCCATCTTCTGTGACGCCTGGTACAGTCCAGGTCAGCGAACCATCCGTACTTCTGCTCAACGCATAATCCGTTAGCAATACATCGCCGATCGTTAGGGTCTGCCCACTGGTTACGATTACGATCGTTCTTCCTTCGGAGGTGCTTGATACCGTTTTGAATACAGCGTGCGCCAGGTTCGCTCCATCATCGAAAACCCCGTTCATCGTGATAGAGAAATCCGCAAGCAACAGTATTCTTTCCATCGCTGATTTGTCGACCCCTGTCACATCCTGAACGCCTCGTGGAATCGCCCAATCGAGATTCGTTATACTATTCGATATATTCTGTCCGCTGCCACCACTATCATCTACCGTTACAGAAATTGTTGGTGCTTCCTTTGCCATGACTACCTCCCTTTTTTAGCTCTATAAGATTGTTCGTTGTGTCGTGTTGTCCATTCGTCAAAATCCATATTCGCCCGAATCAATCTGGCGGTTTCCCTACCAGGTTGATTCATGGTGTAAAATGGAGCCCTTTCAACCTTTACCCGATGCGGCCGGAAACATTTCTGCCCCGCTTCGAAAAAGTAATGAATCGTAGCCTCGTCTGCTTTTACTGCGATCCACTTTCTGGATTTATCGTTCTTGATATAATCATCCTCTGGACTACCAATTGGAGCCTTTGTTATCCAACCTTTTGTATAATGTACGCACTCCACTTCTTTGCACGTTGCGGTCCTGAAGTGGGCATCCTGCGTCCAGGTAGTCTGGTAATCAGTAGGCCGGATCATCTTCAGCCGTTCCCCTTCTATAAGCAATAATGAACTTGGCATTGCTGAATGTTCCCGTCGACGTGATCCGAAGATATCGGTTGACCGTACCGGTGACCGACACACGCTCCGACGCGGGCTCGTTGCCATTAGCGACCGCAGTAAAGGATACAAGATCCGACCAACTGGAACCATTCGGGCTGTCCTCAATCTTGAAGGTCGGCGTACCGCTATTGATTGAGACGATCTGCAAGACTGCCGCCAGTCCTGCCGAACTACTCGCTGAGTCGTCCTTGTCCGAGGTTGAGCTTGAGCTTGAGTGCGTAATTGCCCCTGGGGTTAATAAGACTCCCCATTCAAGGGCGGTACCATTTCCGAGGCATTGAACAGATGCCGAAAGAGCTTTGTCCGTTGCTCGGGTGAAATCGTAGTTGATCTGTTTGGCTACGAGCATTGCAGCAGGAGAGTCCGCAGCGGTTCCTCGGCAATACAGAACTTCCCTATCAGTCGTGACGAGTGACTTCAAGGCTGTATGCGATAAGTCCGTTCCGTCGTCAAACCAGGATGTGAAACTTATCTCCCCGTCAGCCATTCCTGGGAGCCGAACCATTGCAGACTTTTCTAGCACTGGTGTTTCTATTGCCGCCCTTCGTGCTGAAACTGTATCGACGGATGAAACATCGCCAGATAAGTCATACCCGCCAATATAGAACGCATCTCCTAATCCCGCTTTTTTTGCCATAATCTAAACTCCTGTTCCTGATAATGTAGCCGACCCATTGACGATCAGCGGAACCGTGATATCTGCCACCCTGTACAAAGTACCGCCAACATCGGTATACCCGAAGTTGGCCGTCATGTTAGCGCCATCCATACCCGCCGCATCAATCGACATGACCGTTGATTCCAGGTCTGTATCCCCGAGCAATCCCTCCATCAGTTTAGACATAACAGATGCCATTTCTGCTTCAAGACTTGCCTGCGGATCCGATTGTTCCGCTAACATATTCTTATACACCCGAAGCGTTACCAGGTGGTTTTCCCTGGTATCGCCCCCCGCATAAACCATGACGATTGCTACGTTATTCATAAAGATGGCCGCATGTATCCCATGCCCTGGTGGTTGTTTAGGTTCGCCGATCTGCACCGTGGAAAACAACCCCAACTTCTGGCAATAGGTTTCCATTGCGTGTAGGGTTGCGCCGATATCAAATGCCATTACACGCTCCCGTTCATTTTACGTTTCCACCTGGCAACAACCGCCTTAGTTTCGGGCCTTATCCTGGACTGCATCCATTGGGCCGTCCTGCGGAAACTTGCGTAGCCCTTGAACCCCCTGGTTTGGTTAAGTGAAGATATACCTTCAAGCCAGGGGCCATAGACGACGTTACCGTCGTCGATGGTGCCCTTCATCCATTGCGTCTTACCCTGGACGTTCCGCCGATAGTTTCCCGTACTGGCCTGACCTGGCCTTGCTTGCTGAACGCTCAGATAGACGCCCGCGGGTCTGAACCGGAGAGTCTGGTCGAGTTTCTGTTCACCGATCTCGACCATTCTTTGAACCAGTTCGTTCGTCATCTGGTCGAACATACGGTTGCCCTTAGTAAGCAACGGGCCTTTCAATTCCACCGTGATTCCCTGGGCCATCAGATTACCGCCTCCCTGGTTCTCCGGTAGTAACTAACCATCGACTCGCGTAGCTGCGTGATTTCGCGCCCTGTGAGTTCTGTGGCGGCATCTCCGGTACCAATAGACCTACCCCAACCGGAATGTTCCTGGTGCCAGGTGGTGATAGCTTCGGCTAGTGCCCACCTGGTAACATCCGCATCCGGAGCGTACTTGGTGATAGTCGCCGAGTCGGAATGACTTGCGGCCGTCGTGCCGTTCAATCCGCGCTCAATCGTCAGGGTACGATTTACATGGATGGCGACGTCGTCATTATGAGATGCCAGGACGCTCCCGTCATAAGCACGAATGACGGTCAAGTCATTCGTGGAAACTGATACCACATACATTTGTTCAGAATCAAGGCGGATCACTTCCCCCGCAACGATCCCGTGAGAACTGTCCAGGGTCACCGTAACAGTCGAATTGACCGCCGCAAGGTTCGAACCCATGTTGAGAAGGACGCTGCCCTTAGCTGCGAAAGATCTATCGCTCACGAATATCTGTTCGCTGTCTATCAACAGAGTATCGCCCACGTCGCACAGAGAGGCATCAGATACGATGAGAGTGGTGTCAGATGATGAGATACCCCCGCTGTCATCTACAGATCCCGAGGACTTGGTAGCATTACCCCATCCCCAGGATCCTGCAACGCTGATAGAGCGTTGCGAAGTATCCCCCGCTTCAAATGCCGCCGTTGAACTCTCGTCGATTTCGATCCGGTTGTACCTGGTATTCCCGTCGGGCTCGGGGTTTACCGGCTCCAGGAAATAATCCGAAGAGCTGATGGTTGTTGGGCTTGTGTTTTGGGCCTTGGTCTGGAGCGTGGAAACTGATAAGAGATCCTGATCCAACCAAATAACCGTAGCAAGTCCAGGACGTTGTTGCGGATACCGGTAAAGCCTGGTCTGCGTTTTAGGGATGAAATGCCTGCGAGCCCAACGATCAACATCCCGTGAGGATGCCTCGATAACCCGATCTATTGCGTCGTTATATTGCCCGCCGCTAATAGATGCGGCGTTCTTGAATCGCTCTCGCGATACGTACCAATTTGCCATGACCATTGCTTTCTATGGGTAGGCGTATTCAGTTTTTGCGACCACCGACCCATCGGTAGTTTCCCATTGGGCAGTTCCTCTGCCCCCTGGGGTGGATGTCCAGGATTGCTCCATCAATCGGACAGGCAACAGGAGGTTCCCTGTCCTCGATTGTTTTATCCGTACGATTTTCCCTCAGAATCCCCTGTAACTGTTCCCACGACATCTTCTTTCACTACTCCATTCGGTGATTCTTCCACTTGCCGCAGAACCATCATATTAGTATCCAGAGTCCAGTTGTCGCCCTGAAGTCCGAAACTATCTATCAAGCCCTGAAGGTAGTTCGTGATCTTCGCTTCTACAACTGACCGCTCGTAGAATAGTTTTCGGATTGTTTCAACCGCTCTTTCTGGTATCTTGATTTCGTCCATCAACTTACGTCTCCTATAGTTATCTTCGTCGCCGCTTCCCCTGCGGCAATCGTGATTTCCTTATTCGCAAGGTTTTGCAATTCTTTTCGTACCTTCGTTCCCCAGTAGGTAAACTCGGCAGCCGTATCTGCGAGTGCGGTGCCATCACGCACCCAAGACTCCGCAACCTTATCCCAGATCGCTTGCGTCACCGTCACGGTTTTTGTGACGGTTCCATCGCTGATCGTTATAACAGTATTAGCCATTTCAGCCTCCCAACGCTAGCATCTTGCGCTCTAAGGTTTCGATTCTTTTGTCTCTTTCAAGTAGCTGACCGTACAATTGCACCACCCCTCCAGTCACCAACTGGAGGAGCTTAGAGATGTTGACTAACCCATGATGTCCATCTTTGTCTGGAGTTCGGGAAGCCCCAAGTATTCCAAGCCGTATCAAGTCATCTTCGTTGCTAGTCAGCCACCTATCGAAACCTTGCGTGATGACTTGACTAGGCGCAATGGCTTTCTGTACTGCCCTTAGCAGTGAGATATCATCCTCGTCGTCGTACGCTGAAGTACTCCCATCCAGATGCAAATCTCCCTCAGCGTCGATAATGGCTTTGACTGCCGCCCCTGCTGACACAACTCCCCAGAGATTACTGTTACTTGGAGCCGCTTGGCTACCAGTTGAGCCGTTGGTATGATACGCATCCTCGGCTATCATAGGCCATCCTGACGTGCTGTTCGTTGTTACTGGAGTTCCTCCGATATAGCCCAGAGTCGTATGGGCAAAATTGTCGCCTTCAGTGAAAGCCCTCGTCCTGAGCCCACCAGTAGCTCCAGACCCCTTACGAATCAGACCGAAAGTATCTGCCTCAACAACCGCCGTGAAAGGATGCGCCACGTCGGATGACTTGAGGGATATTATGCTATCGTCAGCCGTACCTTGGTTTATGCTCATCCCGATGGTAACCCCTGCGTCGGCAGTTTCATTGATGAAAACCTTACTGCCCCCTGCGAGCTTATGGTAACCGTCAACCGCCCACGTAACATTCGCCGCCGCCGCCGCTGCATCAACCGTCGTGATATTAAGCGCACCATTGGTCGCTGCCGCAATGGTTACAGTATCGGAAGTGGTCGGAGTCATCACGATAGAATCATCGGTGATGACCGTGGTGCCTATCGTGAAGTCAGTGGTTGCGTCTATCGTGCCTCCAGAGATTGCGCCCGTCGTTGTGATCGCTGAACTCCCGTTATCTATTGAGCCGAAATTACTGGTAACAGAACCGCCATCAAGTGCGCCGACCGAAGTGATATTGGTCTGCCCTGCAACCTGAAGAACTCCAGAGCTATTGATGGCTTCGGTCGTTCCTGAGTAGATGCTTCCATCGAAACGGGCATTTCCTGTATCTAGCCATAAGCCCCAGTTCCGAGTCAGGGTCTGATTCGTTCCCGCTGTAATTGGACCGTTGATGTATAGCGTTGCGGCATCACTCGTTGTGACGCTTGAGTTGGTTGCCGCCAGTGTCGGAGCCTCTAATCGAACGTGCGTGTAGAGTGCCGCTGTACCTGATCCTGAAGTATTGGAATCAGTGATGGTCGATGTATCCAGATGGATCATCGAACCATCACCAGGCGTCACGCTCTTATCGCCGTCCAGGGTAAGCCCCGTCAGCGTACCGACAGAAGTAATACCAGACTGCGCCGCATCAACACCGATTACAGAGGATGCCGCCGTTAGCCCTGTTCCTGCAAATAGCGTTGCAACGTCTGCAAGGGCTTCTTTCTTGGTAGCCGAAGAATCGGTTGCATCCATGAAGGCAATATAGTCTCCGTCAGCTATCGCCACTTCTCCGACTTCGTTCAGGTCAATTGAAAGCGTATGGGTTGTTCCTTCACCACTGGTTGCCGCATCAGAATCAATACCTGTACCGCCTGTCAGTGTTGCAACGTAATTTCCAGAGGTATGCGTTGTGAGAGTTATCAGGTTATTAAGTGATGTAGCACCCGTTCCCCCCTGGTCAACTGCAAGGGTTGTTCCTTCCCAGGTGCCACTTGAGATAGTTCCGACGCCAGTGATGTTCGACTGATTCGCTACGGTTACCAGACCGCTAGAGTTCAGTGCCTCAGTAGTTCCTGCATAAACGGAACCGTCGTATCGAACATTTCCCGCATCAACCCATACTGCCCACGTCCTCGTCAGTGTTTCGTTCGTTCCTGCCGCTACCGCACCCGAAACGTAAAGTGTTGCGGCGTCCGTGGTAGTTACTGAGCTATTCGTTGCAGCGAGCGTTGGGGCTTCTATATTGACATGAGTATATTTAGTTGCAGTTCCAGATCCGCTCGTGTTGCTGTCTGTCACTGTATGGGTATCGAGATGAATAGCTGCCCCATCACCAGGAGTGACGCTATGGTCACCGTCAAGAATCAACTGCCCTGCAAGGGTTAGGGATTGATCCGCAACCGTTAGAAGGTCGGTGTCGTCGGTATGCCCGATTGTCGTTCCATTGATAAGCACGTTGTCGATATCAAGGCTTCCACCTGATATCAATCCAGTGGTTGTTATCGTACTTGCGCCCGAGTCTATGGTTCCGAAGTTTGAAGTGATAGAACCACCGTCCAATGCGCCTGTAGAGGTGATATTAGTCTGAGCCGCTGTTGTCAGTGTTCCCTCTAATTCATTGACCACCAGGGTTGCCAGGGTAAAGCCTGAAGTCGTGTTGACCGTTGTGCTTGGCTCCTCGTGGCTGTTCCCACTGGTGGCGAACAGCTTCCACTTGTCGCTGTCGCTTGCATCCCTGAAAAGTCCTGAGAACTTTTTCCCGCTGTCGGTATATTCTGCGAAGATCCCCAAGTCTACAGCATCGGCATTGTTATCGTTGCCCAGGTGAAACAACGGGTCATCAATGACGACGGTCGAACTGGATACCGTGGTTGTCGTACCGTTGACCGTGATATTCCCAGAGAAAACAACGGTTCCTGCAACGGTCAGGGTAGATCCGTCAGATGACATGGACTCCCCACCACGGTCAAAGAAATACAGGGTATCGACAATCTTTACATCGCCATCCAGTACGTCCAGACTTGTCTGGCCATTAGTGCCGGTAATCTGGAGAACCTCGTCTCCAGAATCCCAAGTAAGATTATCTCCGCTTGTATCACTATAGAAAACAACGTCATTTCCTGAGCCATCAGTGCCGACAGATAAACTACCGGTCGGACTGATAGTAATAGCTGTATTCGATCTGAGCCTTGCCGCATCGTCTGCGCTGTAATCCAGGGCGATAAATGAATCCCTGTCGGCATCCATAACCGCAAGCGTTGTCTGGGTTACTCCATCGAATAACCCCAGGTCAACGCCATCAATTCCTATTCCTACGCCGAGAACTGGAACATTGACTGATCCGCCACTTGGCAACTCAAATGCCCAATATGCAGCATTGGCATCTGCAACTTCCCAGAACGCCGAACCTGTTCCGATTGTGCTTCTCGTCTCGCCGTGAACTACCAGATCGCCTGTGATTGTTAGATTGGACACGGTGCGGATGAAACCATCCGCACCGATGCCACGCAATCCTTCTGTTCGTGTGTCGTCTGCCATACAAAGCTCCTAGCGGTAGTACATCCTGAGCGTTCCTATTTTGGAATCCCCCGCATTTGAAACTACGAGAGACAACGCACCATTAAAAGCGGCACCTGGGTCAGCATCGCCACCAGGAATAAAATGCTCGCTATTGGACGTGTGCCTGTTAGCGAGTCCGCCTGCCGCTATATCTATCCCATCAACATCATTGATAACGATGTCGTAATTTGAGGTTGGTGCGGTTGCTGAGGGGTTCGTTGCGAAACGCAACGGAACCCCCGCAATGACTTTTGTGTCTGTACCCGACGCATCACCACTACCGTCAGACGTCCAATCCCATTGCACGTATTTGATAGTCGCGTGGTCGCTGTACGTAATCGTAACCGTTCCTGCCATACATCACCCCTAACTATCTATTGCCGGTAGGATATATCCGGAAGCCGTGTTCGTAGCCGTTCCGATGTTATCGAACTGGCGAACACCGTCTGCGTCAACCAAAACCTCGCCAGATGTATCGGCATGACCGATACGGTTATGAGCGATGATGCCACTGTTTGCAGTGGTGTCGGAGTCTACCAGGAGAT
>Ga0208449_1001269_pt1 | contig 13966 bp, 22 predicted proteins | sample MalvireepMed_s17_FD_184247 | JGI IMG/M metagenome (GOLD analysis project Ga0208449, IMG submission 184247) | Marine viral communities from the Global Malaspina Expedition - Malaspina viral metaG DeepMed_s17 (SPAdes) (version 2) | ecosystem: Environmental > Aquatic > Marine > Oceanic | place...
ACATCACCAAACATATTGAACAAACTTCGACGGTTATCGGGCTAGTTCTGAAAATGGGTGATTCATGTTATAAGGACGCCAACAGGTTCGGTGAAGACGCGGAGCCGTGGTGTAAAGAAGGCGATTTTGTTTTGACCGGGGCGTACAAGGGGGTCCGTTTCAATATTTATGGCAAAGAGTTCCGTATTATCAACGATGATACGGTTCAGGCTGTCGTAGAGGACCCGCGAGGTTATTCAAGAGTATAATGGCTAAAGCCGCAAAACAGGAATTTGAGGAACCCCAAGCTATGCCAGAGCCTAACGACGATGACGATGAACTGGAAATAGAGGTTCTTGACGACACTCCCGAAGAGGACCGCCAGATGGCGCGTCCCGCCGCTGACCGGGTGGACCCGGACAGCGAAGAATTCGAGGAGGAAATCAAGAATTACTCCACTGCTGCACAACAGCGCATTAAGGCTCTTAAATACGAATACCACGAAGAAAGACGTGCCAAGGAAAACGCACTTCGTCAAAGTGAAGAAGCGGTTAAATATGCTGAACGGGTAGTTGGTGACAATTCTGCGCTCAAACAGGGCCTCGATAATTCCAATGCTGTGTTGATTGAGCAATATGGTGCGCGGAGTGATGCTGAACTGGAAGCAGCCAGACAAAAGTTCAAGGATGCCTATGATGGTGGAGAGACGGATGAACTTTTAGCGGCGCAAGAAGACCTTTCCCGCCTTCATGCAGAGCGTGTTAAGGCGCTGGCAGAGGCTGAAGCCTTCCAGCGTGGCCGTCAACAACAGCAGCAGCAGGTTCAACAACCACAGGCGCAACCAACGCAAGATACAGGTACTCCTGATGTTCGTGCGATGGAGTGGTTAAAGTTAAATCCTTGGTATCAGGAAGCGGGTAGAGAAGATATGACTGGTTACGCAGTCGGACTTCATCAAAAATTAGTACAACAAGGCTTTGATCCCCGTCTTCATGAAGAATATTATATTAAGATTGATGAGGGAATGCGTACCGTATTCCCTGATTATGAATTTTCCAGTGGGCAAAAAGGTGGTAACGGGGCATCGACCCCCGCTGTGACCTCTGGAAAGAAACTACCCCCTGTGGGTGGGCCGTCACGGGGCGGTAAACCCCCGCGCAAAGTACAGCTAACCACCACCCAAGTCGCCCTCGCAAAGCGCCTTGGGTTGACCAACAAGCAGTATGCCGCTCAAGTTGCAAAGGAACAGTTGAATGGCTAAAGCAAAGCGCACCGCTCCAAAAGAGCGAGACACCGAGACACGCGAAACTGAAGATCGGGAGACACACTATCGTCCCCCATCGAATCTTCCAAACCCCATGCCTCAAGACGGCTATGTGTTCCGCTGGATCAGGACCTCCATGTTTGGAGAAACTGACAATCGGAACGTGTCCATGCGGTATCGTGAGGGTTGGGAGCCTTGCCTTGCGGAAGATCATCCCGAATTGATGATCATGTCCGACGCCGAGACGGAGTTTGAAGGTAACATCGTTATCGGTGGCCTGATGTTGTGCAAATGCTCTGAAGAATTGATGCAACAGCGCGACGAATATTATAGTGGCAAGTCCAAGGACCAACAGGCAAGCGTGGATCAAAATTACATGCGCGAGAACGATCCGAGGATGCCCCTCCTTGAGACGGAGCGTCATTCGGAGACTACGTTCGGCGTTGGTCGGGGTCGTAAATGACCCCTTAATTTGCGAAAGGAACAGTAAGATGGCCGCAACTGCCGCCCCTTACGGGTTCGTTCCGGTAAATCGTATGAGTGGTTATGAAGGCGGGTCCTTCAGGCAACTCAAGATGACGGATTCATACGGCACTTCCATGTTTTTTGGGGATGTCGCGGAACTTGTCGCCGCCGGGACAATCGAACTCGACACTGCCGCAACCTCGACACGTCCCATTGGGATTTTCCAAGGTTGTAGCTTCACCGACCCGAACCTGAACTATAAGGTGTTCGCCCAGATGTGGACTGCTTCCACGTCGGCGACGGATATCTTGGCCCATGTCGCTGACGATCCGCGACAGGTCTTTCAGGCGCAATCCGATGGCACTCATGCTCAGACCACCCTTGGCCTGAACGCGGAGATCATCACCTACGCCGCTGGCAACACCAGCATTGGCAAGTCAATCTTGGCTCTCGACCAATCTGGCATTGCCACCACCGCTACTTTCCCGTGGCGTACTATTGCGTTCGTGGACGGTCCATTTTCCGCTGTTGGAGATGCTTTCACCGACATGCTTGTCGTGTGGAACGCCGATATCCATCAGTACGACCTTGCTCTTGGCACATAAGGAGGATTGAGCAATGGCTGCAATTTCAAGAGCGCAATTACTCAAGGAACTCCTTCCTGGCCTGAACGCCCTGTTTGGCCTTGAGTACGATAAGTACGAAGACGAACACATGGAAGTCTACGACAGCGAAAGTTCCGAGCGTTCGTTTGAAGAAGAAACGAAACTGTCCGGGTTCGGGGCGGCTCCGGTGAAGAACGAAGGTTCGCCGATTGCCTATGACACCGCGCAGGAGAGTTTCACCCAACGGTACGACCACGAAACGATTGCGATGGGCTTTTCCATCACCGAAGAAGCGATGGAAGACAACCTGTATGACAGCCTGTCTTCGCGATACACCAAGGCGTTGGCTCGCGCCATGTCTTACACCAAGGAAGTCAAGGCGATGATCCCGTTTAACGATGGTTTCACCGCGACCACCGGCTACCTCTCTGGTGATGGCGACCAGTTGTTCTCGACCTCGCACAGCATCGTGCAGGGTGCGGACCTCTCCAACCGCCCGGCGACTGCCACCGATCTGAACGAAACGTCCCTTGAGGACGCCGCCATTCAGATTTCCAATTGGACCGACGAACGTGGTCTGTTGGTTGCGGCCCAGCCTGTCAAGTTGGTCATCCCGACCAATTTGCAGTTTGTTGCCACACGTATCTTGGCGTCGCAGTACCGTACCGGTGTTGCTGACAACGATGTGAACGCCATCGTTCACAACAGCACCATCCGGGATGGGTACTCCGTTAATCATTATTTAACCGACGTAAATGCCTGGTTTTTGAAGACGGATATTCCAAACGGCTTGAAGTATTTCAACCGTGTCGGACTTTCCACGTCGATGGATGGTGATTTCGATAGCGGGAACGTGAGGTACAAAGCCCGTGAACGGTATTCGTTCGGCGTCTCCGACTATCTTGGCCTCTTCGGATCGCCTGGATCGTCGTAAGCACGAAGGATACTAAGAAAAGAAATGGGGGCCTTCGGGTCCCCATTTTTTATTATCAAAGTGGTGTGGAGCCGAATATACCTATACATAACCCGTACAAACATCGATCAAGTAACATTTAACGTAGCGTTCTCTTTTTTCTTTTGTTATATCTTAAGGGCATTTGAATGGAACCAGCCCCATGCTGGTTCTGGTTAACCAATAGGAGAACTGTTCAATGCCTACACATTTTACTAATGGCGTATCCAACGTCGTTTCGGGCAACCCCCTTTATGAATTCGGGATGCTCGACCCCACCAAATACCACATTATTTTCGATGACTTCGATAAGCTGCCGATTGCCGCGAATTACACCCTGACCGCGATTTCAGGGGGGACGGGGACCTCGGCCATCTCTTCACCTGACGAGGATGGGGGCATGGCGCGTGTCACGACTGCCGCTGACGATCTTGACGGTATCGCCGCAGAGTGGCTTGCCGAGAGTTTCTTGATGGAAACCGGCAAGAAAGCATTCATCAAGACCCGGCTTTCAGTTGGGGACGCCATTCAGTCCGCATGGATTGTTGGCCTTCATTCAACGGACACTACGCCCCGCGATGCAACGATGCGTTTCCTCTTTGAGAGCGTCGATGCTTCCGCTGCTTGTTATTTCAACAACGACAACAACACCACAGACAGCGACAGCGGCACTATCGCCACCCTGTCGGATGACACGTTCATCACTCTGGCGGCGTACTATGATGGCGTCACCAGCATTGAGTTGTATGCCGATGACGTGTTGATCGAAACCATGACCGACATCACCGTCCCCGGCGCTGAGATGGCGTTGGGCTTCGGTTATTGGAACGGTGCTGCCGGTGCGGAAACCACGGACTTCGATTACGTCTTTGTTGCGAAGGAGCGTTAGTCATGCATACCAACTTGACAAAAGTTGGGGGCAAGTGGGCCGTCGAGGTTATCGGCGGTCCCGATGAAGAAACGCTGGTTAAGACCTTCTCTGGCCGTGAACATGCGACAAACCAGATCAGGCTGTGGGGCAACGGGCAGTCCGACTTGCCTGTTCTGAAGAAAAAGGGAGCCGCCAAGAAAGAGGCGGCTCCCAAGAAGGCCAAACCGAAAGCGAAGGCGAAATCGAAGAAGAAATAGCACTCACATATTGAGAGGATATAAAGATGTCCAAACCAAAGGTCATCACTCTTAGCCCCGACGCGCTAGACCGTAACGGGATTTCCACAACCGAGACACTTCTGGCCGCACGGCTGGATTTTCTGATCAACGGGGCATTGTCCACCGGTTATGATCGGAATGGCATTGCTGCCAGCCAGACCCCCAGCGGGGCTGATGCCATGACGCTGAATGGCGCTCTAGGCATAGACTTCCGAAGCCGTCGTGGTGTGTACATACTTATTTATGCTGCCGCTAACGATACTGGGCGAACCTTCACGGTGGTTGGTGAGGATATCAACGGTAATCGCATCACAGAGGCTATTACCGGGCCAGGCACGGGCTTGATAACGCTGGGTTCAACAAAGTTCTATCATGTCAAATCAGTGACGCCGGATGCGGCCACTGCCGGTGCAATCGAAATTGGTGTGAATGGATACGCTGAGTTCGATACCCCGCAGCATGTGGCCCAGTACTCTGCTGGCGATGATACCGGAGACACTTATACGGTTTCTGGATATGACCGTTATGGGTTTGAGGTTACCGACAGCATCACCGGGGTCAGTGGCGGGACATCTACCACACAGGACCAGAATTTTGGCTGGGTAGACCGCATTTCATCCAGCACGGCCTCTGCCGGGGCCGTGGAGAGCGGAACGAACGGTAAATGTGAGAGCGGTTGGCACGTTCTGAATTATCGCGGGCCGGATTTTAATGTGGGCATTGGCTGCACGACAGGCGGGGCTACGTATGCAATGCAACATACGTTTACAAACGTGTTGGCAAGCGACTTCGCTGAAAATGACGCCGTGGTGTTGACGCACTCAACATTGACGGGAGAAACGACAAATCAGGACGGCAACTACACAAGTCCGCCCGTTGCCACCAGATTAGCCATAACGACTGCGGGGACCGGGCCAGTTACCGCCACGATCATTCATACAGGGAGAAGCTAAATGGCGTTTTCAAGGACTCTCCGGGTTTCTTCGGAGGTCGATAATTACACCTTGGCCGAACTTCTTGACCTTCTTGGTAGTCCTAAGAAGATTAAAGATACGCTGGCCAATCTTGAGAAGGCGTCCAAGAAGGCCAACAAGGCCATCATGGACCTGGCCAAGGCCGAGAATGACCGCGACAACAAGATAGATGCGGAGGACCGCAAGCGGGAGAAGGAAATCAATGCCATCCACAAAGACAAAGAAACTCTTGCGGCGGCGTGGGCTGAACTTGAAGCGGATACCGCCGCACACAACAAGCGCAATCAAGAGGACCGAAAGGCCCTTAAGCGGGATCAGGAAGAATTCAAACTGAAGGAAGTCCAGTTGGCGAAGGCTACGCAATATATGGAAAATACCCGCGAACAGCTTGCCAGCGACCAAGAGAAGGTTGGCGGCATGGTGGCAGACGCTCGCAGGAGCGCGGTTGCTGACCGCAAGACCGCTGAAAGGGCCAAGGCCGACGCCAAGCGCCTGAATACCGAGGCTAACCGCAAGATGGCCGAAATGAGGAATCTGGTAGCTTAAGATGCAAAGGCCGAGGGATTATAAGAAGGAGTACCAGACGTACCACAAGAAGCATCTGAAGGATAACAACGCCCGGCATCGTGTCAGGTACGCCGCCGAGAAGGCTGGAAGGGTCCGGGTAGGGGATGGTAAGGAAATTGACCACGCCAACAATAATCCCCGTGACAATTCGCCAAGTAATACTCGCATCATGTCAAGGAAGGCCAACCGAGGACGCAAGAGAAGGAAAATCTAATGGGTGATGTAAGAAAGCCAGAGCTAAAAAAGAGAACCAGAAAACCCATTTCAGGTAAGACGATCATGAAAGCCTTGAGGCGTAAACCGTTTAAACCGGATGCCCGCACCAAGATCAAACTAGATAAGGAATTTGGTGGCACAGGAATGGGGGAAAACTATGGTCAATTTAAGCCGTGGGGACTCGCGCCCCCTCAAGGGGCCACTCGGATCAGTGATCTTGACAGACGTACGGCAGAATTATTGCGGCGTACTAGAAATATGAATTTGGAAGATCGTGTTCAAAGGCAGGAATTCAGGGGCGGCGGCATGGTTGGGCGCAGAGGAAAGGACAGAAAGTAATGCCTATACGCAAAGACATACCCTACGCGAAGCCCCAGAACAAAAAGAAAAAGAAGAAGAAGGGTTATCAAGGGGGTGGTCTTCTTAGTAGCCTTCGGTTCCCTGGTGTGAGTGCCGGTGGGGGGCAATTTACGGTCAGGGGTGATTTTCTGAGAGGGCTTCTAGATCGTAGTGGGATTAGCCCTGATCTTCTCCAGAACCTTCGTATTCGTGGGTTAGGAAACGCTCCTATACCGGGGCGATTTTCACATCCTACAGTTATTCCTGCTACTAAAGTCCCCAAGGCTAGGGCTGCTAGGAAAGCCGGTAAGGCTGGGGGTATGGTGAGTCGAGGTAATGGTATAGCACGGACCAAGAAAGGTAAGAAGTACGTCTAATGGCCGCGCCAACAACATCAGGGACCGCTAACTTCAAACTGGACATCCTCCAGATTTGCGAGGAAGCCTATGAACGCGCCGGGGGTGAGATGCGGACGGGATATGACCTGCGTTCAGCCCGTAGGGGCCTTGAGTTGTTGGCTCTGGAGTGGGTGAACCGGGGCTTGAACCTCTGGACGGTAAATGAAGCCAGCCTAGCCCTGGTGGTTGGGACAAGTGTCTATAGCCTTGCGGACGACACCATAGATGTCCTTGACGCCGTCATACGGGACGGCAGTGGCGTAACGCAGACGGATTTCTCCCTGACGCGCCTGTCGGTAACCAGCTATGCCCAGACATCCAACAAGAATACCCAAAGCCGCCCGACCAGTATGTATATTGACCGTCAAAACCGGCCCACAGTGACGTTGCATCCTACACCCAATGACGCTGACCAGACGTTTAATTATTGGTATGTCAGGCGCATTGAGGACCTGGGCGACAACACCAACAACAACGATATGCCCGAACGGGCCATTCCGGCTATTGTTTCCGGTCTGGCGTTCAATATCGCCCTCAAACGGCCTGAATTTGAAGCGCGGATACCCATCCTCAAGTCTCATTACGAAGAACAATACGAACTGATGGCCTCAGAGGACCGTTCCAAGGCGTCCCTGATATTTACGCCTTTGCAGGACTTTATTGACGTGGATTTGACATGACCAGTAAACATTTCGCGGCAGGGAAACACGCCTTCGGGTTCTGTGACCGTTGTGGGTTCAGGTATCCATTGGCGCACCTTGTCTGGGAAATGGAGGACAAGCGACGCAATGGACTTCGTGTCTGCAAGGATACGTGCCTTGACCCGGATCACCCGCAACTTCAGTTGGGCCGATTCAAGATTTTCGATCCGCAGACGCTGGACAGCCCACGCCCGGACCTCGCCAAGCTAGACAGCCAGAGCCTGTTTGGCTGGAACCCCGTCGGCGCGTTGAAAAGTACGGCGGCTTCGGGACAGGTGGGGACGGTAACAATTTCAACATCATAGGAGATGAACATGGCCCAATCTGTATTTAAGAGCAAAAAGCGCAAGGCCAAGAAGAAGAAAATAAAGGGTTATAACCAAGGCGGCATGATTACCAAGCGCGGAATCATGCCGACCAACCAGAAAACCGTTCAAGCCACGGGTATGGGCGCGGCTACGAGAGGCGGAAACTTCAAGGTTTAACCATGAACTACACTTCCCTTCTAGCATCCGTACAGGAATACACGCAGAATTCGGAGAGTGTCTTCGTTGCTGAAATCCCCAACATGGTCAAACAGGTTGAGGATCGTATTCAGCATATTGTCCAGCTTCCGGTATTCCGCAAAACGTCTTCGGGGACGGTGACGGCGTCGAACAGGTTTCTGACGACGCCTACGGACTTCGTGGCGGCGTATTCACTGGCGGTGTTGAATGGGTCGTCGGAATATTCGTTCTTGCTGAACAAGGACGTGGATTTTATCCGGGAAGCCTTCGACCAGACTACCGATACCGGGCTTCCAAGGTTTTATGCGTTGTGGGATCACGACACGTTCCTTTTGGCTCCAACGCCAGATAGTGGGTACACGACGCAGTTAAATTATTTTTACAAGCCAGAGAGCATCGTCACGGCAGAGAACACTTGGTTGGGTGACGAGGCCGAATCAGCCATGCTATACGGCACTTTGGTAGAGGCTTATACGTTTATGAAGGGGGAACCAGACCTGATGCAGTTATACGAACAACGCTACAAAGAGGCGTTGGTCAAGCTGAAGGAACTAGGCGACGGCAAACTCCGTCAGGATATGTATAGATCAGGGCAAGTTAGGGTTCCGGTGCAGTAATGCTTATAAACCCGTTTGCAAGCGCAGAGGTGGGGGATGTAATGGTCCACACCACACGCAATAGAGGCCATTCTGCCGAAGAGTTGACGGAAATGGCCCTGGACAAGATCATTCGTGTTAGCGGCGATATGCCAGAACCGATAAGGGCGCAAGTGATGGCTTACAAAGACAACCTTCGTGATATATTGTTGTTCTATATGCGCCAGGCAATGTTGAGCGAACGGGTAACGATCAGGGGCGAAATAGCGGCTGAGATGAAGGAGAACGGGTAGATGGCGATAACACAGGCATTATGCACCAGTTTCAAACAGGAAATCTTGGTTGCAGAACATAATTTTACGACATCTGGGGGTCACACAATAAGGGCCGCGCTTTATACCAGTAGTGCCTCTCTGGGCGCGGCAACCACAGCTTATAGTGCGACGAACGAGGTATCTGGCACCGGTTATGTGGCTAAAGGCAATTCTCTGACGCGAGTAACACCAACCGTGTCGGGAACTACGGCATTAACGGATTTTGCCGACACGACGTGGTCAACGGCGACAATCACGGCGCGAGGTTCGTTGATCTTCAATGACTCCCACGCATCAGATGCGTCAATATTGGTGCTGGACTTTGGTGCGGACAAGACTTCCACGGCGGGGGATTTCACGATCACCTTCCCGGCGGCGGATGCCAGCAACGCGATCATCAGAATTGCATAGGCAGGATAACGTGGAATGGCATGGGGATCAGATACTTGGGGCTTCAGCACTTGGGGCGGCGAAAACGTCTCTATTGCCGTTACCGGGTTTTCCGCTACGTCAGCCATTGGCGACGAAACGATCCTCCTTGTTCTCACTGTTCCCGTCACGTCCACGGGCGCTACCGCATCTGGCATCATTGGTATGGTCACAATGGGCCTCCAGGCAACGACAACGCTTGGTGGGGGGTCTGTTGTTTCTGGTGGCGCTGGCGTCACGGTCACCGGCTTATCGGCAACGGCAACCGCAATGGGAGGGGCGCAAGAACTTGTTTGGAGCGATGTGGTCACAACGCAGACACCAAGTTGGGCCGCGATTGCAGCTTCACAGACGCCCAGTTGGTCCGAAGTCAGCACTGACATAAGTTAGGAAAAACGATGGCAAGCACAGCGTCAGATTTAATTAAATTCGAGAAGATGGCTACGGGCGAAAAGTCCGGTACGTGGGGGACGCTTGCCAATCAGGCCATGTCGCGTATCGAAGAGGCGATTGCGGATATCACTAACATCACGCTGGCGGGGTCCAATTACACCCTGGACGACACTCAGTACCTTGAACACGCTGACAGCACCCCCGCCCAGGAAAGCCATGTCGCCATGATCAAGGCGACGGGAACGCCTGGTGCAACCCGGCAGGTCATCGTTCCTTTGCGGAACAAGCAGTACATCGTCTGGAACGCCACCACGGACGCTTCTGATTTGACGGTTGGCGGGGCTTCGGGGGACACGGTAACGATTACCAACGGCAATCTGGCCCATGTGTTTTGTGACGGCACCAACGTAGAATTTGCTTCGCCAATGTTTACAACGGCGGGCGTCCTCGACATGAAGACGGCTACCGGCCTCGCCGTAACAAATAGTAATTTTATCGTCGGTGACGGAACCACATTCGTGGCCGAAAGCGGGACCACGGCGATGACCTCGCTGGGCGGCATTGTAACTGATACAACACCACAACTCGGCGGTGACCTAGACTGCAACGGCGCACAGGTGCAATGGTCCAAGGGCGCTGATGTAGCGTCTGCCACTGCACTCGCTGTGTTGACAGACGGTAATTATTTCGATGTCACGGGAACGACCACGATAACGAGTATCAACACGACGGGTGGCCCAGGAACGCTTATCAAATTGCATTTCGACGGTGTTGTGACTCTGACTCATCATGCCACTGACTTGATTCTCGCTGGGGCTGCCAACTTCACAACTGAGGCGGGGGATGAACTAGAGTTCGTTGAATATGCATCAGGTGATTACCGCATGACCGGCTGGAGTCTAGCTGGTACGGCCCCCGGAGGTGGCGGCGGTGGAGCCTTCCTTGGTGAAGGTGCTTCAGGGTCGAGTGTAGGCAATAGTGGCGACATCATTCGCGTTAACCAACAGACACTAGATACGTCCCAGAGCATGTCGGCTACTGATAACGGCAGTTGCACAGGCCCGTTTGCCATAGCCAGTGGGGTAACGCTAACCCTCGCCAGTGGCTCAACATTTAAGGTGTTATAAAATGTCAACATTAAAAGCCGACACAGTTACAGCCGCCACGACAAATGGCAATCTGGCTATCTCCAATCAGGGAACAGGCGGCATTGCTATCGACGGGATACCTCACCGTAATTTGATAATTAACGGCGAGATGATGATAGCCGCCAGAGGAGCCTCGTTTACTGGCCTCGGCGGCGTTGGCATTTATACGCTTGATCAGTGGCGGTGGAATGCCGCCGGTGCTGGAGAAGTTACTGTCACACAAGATACGGATGCGCCAACCCCTGCGGAAGCAGGAACAGATTTCAAGTTTTCACTTAAAATTGATGTAACAACGGCGGATGCGAGTCTTGCGGCCACAGATCAATATGCTGTTCACCAAAAAATAGAAGCGTTCAATACCGCACACTTGGGTTTTGGAGCGGCTAATGCCGCAACAATGACATTATCATTTTGGGTTAAGTCTCCAAAGACCGGGGCGCATTCTGTTGCGTTCAACAACTCTGCTTTTGATAAGACTTATTTAGGGTCATATACCGTAGATTCCGCCGATACTTGGGAGAAGAAAACCATCAAGTTTGTGGGAGATACGGGTGGTACATGGATTGGAGCCACTAATGGTATGGGCTTATCGGTGATGTGGACTTTGGCGCAGGGATCGAACTTTGATGGTACTGCGGGGTCTTGGGCCTCTGGTAACTTAAGAGGGGTTAATGGTGGTCCTAATTGCATGGACAACACAGCTAACAACTTCTACCTAACCGGAGTCCAGTTGGAAGTTGGCGCAACCGCCACTGATTTTGAGCATCGGGACATAGCCAGTGAGTTAGCCCGGTGCCAGAGGTACTTTTATCGGCAATCGGGTTCAACGCATCTAGCTACAGGCGTTCTTGTTTCTACCACGAATGCTTACGGACACATGGAATTTCCTGTCACAATGAGGGCTACGCCAACAAATGCATATGCTGTGGATTTGGCTGACTTTCAAATACAATCACCGGGAGTAGCGGCGGCTCCGACAGTTATGGCAATATCATATACGAGTAAGAATAGTGTCGGATTGTCTTGGACTAAGGCGTCAGGCGGCACCGCTGGCTATGCCTGTTCCATGCTTGGCGTCGATGGTACTAATTCGACTTTTGACTTTATTGCGGAGTTATAGGATATGAGTAATATTACAAACGCGATTTACACCAACTCTGACAACAATTCAATCAATGCCGACTTCGATGGTCAACCTCTGAGCATTCCCGTCGATCCAGACAACCGCCACTACGCCGAGATCGTGGAACAGGAAATAGAGATCGCTCCTTATGTCGAACCGGAGCCAACTTGGTACGACCTGATCGCGGCCACCGACAAGGAGATGCCACGCTATATGGAAGATTATCTAGATAGCGTAGGCGCACCGGAGAGTGGCCGGGTGAAGGACAACTATGACGCCAAGAAAATTTTGAGAGGACAACAGCCATGAGTACATTGAAGACAGATGCTATAACGGCTGTCACGGCAGACGCCGATCTCAGCCTAGACGGGCTGGGAACCGGGGGAGTTAGCATTGCTTCAACCCTAAAGATGACAAAGGGCGGTGATATAGCCTCGGCCTCTCCGTTAGTGATTGACGTTGATGGCAACTACTTCGATGTGACCGGAACGACAAACTTTGCCGCCATGACAGTTGAAGCCGGTAACTTCTTCATGTTGCAGTTTGATGGCGCTTTAACCATCACCCACGGCTCTGGGATCGAACTTCCCGGTGCGGCAAACCTGACTACCGCCGCAGGAGATAGGCTCATCTGCTATGCCACGGCGGCTAACACGGTTGAGGTCATGTCTGTGGAGACAGAGGCGGCGGCAAGTGGTGGTGGTGCTGGTAGCGCAAACCTCCTTTCAGAAGTGGCGACAACCTCTGGAACCACGGCTAGTTTTACTATTACCGCTGGCGTCAAAGCCTTTGATTTGTTGTTTGAGGATGTTTCTTTAGATGGCACAGAGAGATTGATGGTATTATTTTCTGATGCTGGTGGTTATGAGACAAGTGGGTATCTCACAGGAACGGCAAGAATTAAAGGAACTAGTGCGACATCTACGTGGAGCGACACAAACCAAGGATTTGTTACTAATCAAAATGTCGCCGCCGATATTGCCAACGGCTTTATGTCTTTCCGGCTTAAAGATTCCGCGACAAATATGTGGGTTTGCTCTTGGTCGATGCAATCCAAGACCCAAGATGGCGCTCAATTTGGCGGCGGTCGCAAAGCGCTATCCGCTGCATTAACAGCAGTTCGCGTTACCTCCACAGGAACCCCAGATGATTTCGATGGTGGTTCAGTAGCTTTAATTGAGATTGGATAAGAACATGGAAAACTTTGTAGCAATTGTTAAAAGTACGGACTCTAAGCTAGATAAATACCAAGACTTCAGTATTGAAGCCGATGCCATTAGTCACGTTGCGGCTCATGGTGGCTTCGTTGTCTCTAATCCCGGCGGTGGAACAAGCTACTGGGTAGTCGATGAAGCGGCTGAAACAGTCGTCAACAACCAAGCCCAAGCTAATGCAGATGCTCTTGCAACCAGTTGGGCTTCCCTTCGCACGGAGCGCAATGCGTTGTTAGTTTCCAGCGATTGGACTCAGGCTTCTGATTCACCATTAACAGATGAAGTTAAAGCTACTTGGGCAACGTATCGTCAAGAACTGAGGGACTTCCCAGAAAGTGCAGACCCTGCTGACCCAACGTGGCCGACGCCGCCTGAATAAGGAGAAGATGAATGTCCACGCTGAAGGCTGACGCTGTAACCGCTTCCCAAGATAATACTGCACTTACTTTGAGTGCCAGAGGAACAGGCGGTATTGTAATTGGAACTGGTTTCGGCTGTTCTCAACAGACGGTCTACGACCTTGGCACCAATACCACTGGAACTGAAACCCTCGACGCCGATAACGGGAACTTCCAGAAGGGCGTCAACAATGGGGCGCACACTCTGGCACCACAGACCCAGCTATCGACTATCG
>Ga0208449_1001275_pt1 | contig 13915 bp, 14 predicted proteins | sample MalvireepMed_s17_FD_184247 | JGI IMG/M metagenome (GOLD analysis project Ga0208449, IMG submission 184247) | Marine viral communities from the Global Malaspina Expedition - Malaspina viral metaG DeepMed_s17 (SPAdes) (version 2) | ecosystem: Environmental > Aquatic > Marine > Oceanic | place...
CCATCGCGCGCTTCATAGGTAATGGTTTCCTGACGTGGCATATCAATTTCTGACAACCAAGGGTTCGAGTCTGTTAAGCGCTCTAACCCACCGTTGGCGTACTTAAAAGCTTCGCTTGGGTGAGAAGGGCGGTGTGCAGTCAGTACAAATTCAGATTTACCTGCTTCGCCGTCAATGCTGGTCACAATGGCTTCACCTGGCTCAATCAGAACACGGCTTTCCAGGAATTTAAGCGTTAACGCCTGAACTTCTGACTCCGTACCACGGTGGCCAAGCCAGACTAGTTCTTCACCGGTACGCCAGGTAAAGTCTTTTACCGAGCCTTTATAGTTCGGTAATACGTTGCGATGCTCTTGTTCGCGAGTATCGTAAACAAACAAAGAGCCGGCAGACGGGTCGTTATAGTCTGCTGCACGAATCATGGCTAAGTAGCGACCGTCCGGTGAAAACTCAGCACGACCCAACTTGCCTTCAGCCTCAAAAGTAGCAGCCACTTCGCCATCTAAACCAATTAACTGGTATTGGCTGCTCATATAGTTGTCATCGATAAGCGGTGTGGGCGCTGTGCGAACTAATAGCTGTTCGTTGTTCGGGTGAAATGCTACTGAGTAAACTTGCTGATCATCCGGCGTTACCGCCTTAGCTTCAGTGTCTTCCTCACCAAGCGTTACGTGATAAGCCTGGGTGTAGGTTAAGTCCTCTTCATACACTTCGGCTTTAAAACCTTTTTTAGACAGCTTTTCTTTGTCGCTGTCTTTAGGGCCAGAGGACAAGAACACTAACTGTGTGCCGTCTTCGCTTAAGTCGTAGCTGCCAATATTGCCGTCGAATTCAAATACCGACTGTACGCCACCGCCATTAACCGGCATGCGATACAGTTCCTGGTAGTCGTCGCCGTCTTTTTTAGCGGTGAAATAAAGATACTCTCCTTTGGGGTCGAAGCTAACGCGGCTGAACTTGTCATCTTTGCTCAGGTAAGACGTAGCTTCGCCTTGCGCGTTAATAAGCGCTAACTCAGTGTATCCGTAACCGTCGTCGTCTTCATACGGCGCACGTGGAATAGAGCGAAGAACCGCAGTAAATTCGCCCGTTGGCGAGAGGTCAGCCATACGTACTGACTCTGTTGTTACGGTATCCATTAGCGTCATTTCACGGGCGTCGGCATCGACTACCCAAGCCGCTAACGCGATACCCCCTGCTACACGTAAAAGCATAGTTGTCTCCGTTGTTGTTCTAATGTTTAGGTTTACTTCATAAACCGTTTTGTTGCTTCGGCGCCACGCGCAACCAACCGCACCTGCGCTATTGTTGTTTCTGTAATGCGCTCGCGCTCTTCTTCGTTTACGTCGAAACAGTCAGCCCCGGCACTGAATACAATCTTGGCAATAGTGTCTGACTGCAGCTCTGCTAATTCACGAGAGAACGACTGCTCATTCACTAAATACTCTTCCAGCTCTGCTTTAAAATGCTCAATTTCACGCACAACCGCCAAACGAAAGCTGCGCGAACGGCCTGAACGTTCTTGCAGAAGTAACCGGAAAATTGCCGTGTTTTCCGCCACAAATTGCATAAAAGTTTCTACTGACACTCGGATAATAGAGCCGCCGGTTTCAATGCGTTGGCGTGCCTGGCGAAGTAGTTGACGCAAGGCTAAACCGCACTCATCAACCAGAGTGAGTCCTAACTCATCCATGTCGCGGAAGTGCCGGTAAAAAGAGGTTGGTGCAATACCTGCCTCGCGCGCTACTTCGCGTAAACTTAAGCTGGAAAAGCCGGCTTCAGCGCTAAGCTGATTCATCGCTGCGTTAATCAGTGCGCGACGCGTCTTTTCTTTCTGTTTTGCTCGAACCCCAGCCATATTTGTTGCCATCCTTCGCTGTTATTGAACGAATAGTAACACAGGTCTTTACACATTTTCCGCTTGTAATTTGAACGCAAAACCCGTACATTCAGCGAACAGGTGTACGCTGTTTTGTCACCTGACTTTTTTGATTGTTTTAGGTTATATACATGCAAAAGAATTTTGAAAAACCCCCTCTTATTTGGCTTAACACCTTAGTGTTCTCCATTACTTTCGCTATAGCCGCCATTGGTGTTCCTTTATATGCGTTCACCGTCGGTATTGGCGCAGAATTTTGGTGGGTTATGTTTGGTACCGCATGTTTTGCGGGTATTTCCATTACTGCGGGCTACCATCGTTTATGGGCGCACCGTACGTACGACGCTAATCCGGTATTGCGCTTTTTATTCGCAATAGGCGGCGCTGTGGCGCTGCAAAACAGTGCCTTGCACTGGTCGTCCGATCACCGAGTGCACCACACACATGTCGATGACAACGACAAAGACCCGTATTCGGCGAAGCGCGGTTTTTGGTATTCGCACATTGGCTGGATGCTGCGTGAGTATCAGGCGAGTCGTTATTCCGACTACGACAATGTCAAAGACTTACAGAAAGATCCTATCGTTATGTGGCAGCACAAGTATTACCTGCCGCTGACGCTGTTCGTGAACTTCGGTTGGCCAATTGCCGCCGGCTTTATGCTGGGCGATGTTTGGGCCGGCTTATTGGTTATTGGTGTATTGCGCCTAGTGCTTAACCACCACACCACGTTCTTTATTAACTCGCTGGCGCATATTTGGGGCAAACAGCCTTACACGGACAAAAACACGGCGCGCGACAATGGCGTACTGGCGTTTATGACCTTCGGCGAGGGCTATCATAACTATCACCACATTTTTGCGAGTGATTATCGCAATGGCATTCGCTGGTGGCAGTTTGACCCGACCAAATGGCTTATTCGTGCCAGCAGTTGGTTCGGTTTAGCGCGTAACCTAAAACGCAGTTCACCGTATCAGGTCGAGCGTGCGAAGCTGCAAATGCAGTTAAAAGTGGCCCGTCAGAAGGCCCTGAGCGCACCAGAGTCGTTGTTCGAAAAAGCACACGAGCACTACGAACAACTGGGTACGCAGTTACGTGAATACTACAAAGCACGTAAAAAGCTGCTGGACTCTAAAGCTCAGGACTTAAAAGATCACTTAAACCATGACATTGATGCATTGAAAAAACAGGTCGATGACATGCGTGAATCTCTTGCTGAGCAAAAGCGTCACTGGAAAGCTTTGTTGAACCAAATTCAACAACACGCGTAAAAGAATTTAACCCTTCAGTACTTGAAAATGAACAAAATATAATCAATACTGGAGGGTAGATTCTTCGAAGTAAGCGCAATGAGTTTATTGTGCAAGAGAGGTGACTATGGAAATTGGCGCAGCAATGAATACAGGCTTGCAAGGTATGCAACGTGCAAACCAGCAAGTGTCTGAAGCAAGCCAGGAAATTGCATCTGCAGCGGGTCGTAACGACGTCCAGCAGCAAGACAATGCCAATACAAATGGTGGTCAGCCAGCTACCGAAACAGCGACTGAAACGGCGCAAAGTGTTAACGCCGCCAGTACAACTGACTCGCTGGTTTCGTTAAACGAAGGGCAGACTAACTTTGAAGCCAACACCCGTACAGTAGAAACCGCTGACGAAATGTTGGGCACTCTTATCGATACTAGTGCGTAACTAGAATGTTCTAGCCATGAATATCACCACAGCGCTACCGGCTATTCCTGTTACATCGGCTCCTCCTATGGAGTCGATGCAGACAGACAATGCCGCGAAAGCGCTGGTTAGTGAACCTACCGCAACTGAAAAGCAAAACAACAGCGCTGACAGCGCAGCTCCAACTTATTCACCCAATGGCAAGGTCGCCAAAAAAGGCAAAGAGACTGCTGACGGTGAAAAAGGTGCTGAAGCGAAAGGCTCTGAGTCTGAAGAAACTAAGGACGAGAAAAAAGCTGACGCGACCGAAGAAAAGAAACCGAACGGCCAACAACTGGACGAGCAGGAGCTCGAAAAAGTTGATGAACTGAAAAGTCGTGATCAGGAAGTGCGTGTACACGAGCAAGCACATGCCGCCGTTGGCGGACAATACGCTGGTTCACCTTCTTATGACTACGAACGCGGACCTGACGGCAAGTCTTATGCCGTAGGTGGTGAGGTTCAAATTGATGTCAGCCCGGTTCAGGGTGACCCGCAAGCCACCATTCAGAAAATGCAGGTGGTACGCCGTGCAGCATTAGCACCGGCACAACCCTCTGCCGCTGACCGCTCAATTGCTGCGGATGCTGCTAACAAAGCCACACAAGCTCGAGCGGAATTAGCGCAACAGCAAGTGCAGGGTGAAGGGGAAGACGGCGAGCAAGCGCCTGATATCAGCATTAATGCGCCATTTAAGAAAAGCTTAGAAGGTGAGGGCTCGGATAAAGACTCTTCTGACAGCGCAGCATCCGCTGAGCAAGGCAAGAAAACTCTGTCTGCGCCAGAACGCGGCGCTATGGTTGCTTCTTTCTACGACAATAAAGTTCGTCCATCCGTGGACTCATTCAGCGCTACTGCTTAATCCTTTCCCTTATTTATTTCTGTTTCGCTTTTGCAAAAGCGTCGGCTAAGGCATTACCCATAGCGGCATTTTGTGGCTGCTTGTTTTGCTTCCCACGATCACGCTCAGGCTTGCCTTTATTTGAGCTGGCGCCCTGCGGCTTAGTCTTAGCGGCCGGCTTCGCCGAAACTTCGTCATTTAAGCGCATGGTTAAACCAATACGGTTCCGCTCAATGTCTACTTCCAGCACTTTAACCTTCACAATATCGCCGGCTTTCACCACTTCGCGCGGGTCGCTGACAAACTTGTCTGCTAAAGCTGAAATGTGAACCAAACCGTCCTGATGCACGCCAACATCCACAAAGGCACCAAAGTTCGCCACGTTGGTAACCACACCTTCTAATTGCATGCCGGGTTTCAGGTCGCTGACTTTCTCAACACCTTCTTTAAACTCCGCCGTTTTGAATTCAGGGCGCGGGTCGCGGCCCGGTTTTTCAAGCTCAGACAAAATGTCGGTGACCGTTGGCAGACCAAAGCGCTCGTCGGTGTAGTCGGCAGCGTTCAGGCTTTTAACCAATGAGTGGTTGCCAATAAGCTCTTGTACCGGCAAGTCATTTGCCTTCGCCATGCGCTCGACCACTGAATAAGCTTCCGGGTGAACCGCTGAGGCATCTAACGGTTGCTCGCCATTGTTAATACGTAGGAAGCCCGCTGCCTGTTCAAAGGCTTTCGGTCCCATGCGTGGCACATCGAGTAACTGTTTACGGTTAGCAAAGGCACCGTTGGCGTCTCGGTAGTCGACAATGTTTTTCGCTAGCGTTTTCGACAAACCCGAAACGCGCTGAAGCAAGGCCGCAGAAGCCATATTGGCATCCACACCCACCGCGTTTACACAGTCTTCTACGACGGCATCCAGACTTTGGGCGAGTTGCGACTGGCTAACGTCGTGCTGATACTGGCCGACACCAATGGATTTAGGCTCAATTTTAACCAACTCGGCTAACGGATCCTGCAAGCGACGGGCGATAGATACTGCGCCACGTAGCGACACATCCATATCCGGAAACTCTTGTGCTGCCAATTCCGATGCAGAGTAAACCGATGCACCGGCTTCATTCACTATAACCTTGGTGGCTTTAATTTCGCTGTGCTGTTTGAGCATGTCGCCAACCATTTTGTCGGTCTCGCGCGAGTGAGTGCCGTTACCAATGCTGATAAGCTCAACCTTGTACTGCTTGCACAAAGTTGCCAGCGTGCGCATGGCTTTGTCCATTTGGTTTTGCGGCTGGAACGGGAATACCGTGTTAGTAGCAACCGCTTTACCGGTTTCGTCCACGACCGCAACCTTAACACCGGTACGAACGCCCGGGTCTAAGCCCATGGTCGTTTTTGCACCCGCAGGTGCCGCCATCAGCAAGTCTTTCAGGTTGCTGGCAAATACTTGAATGGCCGCTTCTTCGGCGCGCTCACGCACACGAGCCATAAGTTCAGTTTCCATGTGCAGTGACAACTTCACCCGCCATGTCCACTGAATTACCTGACGCAGCCAGTCATCGGCAGCGCGGCCTTTGTGCTCAAAGTTCAGGAAGTCGGCAATAATGACTTCGCAGTGCGATCCAGTGGTTTTGTCTTCACTGCCCGGGTCAGCGTCCATAGAAAGCTGCAAAAAGCCTTCGTTACGGCCGCGCAGCAACGCTAGCGTGCGGTGCGAGGGAATGGTTTTAAAGAGCTCCGAAAACTCAAAGTAGTCGCGGAACTTCGCGCCTTCTTTTTCTTTACCCGGTGCAACGGCGCTGGTTAAGTGCGCGTTCTGCCACAAGTGAGAACGCAAACGCTTCAGCAGCTCCGCCTGCTCGGCAAAGCGCTCCATTAAAATAGCGCGAGCACCGTCTAATACCGCTTTAGCGTCCGCAAAGCCTTTGTCCGCGTCAACGTAGTCAGCCGCGGCTTGCTCTGGGCTCTGCGTTGGGTCTTTCCACAGTAAATCGGCCAGCGGCTCAATGCCTGCCTCAATAGCAATTTGGCCTTTAGTGCGGCGCTTAGGCTTGTAAGGCAGATATAAATCTTCCAGCTCGGTTTTCGAGTCGGCGGTTTTAATACTCTGAGCCAGTTCGTCGGTTAATTTGCCTTGCTCGTCAATCGACTTCAGTATCACCTGACGGCGGTCGTCCAGCTCGCGCAGGTAGTTCAGGCGCTGATGCAGCTGACGTAATTGCGTGTCGTCTAAACCGCCGGTTACCTCTTTACGGTAACGGGCAATAAAAGGCACCGTCGAGCCTTCGTCCAGCAACTGGATAACAGCGGCAATCTGACGCTCGTCGACCTTCAGTTCATTAGCAAGTAATTGCGGTATCTGGCTCATAGTACATCTCTTGGTTTTAATACGTTACGACAAATAATGGGGACGAATACTATCACGAATTGGCTACGCGGGCTGTTGGTAACTTATCTTATTAATAAACCAGGTCTTGGTGCCCTGCGGCGTGTTAACCTCCGCCTCGTCGTCCACCTGCTTTTTCAGCAGAGCGCGCGCCATGGGGGAATCAATAGACACCGCGTCTTTGCGATCATAAATCTCGTCCGGACCGACAATTTGAAACGCCCGAACGTTTTCGTCCTCGTCCTCAATTTCCACCCAGGCACCAAAAAACACCTTACCGTCCTGTTGTGGCGAATAATACACAACCTTCACCTGCTCCAGACGCTTGGTTAAGTATCGAATACGACCATCAATTTTACGCAGCTTCTGCTTATTGTACTTATAATCCGCGTTCTCAGACCGGTCGCCCAGGCTCGCCGCCCACGACACCTTCTCCACGGTTTCGCGGCGCTCCACCCGCCACAGGTGCTCGAGTTCCTGCTGCAACTTTTCATAACCGCCAAGGGTAATTAAATTGGTTTTCATACGCTGAACCGTTAATGCCTGCGTTGAATGATTAGGGGATTTTACTGGGTTCTTTCATTGAAGGAAATGGAGTTGAGGGAAATGCCAGATTGTCTAACGGGCTAGACGTACCAGCGTAATGTTGACCGATAACATGCGTGTATATTTGGGTGGTCTTAACATCGTTGTGGCCCAGCAGCTCCTGAACAGTACGAATATCGCAACCGCTTTGCAGCAAGTGCGTAGCGAAAGAGTGACGAAAAGTGTGACAATTAACTTTTTTGAAGACCTTCGCTTGAATGACTGCTGGTTTAAGAGCCTTTCTAATGACGCTACTGTGAAAATGATGTCGACAAAGAACGCCAGTGTATGGATGTGCGCACAAAGAAGACGATGGAAAGATGAACATCCAACCTGGTTGCTTGAAAGCGTTGGGATATTTTCTATCAAGTGCACTGGGCAGTGATGGGCCGACACCGATACTGTTATCATTAGCTTGTACCTTTAATGCTGCACTTATCGCCTCTTTAATCTGAGGAATTAAGCGTTCGCTTAACAAAGTTTGCCGATCCTTCTTGCCTTTCCCATCACGAATAGTAAGAGAAAGATTTTCTAGATTCACATCCTGAACTCTTAAGCTTAAAGCCTCACTGATTCTCAGGCCGCTCCCGTAAAGTAATTCAACGACTAAGCGGTTACGTCCGGCTAGCTGACTAAGAATGCTCATTACTTCGTGAGGGGATAAAACAACAGGCAGTTGCCTCTGCTTGGTCGCCAGGCTAAAATTTAAGTCTCCAAGCGTTATACCAAGTGCTTTATGATAGAGATAGACTAAAGCATTTAAAGCCGTTTTTTGAGTATTGATAGCGACATGGCGCTTGTTAGCTAGCCAACTTAGAAACTCGCGAACTTCATTACTGCCCAGATTTTTAGGGTGTTGCTTTTTATGAAAGAAAATGTACTGACGGACCCAGCCTAAGTATGACTTCTCTGTTCTTAAACTGTAACCACGTAAGCGCATATCAGCGCGTAATTGCTCAATAAATGGGCTAGACATCAATTACCATCCTCGATTTTTGAATTGAGTGATTTACTTTAGCTTAACTTGTGGCTTAGTTTTGTAAGCAATAATGCATAGTTTGTTGTTGTATTACGTATTTAACTCGTTTAATGTCAATGACATAATAAAAACGTAAAGTTAGATACCGTGCACTCGTTAGAATGGAAATGAGCATGCTCGGATTGTTTTCTCGTTTTTTTGCAGCTTCTTTGAAAAATAGATTGAGTTATTAAATAGTTACGAAAAAATATCTGCCGTTTAACGGAGAACAAAGTGCGCACGCACAATATACAAATGTTAGCTGCCTTTGGAAAGAATCATGGATGTAATAGATATTAAAACTTTTGTTCCCAGTAAGGATTATGAAATCTCAAAGTCTTTTTACTCGGAAATTGGGTTCAAATCGGAATACGTAACCGACGACCTCACACTTTTTGAAAACGGGGATTGCCTTTTCTTTTTGCAGCGCTTCTACAATGAAGACTTAGCCAAGAACTTCATGTTGCAAATATGCGTTTCAGACATCTACGATGCACATGAGTTATGTTCTAAGTCGGAACATAAAACTAAGATTACGCCAGTGCAACAAGAGTCTTGGGGTAAGGTTTTTTATTTATGGGGGCCTGTAGATGAACTGTTGCATATTACGCAGTTGGACAGCTAACAAAGCGCTAAACTCGTTCCCTGCGGTCACTGGGACAGTAACGCAGCGGCGCTTCGCGATTATGCCACTACGTCACTGCCCGTTAGCTTAGCGTTAGCTGCCACAGCATCTGGCGGCTATCTGGCATACCATGGCGGGTAACTGTCGTAGATTAATACAACAAATATTGGATATTTAATTCCTCTACATTAATCGAGAGGAAACAAAAAATGGAAAAAGAATTAATGATTAATTCAATTGTTGTAAAAGAACTAAGAAAAAAGTCTGGCTGGTCCCAAGAACAACTAGCCAACGCATCCGGCTTAAGTTTGCGCACAATTCAACGTGTAGAATCTGAAAGCAAAGCATCAATGGAAACAAAAGTATGCTTAGCAGCGACTTTTCAAATCTCGCTAGAGAGTTTGAACGTTAACACGGCTACGCAAGTGGCTGAAATTAAACCCAACAGAGCTATTTTAGTTTTATTAGCTTGTTCGGTGTTTATTTCGGCTATTAGTTTACTCATAAATATATCCAAACCTATTTCTTTCATCGCTAACTTAGTCGCAGTCTTTAGTATTATTTATTGCGGTTTTAAATGGTATTTCTCTGCCAGTTCAACCTCTAAATATTCACTAAAGTCTCATGTCCGCACAGGGTTTATCTTCCTTGCCATTTTTTCGATTTTTGGTGTCTTAGGAAACATTGGACCGTCAATTGTTGGTCCAATGTTTCTTTCTTTGGTTATGTTTAGCCTTATATTTTACTTAGCTAGCAAAATTACACAGAAAAATATCAAACATAGTCAAAATGAAATTGGCAGCTAACAACCCAATCAACACACTCACTGCGTTCGCTGGGACGCATACACGCGGGGCGGCTTCGCCATTATGCCCCGCATGTATGCGCCCGTTATTGGAAAGTTATATGCCTAAAGGAGCTTAAGTGTTGCCTGAAGATAGAATGCCTGAAGCAGAAGTTACGCTGAGACTCGCAATGGCCTTAATCGCCTCTGGAAAGGTTGTTGGTAACGTCAGGGCGGCTATAGATGGTGCGCAGGTGAAGACCAGTGAAACAGTGCATTTTCAGATAGTTGAGTTTCTATCTAGCTTCGGCTGGTTAAATTCAAATGCTCATGCACGATGGCAGGCCGAGTACACGAATGCTGAATATTCAAACTCAATCATAATTCACTCTAGTTCAGGTGAAGGCGATTTGGTGGCTGACCTGAGTTCTGGTCAAAGATTGAGAGTGGAATCAAAAAAGGGGCCCTTGATACGGAGCAAATCGTCACAGGAGTACCCTTTAATACGAGAGGCAATCGGTCAGCTAATAACAGTAGAGCACGCTGAGCCTACAGATTTGCTTGCGGTTGCAGTGCCAAAGTCAGACAAATTTGACGCACTTGCAAAGCAATGGAGGCAGCGCCCATTAGTAAAAAAGGCGGGTATCTACCTTGTTACGGTTGGACGTAATAATTCAATATCTGGTTTGAGCGATGTCGGCATATAACAAGGTGCGGCATTCGGGGCCTACGGCCCCTGCGACGCTCACAAGTTCGCGCGTATGCGCACGGCGTTATATTCACTAGGGAAGTTAAGTTGAAACTGATAGATAGTATAAGAAATTGCAATGATTGGATTTCAAGGACTAGACAAAAATATTCAAGGTTCATATATGCTTTAATTGCTTCATATTGTGCGCTTTTCTTGGCCATTTATATGCAGGCGTCAATAGCAATAATCTTATTGCTTCTACTGGCGACATTATTCATACCCTTTGCAATGGTTATCATGATCCTTACTGAAAATAGGGTTTACATATTCTTAAAAGACACGCTATGGGGTAAAGCTGTTATTTCAGTTCTGATCACTTTGTATAGTGCTATGGCTTATATATGGGCGTCAGGTGAGGTGAATAGAATTTTTGTTGAGGCTCCTGGAAATTTTCCGTGGGCTATATCAATTTTAACTGTGGTACATTTCTTTAAAAATATCGTTCTTGCAGTAATGGGAAGTTATTTTGCATTCCTTCTACTTTACGTAAATTTCTGGGTGTTAGATGTTCTGCTTATAAGTTACAAAGACTTCAAAGACTTTTCTAAGAGAGTCGTTGCTGGAGTAATGCTCATATTTGGTCTTGGTTTAAGTATTGGCTCATCAGGCTTTTTAACTAAGAACAGTGATAACCTAGCAAAGGTTGTAGCAGTAAAAGCAGACTTCAATCAGCACCATAGTTGCTCCAACTCCAAGCTCGCAGCTGTTTCTGGTGTGGTGTTTTTACCTCAAGGCTACGTACTTGCTGCAAAGCCATTGCCAATGGGTGGCTGGAGCTTTGAGAAAGTAAAGTGCAAGTCGTAAATATAACAAACGCGTCAATTAGGACGCTCGCAAGCTCGCGCCTATTACGCGGGCGTTAGGCTCCGACAATGAACATACTTATTCTTACCTACGGAACCCGGGGCGATGTACAGCCGTATATTGCATTGGGGCAAGGCTTAAAGCGGGCTGGACACTGCGTAACGGTGTCAACGAGCTCACGATTTAGCGGGGCTATTGAAGCTGCTGGACTCCATTATGCCTACATGAACGACGGTATGCTGACTTTGCTGGGTACGCCTGAAGACCAAGGCGTGCTGGAAGATACGAATAATATATTTCAAGTGGTAAAGCGCACGTTGGGCTTGCTCAAGAAAGTAGGCCCGATACAGCGTGCTTTAGCTGACGAAAGCTGGGAGGCAGCACAACAATCACAGCCAGATATGATTGTGTTTCACCCCAAGGCGTTTACTGCACCTGATATTGCTGAGAAGCTCGGCATTCCCGTTGCGATGGCGCTAGTCGTGCCAGGATTAGTACCTACGGCTGAGTATCCAAACATGATGCTGCCTCGATTGAAGCTGGGTGGGTGGTATAATAAACTCTCATATAGCTTTGTTAATCTACTGATTGGGTTGTCGGTGGCTAAACACGCTCGAACATGGCGCCAGGAAAATAACCTACCGAAAGCAAAAAGCTTTAGCCTTTTACAGACTCACGATGGCACAGCAATTCCTGTTATTCATGGCTTTAGCAAATTGGTAGTGTCACGACCTGACGACTGGCCGCGAACGGCTAGTATCTGCGGTTACTGGTATACCGAAGATGGTGAAGACTATGAGCCTACACCAGAACTTTCAGCTTTCTTGGCCGAAGGCTTACCGCCTGTGTATGTTGGCTTCGGCTCCATGACAGGACGTGACCCTGAATGTTTAGCAAGTATGGTCATTGAAGCACTTCAAGGAGCAGGCGTTCGCGGCGTTCTCGCAACTGGCTGGGGCGGGATAAAAATTAAGACGTTGCCTCAGAGTATTATTGCGGTTGACCAAGTGCCTCACTCATGGCTCTTTTCTCGCGTGAGAGGTGTTGTGCACCATGGAGGCGCAGGAACCACAGCTGCAGCCTTGCGTGCAGGAAAGCCTTCTATTGTTATACCTTTTTTCGGAGATCAGCCCTTCTGGGGGGATCGCGTGCATACACTGAACGCTGGTTCAGCCCCGATCCCATTGAAGAGGCTGACGGTTGATAGGCTTCAGGCGGCTATCGAAGAGATAACCACCGACCAGAATATGATTGACGATGCAGAGGCGCTCGGAATGAGACTGCGAGAAGAGGATGGCGTAGAGAACGCAATTGCGACGATTGAAAGCCTTGCAGGCGTGCCTAACCAAGCATTGCAGCGGACAAGCCGCTGAATGCGGCGTTATGTTTAAAAGGAGTTAAACCATGTTCTGGCAAGTATCCTTCTGGATATTGGTGGCATCAATCGTTCTGCCATTCCCTTTCAAGGTCTTTGAGTATGTATCTGGCAAAGATAAAAGCCCTTGGATAGTAAAAGTAGAAGAAGTGGCAAATGCACTATTTATGGCGTTGGGCCTAGTCGCTTTTCACGGCTTCATTTCCGGCAAGGTTTATCTTACGCCAGCTTTCTGGCAGGGCTGGCTATTAATCGCAGTTGCTTGGTCAATATTACCTATTTTCTGGTCACCTAAGTTAGCTTATGCTTCTGAAGTTATGGGTAAAAACAAAATGCGCATGCTTGCCGGTTTTAGCTGCCTTTTGTATTTGCCGCCGCTTTTTGCGGTGTACTTTTATGCATTTTAAACATAACAAGGCGCATCACTCGCAGCCTGCGGCTGCTGGGACGTTAAACGCTAACGCGTTTTTCCGCCCGTGTGCTTTGCGTTAGGTAGAAAAGAGGTAGAGCTGGATATATGGCAAACCGATTATTCGAAATACTATGGAAGCTCTGGGCGGTTATTATTTTTGTTGGGGTACCGATAGGTTACACGGCAACCTTGTTCAATCCTAATAGCAGCCTTGGGGCCGGCGTACTTGTTTTTACAGTAATCTCTATATTTGCTACGTCATTCTGGAATGTATTTACTCGATTTAGAGATTATAGATTGGGTCCGCAATTTGGAAAGATGTTGCTAGCCGTCTATGTCTCTATATTTGGTTTTGCAACGCTGTATCGACAAAGCGGTTTAGTTGAATCTGGTGTAGTTACTCATGAACCTTGGGATGCGCTATATTTTTCTATTGTTACATGGACTACGTTGGGCTACGGTGATTTTCAACCAATAGAAGCCGTCAGACTATTGGCTGCGCTTCAAGCTATGCTTGGCACACTTTTCATTCCTTTGTTACTGGCAGCAATAGTATTTACTCTACAAAAATATGAATTACCTAACAAATCAAAGCATGAGAAGCCGGAACCCGACTCTCATGTTTGAGGCGTTATGTTTTTAGGGAAGTGCCGTGTATTTAAATCTTGAAGAAGCCGAATACGATAATCACATCTATCGAATCATTTCGTATGAGCGATTTATTGAAATTTTCGATACTCGGAAGAATACATTA
>Ga0208449_1001277_pt1 | contig 13898 bp, 19 predicted proteins | sample MalvireepMed_s17_FD_184247 | JGI IMG/M metagenome (GOLD analysis project Ga0208449, IMG submission 184247) | Marine viral communities from the Global Malaspina Expedition - Malaspina viral metaG DeepMed_s17 (SPAdes) (version 2) | ecosystem: Environmental > Aquatic > Marine > Oceanic | place...
AAGGGTACCCCCCCCCTCCACCGGGCCCGGAATCTAAGTCCTATATAGGGGGTAGAAGGGCCGACTAAGTACGCTAGCGCTCTCGTTAAAAAAAACCAAAATATAAAACAATACCAGTTTTTGGTACTATTTATAACGTGCATATATCTAAACAAAAATTAAAAAAAATTATAAAAGAAGAATATCAAAAGCTTTTAAATGAACAAGCAGACTGGGAAAAAAGATTAGAACAACAAAAAAAAACGGCGATAAGTGGATTGAGGCAAGAGCCTAAAACTGAGGTACCTAGGTACAAATACGATTCGAGCACCGACAAAGAGTACGTCGACGGCTATGAGTTGTGGCGTACGCTGGCAAACGACGTAGACATGCAGGGAGCTTCGTCTAAGGCGGAGCGCCATGGCATACCAAGCCGGGGAGTGATGCAGCTAGGTTATGGCGGCGATCCCGTAAAACTTATATATGATAGCGGTGGGGATCACGGCGAAATTCCTTTCGGATCTTCTCTTCATAAATATTTACGTAAAATATATCCTGATTTTTTTCCGCCTGCAAGTGGCGTCGGACACTATGAGCAGCAGATCCGGCATGCAGGAGGCGGCCCATCGTCCTTTCCACCCGGCAAAGACCCTCATAACAGCTGGGGTTCGCTAGATATATTCAATATTCATATGCCCGCGGAAGAGTCGTCGGTACTCGACACGGACCCGGGCGGAACGGTTTTAGACACTCCAGAAAATAGAAGGCGCTTAGTTAACGTATTGCGTCATGGTGCTGGGTTTACAAAAGCTGCGGTACATAACGCAATTGCGCAATGGAATCCAGCTGTACATCCATCATTTGATGAGTATGTGAGGAATATAACAAGCGCAGCGGGGATGAATTGGCTCGAAACAGAACATCATGACGTAGAAGCAGCGGTAGAAGCAGAAGTAGCGCCTTTGGGTTTTTGGCACTTCTGCCCGGATTCGGATCCGTATTGCAATCTGAAGTAAATAAATATTAAGCAATACCAATATTACGTACTATTTATAGCATGCTGATCAGCAAATCAAAATTAAAAAAAATAATAAAAGAAGAAGCGCAAAAAATATTAGAAGACATGTCGCCGCAAGGCCTTATCGATCTTGTAGCTGCTGAAAATGCTGCAATGGAGCGCGATCCTGAAAGTGTAGCAACGAGGGACTTATACGATTGGGATCAGAACATCTTCGAGATGGGCCCGCAAGCATATGCAGATTGGAAAGAAGCCTATGAGGATGAAAGCCATCCGGACCATTTTGAAGCTGTAAGTGCACTGCCAGCTGTAAACCCAACAAGATATATGTATCCTACAAAATTGGACTGGTGGAATAAAATTATATCTACCGCACAACCGCTTGATGATATGTTGAATGAACATAATAAAAAAAATTCGAATTACTAAATTTACCAACATACGAGACTATTTATAATACATTGGGAGATTGGTACATGAAAATCACAAAACGTCAACTAAAAAAAATAATAAAAGAAGAATTAGAAGATATGTTAGATGAACAAGGTTATGGTACTCAAGGTCAGAAACAACAAGGTTCATCGAGGGCCACGAACCCCCTGATGCAGGGAGTGCTCGACGCGCAAGCAAAAAACAAAAGATGGCTTCCGACTGAAAGGGAAAGGGAATTCCGCCCAAACCCGAATTACGACCCAAATAAACCGGCGGCGCCGGAGCAATATCCGTTGCCGGCAACGTATGTCGACGACCCCGAATGGCAGCTGCCGACGGAAACAGAGCTGGACCCGACAGCGAAATTGTCCGATTTTGGAGATCTCCTAGGCTCAACGGGAGATTGGCTAACTAAAAGTACAGGAAAAATGTTAGACGAAGAAGCTTAAAAACGGCTATCAGGAGCTAGACATATGAAAATTACAAAACGTCAACTAAAAAAAATTATAAAAGAAGAATTGGAACATATGCTAGATGAACAGGAGCAGGAACCGCTATCAATGAAACGGGCTAGAGCCAAAAAGTATGTTAGACAAGCTTTGGATCCTTTGGAGAGAGCACTAGATCCTTACACTGCACTAAAAAAACGAGTTATGAAGATTTATCGCAGCGCATGCAAAGGTGGAGATCAAGATGCATGTGCGGATCTCAAGAAAGTCGAGCCGAAGTATGGCTCCATGCCCCCGCCCGCGGGTATTGAAGGCCTTCCCGAACCAATACCGCCAAAATATTAAAATAAAATATTACCTATAATACGTTGGGAGATTGGTGCGCAAAGAAAAGTAGAACAAAAAAAAATTTCGGAGTCCCAATACGGTCCGTATTGGGATCTGAAGTAGATAGATTTTAAGCAATACTAACATTACGTACTATTTATAATACACTGGGAGACCGGTCCATGAAACTAACAAAACGCCGACTAAAAAAAATCATACAAGAAGAGCTACAAACGGTTTTAAATGAAGGTTGTCTTCCCGGGTATACACAAATAGGAAATCGCCGGGACGGAAGTCCAATATGCAGCCCAACTACTTCTGTGCCAGAAAAAGGCGCGTCAGAAGTTAGGCCACATGCCGATCAGCCTGCAGGCCGCGCCAGTGAGGCGGAATTCCGCGACAGAGATCGTCGACGTCGACGCCCGATTGATGATGAGTCATGGCTCGCAAGAAAGATAATTAATTTTTTTAATTTTGAAAAATGGTATCCAGATCTCTTAGGTTTCGGTTCGACCAAAGGAGAAGCAGCTATATGTGATCTGAACAATGAAAATTGTTACCCCGTCGAATCACCAACGCCAAATGTGCCTGGTCGGCTGTATGGTAAAACAGATCCGGATACAGGTGTCCAATTGCCTGGGAGAGTTGGAGGTGGTAGAATACAAGAACATATACTCAATCAAATCATCCAAGAAGAACTAGAAGTAATGTTAAACGAACAAAGCTATGCTGCCCAAGGTCAAAAAGCAAAATCGGCGCAGGCGCGTATAGGAAAATAAATATATTATGCATGGCGCCAAAACAAAATTAGAACAAATCATTCAAGAAGAATACAACAAGTTTTTAAAAGAGCAGGAGAGTACAGACACAAAAGAAATAAAAAAAATTTCGGAGTCCCAATTACAAAAATTAATTCAAGAAAAGCTTACAAAAATTGAGCACCAAAAGCGCAAAGATATTAATGCAATGAAAAGCCATGGCGAGATTGATCAAAAAACCTGGAGAGCGGCGCGAAGAGCTTTATCGAACAAAGGCATTGAGGGCGCGAACTTAGCTCTGTCAACTGTACGCAGGCCTGGAGTCGAACCCGCACTTCGAATTCACCGTAGAACTCCGGTCACCGGTCAACAAGTTGGCGGGACTGCTGAATTGGGCCCACCCCATCGGCCGCGCGACCCATATAGCCTCGGATATTCTGTACAGGCCGAGCCAGAAGACTGGGAGGATTGGCTATCGCCACAAGACGAATACGAAGACTGGCTCGGATATTCACCGGAGGGCGAAGCATGCGAAGAACACCATTCGGCCGAATTTTGTCGGGCTGGTGAGTTTGGGAAAGGGATCCATTTTTCTTATAGAAACCTGGGGCGCCCGGCCCAACCTGATTTCGCAGAGGACACAGGAGACGAGGATTTATTACCATGGATCCGTCCAACCCCAGTTCATAGTTGGTCCCCAGGCCGTCGACGCTGGAAACAGGCTATACAACAGCGCGCAAGCAAAGTACCAGTAGGTACAGCTATAAAGCTACCTGACCCCAAAGCGCACGGGTACGCGTACACCAAAGATCAAATAGATGCTGATATAAACGCAATGCTTTACCCTATGCATTCCAGTCAGGATCCAAAAACGGGGAGATTTATCGGGGGACGGAGATTGGTACATCCAGCGTTAGGGAACTATCCGCATAGAATGGTTAACGATCCGGATTACCGCTCGCCGCATCGCGGTTCATATGATCGGCCCGGGCCTAATTTTCCAGCTGGGAACGTTCCGTTATGGCAATGGAAACTAGCAGCTGCAGCAAGTACCCGCCTGGGGCGCGATCCTGTTGAGTATATACCTGGCTTAACACCAGAAGAAACAGCGGCATACCATGAACTAAATCCCGAGACCGGTCTTCCTTTACACGCCACACCTGGTGTTGGAAGAGGTAAGCGGTACCACACTGGAGCCAACTTGACGCAAGAAGGCCCGCGCGAAATTCCAATCTATGATTCCGCGGGAAACGTTAAAAAAGATCGGTACGGCAGGCCGGTGATGACGGCGGTGCCTTCTGAGTATTGGGGTACATTTCCAAACCGTATGGCGATAATGGCGGGATGGTGGCCCCGGGGAAAGGCCGGTCAATATTGGAAGGAATATTTCAAAAAACGCCAACGGGCAGCTGCAATTGAAGCTGCAGCTAGGGAGAGCGCGCCACTGCGGCCGCGTTCTCCATTAACAGTACCAAGATCTACCAGAGGTCCAAAACAGATTTACCGCGGCCGTAAGGCGCCCGGGCGAAAAGTACAGGTACCTCCTATAAGAGAATCATTGCAACGAATCATAGAAGAGGAATTAAAAGTAATTGAAGACGCGTGAGCTAAAATAAAAAATTTCGGATTTTAATATCATGCCATAAATACCCGTTTTTGATACTACTTATAATATGCGCATTTCTAAACTAAAATTACAAAAAATTATCAACGAAGAATTAAATCGCCTATTATATGAACAGGTAACTCCTGATGTGACAACAAAGCCGCCGGAAACGACAGTGGCGCCACCAAAGCCGGTAGAAAAGACGCCACCGGCGGCGCCCACAAAACCGCCGTCAAAGACGATATCAGTACCACGCCGCGCGGCAGAAACAGCAGTTAAGCCGCCGCGGCTAGATCCTGGACTTACTAGTACAAAACCCTCATGGCAAAGAAAGAAAGGTGCACCAGTCTACTATGTAGCTGACTTAGGGAAAAAAAATATGACGAAGTTAGAACTCGACGATTTTCGATTTGGGGCAAACAAGGCGCCACTACCAAGCTTAAAAAGGTCGATCGAAGCTGGATATATTAACCCCAAGACGGAACAATTAACCAAATTAGGCCGCGAGCAAGTTATATGGTGGCAAGGAAAATATGGCCCAAAGCCTCCTAGGAAATATATGCCCACGGTACCCCGGCCAAAACCGACCCTTCAACCGGACCCATTCCCGACAAAGGGAACGCCCGGCCGCATGGACTAATTCTTTGTTAAAAAAGCATTTAAAGAAGAATTAGAAACTATTTATAACAAGTGACGGAGGAATATTTTACTATGAGCAAAGATAAGTCAACATTTAGTAGTTTTGAAGAGGACCAAGAGTTGTTTAATAATTGGAGAGAATTCCTTCAAAAAAAACCAGATCACCTATTAAACGAGCAAAAAACTGGTACCACGAAGATGGATCCAGAGAAAGGCTCTGGAACAACTGACACCAAAGTCAGCGACGTACCACCGCCACAAAAAACACGGCCGCTTGCAACGACGGGCCCGACGACCGGTGCGGAACGCGCTAAACAGGTCAAGACCGGGCCCGTCCCCGGAGGCGTCAGCGACAAATTAGCGGATCTAGAGAAACAGCATACAGCAGGCAACATTCCGACCGCGAAATATAAGCGCATAAAAAAAGACCTAGGCGACCAAGGCCGTATGCAATTGCGACCCAAAACAGATATTACTAAATTCAAACCCGGCATCGAACGCAGACTTCCGCCCCGGGGATATAAGCCAAAGCCGGGTACTCGCCCACCGAGCGAAAAGGGCAAAACTGTACTTACAGATACATACGGAATAGAGTGGAATATGGATGATCATGGATATACGACTGGTAAATCTCCATTACCAGATCCGAAGACTGCAAAAAAGGCTGGTTTGATCGATGCCAACGACAGATTAACTAAACAAGGTCGGCTCGAAGTTGATAAATGGCAGCGCGCACAAAGACCTAAGCCCGAATTTAAACCGAAACCAGGCTCGATTAAACTACGCGAGTACCCGCCTCAGACGGCCGCCGAAGCGGCCGTTGAAGCAGCCGAATCCGCGGCCGAGAAGGCAGTTGAGGCAGTCCCTGAAACTAGCCCGGCGATGAAGAGGCATCGAGATAAGATGCGCAGACTCCGGAAAGCCGGACCGCCGACTAAAGTGCCGGGGGCAAAAAGACGGACAATCCCGGTGAAGAAAAAGCGCAAAAAACAACCACTAACACCCCCGAAGCGACGGCCTTTGTCACTGCCGGAAAACGTTGACAAAGCTACGAGAGCTAACGAAGGTCTAGACCTAAACTCTATTATACAAGAAGTCTACAAGCGCTTGACTAAATAAAATTTATAATTTAGCACTAGGTATAATGAGGAACAAGATACTGTGACACTCACAAAGCGCCAATTACAAAAAATCATCAAAGAAGAAACTTATAGATTATTGCAAGAATATGGCGCAGAATGGAGCCGTACGGATCCGCCTCCGCCCGACGAGCCGGATATTGACGAACAAAAATATATCGACCAATTCGGCCCTTTTCCCTATACTCGCGAGGCCAATCAAGCGCCGTTGTCTGTTCCGGAAATTTCCGGGCAGAAGGGTAGCATGGATTTCGAATTGGACCCCGAGGAGTCCGAGATTGGTACTTATCAGATTGAACTAGAACAACATCTTCGTGATACCCATCCCAGTCTTCCCGAAGAGGATATTGAACATTTTGTAGGAGAACTTTCAGATCTTGAGAATGAATCAAAGTTTTTCATGATTAATGGTATACGTTATAGTCCTCAAGAAGATTTTTTATTTTCATATAAGGAGCATCTAGCAAAAAAAGAAGCGGAACGGCTAACAAAACAAGCTGAAGAACGCAGATATGCTAAGTCGATTGGGGTAGATCCGCGCGGAATCGATCCTAGAACTGGTCTAGATTTTGACATGGATATAGGAATGTTATGTTCCGATGGCAGCAACTATTATCAGTCGATTAATGGGAGGTGTTCAGAAGGTAAATATTTAGAATCGATAACCGGATTATTGCCGCGACACATTAAAACTTTTAAGTTTAACGAAGAATGGTACTTCCATAACGAGGGCACGGGGAAGGTTTATCTGATACCTGATGAATATAAAGAAAAATATGGTCGCAAGCTTTCAAAAGAAGAGAGGAATTTTATCGATAAAGTTCAAAAGATAAGGTTATAATAAAATTTCATATTTATTCTTTCTTTAATCTCGAAACTATTTATGCACATATCGCATATCAAAAAAGGTGCAATTATATGAAACTTACAAAATCAAAACTCAAACAACTTATTAAAGAAGAAATACAAAAAGTATTGCAAGAAGAATTATTGGATCTCAAAAACGGCTAAAGATTAGGAAAAAGCACTACCGGTGCCTCCGCTTAAAAAAAATAATAATTTATTATCACTATTTACATTGTGTATAACAAAGGCGATCTTGTTACCATGATATATCATGATAGTGAAAACAATAGCAGCGAAAGACTAATTGGATTAGTACTTGATGTTGCTTCATGGCCCGAATATAAAGGCGATGGTGTTACAGATCTGTACGTACACTGGTCAAATGGAAGGAAATTTTGGTGTTGTGATGAAGCCATTACTTTACTTTCCAACTACTTAATATAAGACCTAAATAAAAGGAGAATAAAATGAATTTAAAGGAATATCTAACAAAGGAATCGGCTGGTCGTCTAGCACGAGGATATGTACTTGGTTATGGCTTAGTTGCAGTATATTTTACACTTCCTCATACAGGTTTGGTTGCTAATGCATTGCTTGGACTTAGTGGCGGTTGGCTAGCTTGGACGTGGCTAAGTAAAAAATTGTCAAAATGATATGTAAAATAATTTTTCTTGGCACAATAATAACGATTAGTTGTGTATTTTAAATTATATTTTGTTCATCATTTAAAAATCTTCAAAGGGAGATAAAAAATAAATTTTGATATAGGTGATCTTGTTCAGTTTGATTTGTCTTATGCAGTTGGCATTATAACAAATAAAAAACTTGCTGATGCATTCGATCCCTCTGAAAATATTTATGATCTTAAGGTAAGATGGAGTGATGGTGAAGAATTTTGGTGCTTAGAATTTACTTTAAAACTTTTATCAAAAAAGAAATTACCGAAAATTAAAACTATTTAATACAGTAATATTATGGAGATTTCCAATGAAAAATTTAATCTTAATTATAGCTACATTATGTTTTGCTCAAGTAGCAGAAGCTAAAGTAACATATAACAATAAAACCATGGTCACTGGCCATTTAAATACAATTAAAGGCTTATTGTATGAAAAGGCACGCACAGAAATACCAAAAAATAAAAAAAATACTTCAGTGCTTTTTAGTAAATCTATCGTGTGGCTAACAAATTGTCATAAAAGCAATAAAGTTTTTAAGCTCGAAAGTTATAATACTAAAGAAGCTATCCTTATTAAAAAAACTATTGCAGTGATATTTAATGTAGTGAAAGGAAAATATCCAGGTCTCCCAATAGCAAAAACACTTAATTATTGGACCAAAATTGGATCTAGGGTATTGGCAGAATATAACAAAAAGCCTAATAATGCTGTTGTTGTATGGAAACTTAAGCTAAAACCCAAACAGCCTAAAACTCAAAATCTTGTTCTTAGACACCCTCTCAATAAAATTAAAATAGTTCCCCAATAAATAATTTTATTTCTTATATGGAATATGTTATAATTGTTTTATAGCTATTCAAGTGCATAAATGTACAATCAAAACGTAAGGAGCAAATATGCAAAACCAAAATCAAGAACAAGAACAACAAATAAATGTTAATCTAAGAGAAGCAGAAGATGTAAAATGTAGCAGTTGTGAAAATATATATTTTACACCTGTTGTGCGTATTAAAAGAGTATCGCCTTTACTTTCCCCATCTGGTGAAGAAATGATGGCGCCTATCCAAACTTTTCAATGTAGCTCGTGCGGTAATGTTAATAATCAGTTTTTAGGTGAATTGGGTCCATAGTTATTATGGAATGAAACTTGGATCTTATATACGACATTTTATTTATCGGAATAGAGGTAAAAGAATATATCGTTATGGGATTATAGTTCAAGTTATTGAGTATCCTCCTCCTATTTTAGTTGATGTATTCTGGCATCCTATTAAAATTTATCAAAAGTCTTATTATGAGAAAATAAAAATTAATATGTTAGAACTGGTTTCTGAGCCTATATAACTATTTATATATCGAGGGTTTATTATGAATTTAACAGAAGAGTGGAAAAGATATTTAGAAGAGCTAGCAGACCCAGAAAATATCGACGTATCAAGCTTCGAAGTACAAGAAACTCTCCACCCAGAACTATGGGATGCCTCACAATTATTAGATGAAGAAATTGGCGATACACTTTATGATATCGCCAAAGAATATTTTAAGAACCTAGATTTAAATTGGGTAGAGCTAATTGATGTTACTTTAACAGGATCTTTAGCAAACTATACATGGTCACAGTTCTCAGATATAGATCTACATCTTATTATAGATTATAAACAAGTCGACGAAAACCAAGAATTAGTTGCAGATTATTTAAGAAAATCCAGTAGTTTATGGAATAGAAACCATAAAATTTTAATCAAAGGATTTGAAGTAGAAGTATATATTCAAGACTCAAACGAACCTCATTATTCTGGTGGTGTTTATTCTGTTAAAAATGATCAATGGATTGAAACGCCAAACCGCGAAGACCCTCAAATCGATTTCAATAATGTAAAAAAGAAAGCGGCCAATATGATGGATGACATCGATGAAGTATTAAAATTATTTACAAACAAAGAATATGAACAAGCTCTAGACGAAGCAGAAAAGGCGCGCCTTAAAATAAGAAAATTTAGACAATCCGGCTTAGAAAGAGGTGGAATATTTTCTGTAGAAAATTTAGCATTCAAAGTGCTTAGAAGGAACGGATATTTGCAAAAACTGTCTAGTGCTAGAATAATGTCATATGATAAAACAATGTCAATAAACGGAGATTAATATGTGTATAATTTGTGTAGAGTTTAAAAAAGGAAATTTAAAATTAGGTGACGCAGTTCGTAACTATGGTGAATTAAAAGAGTCGCTTCCAATAGAACATCAAAAAGAAGTAGAAGAAAAGCTTTTTAATAATTTTCCTTTTTATCCTAGTCAACATGGTGAGTATAGTTTTAGTGATGAATTCTGGGAGTTTACAGGGTTTGGAGACTAAGATTAGTGAAACTATTATTTGAAAATTGGCGAAAGTATTTAAAAGAGCAAGAAGAACAAAAAGTTGTTACTTTTGACTTCGATGATACCATAGCCTTATCTCATTGGAGCGAAGAAGAAGAAAACTGGGTGCACGATGGGCCAAACCCTACAATGATCAGTAGACTTAAAAAATTTATAGCAGACCCATCGGTAACTGTTTATATTGTCACATCTAGATTTGAAGAGCAGGAGCCGCAATCTTTAGAAAACCCAAACCAAAAAGCAGTACAAGAATTTTTAGATGAAAATGGATTAAATATAGATGGTCTTTATTTCACCGATGGCATACCTAAAATAGAAACTTTATTACAATTAGGTTCTGTAACACATCATGATGATTTTCCCGGGGATATATTGGATGCAAGGGCAAATGATATTGAAACTGTTGTATCAGATCCATATGGAGAATATGAAAAGCTTGAGGCTTCAGAACTACAACAACGGGAACAACAACCAGAAGAATTAGAAGAAGTTGGCATGCCTCCAATGATTAGTTTGAATATGCAACCAAATGGAAAAAAAGAGGCAGAAGAAGATGAAACTTGATATTAAAACAGTCATAGTAATAGGAACTTTATTATTTGGACTAGCAGGATTCTATTATACAACTAAAAGTGATATTGATACACTATCTTTAAAAGTTGAAGAGTTACAAACTGAAAACAATAATATACGCAAACGATTAAATATATTAGATCGAAAAACAAATAGATTAAATAAACAATTACGAGAATTGAAAAAATGAAATTATTATTTGAAAATTGGCGAAGATTCTTGAAAGAAGAGGTTATTGATATAGCTTCTCGCCGCGAAAGCAATGAGAAAGAATTTGTTTTCAATGAAACTGAACTTAATGCACTTAATAATTCAATTGCTAAAATTGTAGATACTGCTAAAAATGTACTCGGTGCTGATGGTGAAACTCCTTTTTTCTCTGCAGAATCCTTAGAGCAAATCGAATTAGCAGAACCAATGCGTATGGTTGCAGAACAAACAGATGAAGAACTTGGTATAACGCCACTGCAGCGTAGTCAAGCCAGTCCAGAACAAATGGCGCTTAGAAAACAGTACTATGGCCCCGAAGGTGAATTAACTACACGCGGTCCAAAAGCTGTTAGAGACTTAGAAAAAGGCCTTGGTCAAATGTCTGCTGAAGAATTTGAAGAAACTGGATATGTTATTAAAGTTCCTCAAAACGTTTTAGCAGATTTTAGAGAACTGGTAGAAAGCACAAAAAAAACTGATGGCTTATATGAAGAAGCCAGAGATTGGTATCACAACATACGTGGATTGCTCGATAGAGAGACGGAAGACGATCGTGACAGCGCGCTACTGGGTCTTTTGATTGCTACCTATTCTCCACGTGCTAAATTCGCTCTAAACCTCGCTGAAGCCGTTTTTATGTATAAAGCTGTACAAAAAGATGCTCAAGAAAGCCCAGAACGACTTAAGCAATATCTTGAAACGTTTCCAGGTGCTGAAAAAAGAAGTCCTGGAGAGCCTAGAGGGTTTACCAGTGCTCATAAAGTTCCAAACTTTTCTTTAAATCTTATTGCTCCTAATTTAGCTGGCGAAAGAAGCGAGTTTGGAGATGTTGTTTATAATGATCTTTATGAATGGAATTCCACAATTGATACTTGGATGATTGATGCTTTTTATCCTTCTCTTCGAAAAGCTTCGACAGCAAAAGAATGGGATGCAATAAAAGGTAAATTAATGTCTAATGTTGTTTCTTATCGTTATATGGCTAGATTAGTTGCTATAGAAGCTAGAAATTTAAATTTATTACCACACGAACTACAAGCTTTAATTTGGGTTGCATCACAAATTCGACAAACAGGAGAAGCAGGTTTAGGTGTAACAACACAATTTGCTTATGATCAGATTCGCGATGCAATTACAAATATTGCGGAGATTAATAATGATTTAGTAACCCTTAAAACTTTAGAAGAGGAAGATTGGCTTGGTACAATTATTAGTACAATTGATGGCAAAGGATTTCAAGAAGCAGCAAAGTATCTCTTAGGAATAAAAGATATAAAAGGAAAAACAACCACACCAGGAATTAGAAGTATTACAGCGAGTGGTAAAAAAGGAGGAGCATTTGGTTATTTTCCGGCTCCAGAAAAAGTCGAAAAACCAAAAAAAGCAAAAGGCGCAAAAGTAAAAGCTCTAACAAAAGAAAAAGAAATTAAAGCATTTCAAGATCCACAATTCAGCGACCTTGATACATTTTACGTAATGAACAATGTTATACAAATGCCCTCTGGTAAATTTAATAATCTATATGATTCAGTTATGCTTTATTTAGATCCGGATTTTTCAACCGATACAGCAATTAAATATGTTTTGGGAAGATTTGACCCTGAAGCAAAAGCTAGTTCGAAATATTTTTTAAAAGAACATAAAATTAGATTGAGAATAAGAAAATGAAACTCCTATTTGAAAATTGGCGAAAATACCTTTTAAACGAAGTCTCTTTTGCAGACGCTAAAGAAATTCTTAATTCTAAGGGTACGCTAAAAATCATAAAGAATTATGAATATGAAATGAACAACCTTTATGGTCGACCGCGCTCCGAAAGTCCCGCGTACTTTCACAAACAATTTAAAGATTGGCTCCTAGAGGCAATACCAGATGATTTAACAGACAATCAGAAAGGTACAGCAATTCTATGGCTACGAAAGCTTGCCAAAGAGGATTTCCACGTGGCTAAAGCTTTTATAGACGGCTTAACTGGCGGGAGTCGGAATTCAAGATACGGCAGGCTTTGGGATGATTTCGAAGCTTTCTTCCACCACCAACGATTTATGCCTCAACAAGATTTAATGAGTGTTAAATCAATTGATGATCTTCAAAAAATGGTGGATGAAGCAAAAGATGATATCCACGCAGCAATGGAAAAGAAACAATATCTAGATGCAGAAGAAGGAACAGAAGTTTTAAGCGGTAAAATGGAGCGCAATGAAGAAACTGGAAAATTAGAGAGAAGTCCGGCCAAAAATGGATGGTTTATTGCAATTATAAACAATAAAGGCGCCGCCTGCGAATTAGGAAAAGAAACAGATTGGTGTACTGCCGCTCCCGGTTTAGACTATTTTGAGGAATATTATGAACCAGGTGATCCACTGTTTTTCTTTGAGGGATTTTGGACGGATCCTAGTACAAGATTTCAATTTCATTACGGATCGGAATCATTTATGGACTCAAATGACAATCGTGTAAACGATAAAACATTTAAAACTCTTCACGATCTACTTATGCGAACAAAAGTACCGGAACAATATCCAATTGTGCAAAACAAACACTACGAAACGATGGCCGAAGATATAAACACTTCAGCCGAAGAATTAGCTAATATAATCGACTATCACATACACGACGCTGAGTTTGGGGGGTTGCCAGAAAGCGTGATGACTAAAATCGCGAGGCGTGCCAAAACGCCGCTAGAAGCCCTTAAAAAATTGTATCGTTCAGATGACAATAAATATATTACGCGCAGTATTCAAGTTAACCCTACTGTTGATGTGGTGCTAGCAAAAGAGATTTTCTTGTCAAACTCTAGAGATGAGCTTATATATTCTCGTGGTGTGAAACAAATGCTAGCATATGCAAAGGACGGGTTGATTGA
>Ga0208449_1001285_pt1 | contig 13852 bp, 18 predicted proteins | sample MalvireepMed_s17_FD_184247 | JGI IMG/M metagenome (GOLD analysis project Ga0208449, IMG submission 184247) | Marine viral communities from the Global Malaspina Expedition - Malaspina viral metaG DeepMed_s17 (SPAdes) (version 2) | ecosystem: Environmental > Aquatic > Marine > Oceanic | place...
GGAGTTGATTGGGTAACGAAACAATTTTCTTCGAGCGCATATTATTATATGTTTCCTTTCAGAAATTTTCTCAAAAAACGCTTTATAAAATATTTAGAAAATGTTAAAATAGGTAATAATTTGTCTCCTAGGCTACAAGAAATAAAAAATATACTTTTGGATTAATATATGTTAGAACAGTATAATGAAGCACTTTGGTTTTTTGCGGGTGTATTTTCCTACAGAGTTTTATCTGGACTCTTCGCGTATGGTCATATGGCAAATCTTGTTAAGTCGACTAATGAACAAATTTTAGTAATGATGAAGTTCGCTGTAGAGGAGATTGCATTCGTAAGAGGGATAAAGTATGTCACCATGTCAGAGGCCGGCATGGACAAAGAACAGATAGATAAAATAAAAGTTATAGATGACAAATCTTTTTATGTCTGGCGCAGCTCATGCATAGCTAATATGTTAACCAGTTGTCCGAAACTTTACAGACGCTCAATGAACTATTCAGATTGGGATGGCGCAATAAAAGAACTGGAAAAGATATATAAAAGAGAAATAAACAAAGGAAAAGGTTATAAAAATTGAAAAACGAAAAAGCAGAGGAAGAAGTAAAAGAAGAATTAGATCCATCAATTTTATTTTTGAATTCTCCTTTCGGAGATAAGGAAATGGATCCGGTGTCTAAACTCCGTACTTTGAGTTTGTACGGAGAAGTTTCTGAAGAAATTGTTCCTGAAATAATTTATTCGATGCTTTACTTGAGCGAAACTGGCAAGCCCCGTCCGGTTGAAGATGATGAAGAGCCAGAAGAACACGAACCTTTCAAGCTGATCGTCTCTACTTATGGAGGCTCAGCAGCAGAAATGTTCTCCATGTATGATGTCATGCGGCTGATTCGTGACGACTGTGAGATTCATACGATAGGCTTAGGAAAGGTAATGTCGGCCGGCGTTTTACTGCTGGCAGCCGGGACGAAGGGTAAGAGAAAAATTGGCAAAAATTGCAGAGTTATGTTGCACAGCGTTGTAGGTTCGAGTCATGGTTCAATTGACAATTTAGAAAACGAAATGGACGAGATAAAGTGGCTACAAGAGCAACATGTTAGCTGTCTCATTGATGAAACAAAGATGACAAAACGTTATATTAAAAAGCTTTTGAACAAAAAAGTCAATGTCTACTTAACAGCAGAAGAAGCAGTTGAAATGGGGATAGCCGATATTATTATATAAAAGGCGCAAGGGTCTCTATTATGGAATTTAAAAACATTAGGGAAGGTTGGCTGAACTATGCCAAATTCCTAATTAAGACTTTAAGATGGGATCCTGGCATGGAGCCGATGGTTGCGGAAAGAGCGAAGCTTTGTGTTGAATGTCCGGAGCTTAAGACCATGGATGGAAAAGTTGATTCTTTGATAGGTCCTCATTTTCCTGGCGGAGATAAATTACCTTTGGGTCAATGTGTACAATGTGGCTGTGTCTTTCCCATGTTAATCTTTGCACCAGACAAGAAGTGCCCTCTTAAAAAATGGTAGTCGATTCGCACACTTAAACAACTTGACAACTATTTATAAGCATGACGTTAGAAGAAAACATAGAAAGGTACTTTAAGAGAGAGAAAAACGACTCTCTTGATTTTAACACTCTTATCAAATTGGTTGAAGGAGAACTAAAAAAACATTCAATTCTCTTAGAGAAACCTGAAAATGGCTCTGAAAAAGGGCAATCAGTTGAACTGGTGTGGGAAGGTATCCCGTTCTTGTCCGCAGACGAGCTAGGATGGGGCAAAGCCAGTACTTCAGCCGGCGCCAACCCTGCAGACTCAAGACAACAAATTCAGCGGTTCTTAAGCCAAATAGGCGTCCGGAGATATGATATTAAGTCTAAGCTGAAATACTTAGAAGCGTTCTTTTCTAAGTCAGAGAAAACAGGCGCATCAAAACAGAATTTAAAAAGAGCCGGCATCGATCTGGATAATCCCAGGCAGACGATTGCAAAGATATTAAGTTATTTGACTTTTTATAAAACACTGACAATGATTCTTCAACGCTTCAATGCTTCTTCAGCTGGATTTACTTTTGAATCTTTCATTGCAGTTTTGCTGGGCGGTGAACAAATTCCGACAGGCAATAAAACAATTGCTGATCTGACTTCGAAGACCGGTAAGCCAATAAGTCTCAAACTGCTTGATGAAAAGAAGAATGCAGTCAAGGGTTCATTCCGTGATTTGGTAAATGATATGGCCGGTGTAGGCACGACTAAAAAAGAAAGCATGGAGTATATTGTAGTCTTGAAGGATCTCGCAGGAGAGGGCACAGCAGTTGAAGGTGTAATTAAGTTTTTTAGATTTTATTTCACTTACGACACGATTCTACACTATCTGAGTCAAATGGGAGGTAAGAAAGCAGACTACCTAAGACTCCCCGTGGCTATTGTACAAGGTGAGGAAGAAGAAGTGGTAGAAGATGTAATCCCTTTTGCTGAATATTTTACAGAAAATTTTGACGAACTTTTGAATACAGCACTAAGTGGAGTAGAACCTCCTGAAGAAGGTTGGCCCGAGAATGTGAGCCAGATTATACTAAGTGGTTTTGAACAAGAGAGCGGGAGTATGAAACTCTTCAAAAAAGATGACAGGAAGAGATTATTAATTGATCTTCTTGAAGTGTCTCCAACTCCCGGATACCTCTCTATTATTAATCCGTACCTAGTGGCTCAGGAAAACATCCGTACCACGGCGCTCAATCTTCATAACGAAGCAACAGCACAGTATAAGATGGCATCGAAAGAACAAGAATTAGCTCACAGAACTGTTGGTAACTATGCTTCCATTGAGGACTCCTTGGCTCACATGGACCAAATTAGACAAGACGCTGGCGAAGAAGCTTTTTGGGAAGTGATGATGAAAACTTACGGGTATCGGAGCAAAGCTGAATGGCTTCTTTATAAAAGCGCTATTGAAAAATCGCCGCCCGATCAAAAAGAGCAAGCTTACCTAGGCCGCTTATTCATTGGTTCGCAAGTGGTGGAAGAAATGGCTAACATGTGTCGCGACGTTATCAACGACAAAGTCTTTGAAATATTTAAAGAGCTTAGAATATTGACTGACAGGTTGCGTGCCTACTTTGCCGAAGGTATGGAAAATCAAGTTGCGGGCGAGGCAATCGATTCCTCTCACAGAATTGGTGAAAAAACCAAGAAGGTTTCAGAGGAAATGGCTGCGCCAACTGAAGAAGTTTAAGCTTTACATTTTTTGAAAAACATGTATAATACATAATATGAGTAAGGAATATAGTTCTGGCTCGTCTTTACACGAAAAAGTGTTAGACGGTGTTAACATTTTAGCTGACAATGTAGCCTCTACTTTGGGCCCACGTGGCAGAAATGTGATACTGCACAAGAAAGGTGCCCCACCGATTATTACAAAAGACGGCGTTACGATTGCACAGTTTATAGACTTGGAAGATCCAATTGAAAATGTCGGCGCACAAATACTTAAACAGGCATCCGCACAAACAAACGCAGATGCAGGGGACGGTACAACAACGGCAACAGTGTTGGCACGTGAAATCCTAGTGAGAGCGCAGAGATACCTTGCTGCTGGCCATTCTCCAGTAGAGCTAAAGAGGGGTATTGACAAGACCGTTACGGCCATTGTAGCCAATCTTAAGAAGGCGTCTGTATCTATAATGAGTGAGGACGATATCGCCCACATCGCGACTATTTCTGCTAATGGTGACAAGTCTATAGGCAAACTTATAGCCACAGCTGTTGATAAAGTAGGGAAAGACGGCTCAATCACAATAGAAGAAGCAAGATCGGTAGAAACTTCTCTCGATCTTGTCGAAGGGTTTAGGTTTGATTCAGGATATTTATCTCCTCAGTTTATCAATGATGAACGAAGAGGGGTAGCCAAATATACGGAACCACTAATACTTGTTGTGGATGAAACCATCGAACTGGTTGAAGATCTGATATCAATACTTGAGCTGGTCGCTAGAGAGAATAGGCCATTTGTTATTGTGGCTGAAAATATAGAAGGGCAAGCACTGGCTGCTTTAATTATGAACGCCATCCGCGGCACAATGAAGATTGTTGGTGTCAAGGCGCCTAGATATGGTGAAGAGAGGAGAAACATAATGAAAGATCTTGCCGTTTCCGTTGGCGCTTCTTTCGTATCAAAAGAGACCGGGCTTAAGCTCAAAGATGTTAAATTAGAAGATTTGGGTGTTGCAAAGACTATCGAAGTTGTCAAAAATTTGACAACTATCGTTGGTGGTAATGGTGACAACGATGAAGTGAGCGATAGAATAGATTCGCTCAAGGCCGAGCTAGAACAAACAGAGTCATTGTATGAATGTGAAAGGATTCAAGAAAGAATCACTAGATTAGCTAGCGGCGTTGCTATCATTAGAGTCGGAGGCCTGACCGAGATAGAAATGATAGAGAAAAAACACAGAATCGAAGATGCGCTCGAGGCTGTCCGTTCTGCGCAATTGGAAGGGATTGTACCAGGCGGCGGTGTAGCTTTACTCAGAGCATCAGAGAACTTAGAGGTGGAATTCGAAAATGAAGAACAAGAAGTTGGTATGAGTATCGTGTGTGAAGCAGTGAAAGCTCCAATAAGACAAATGGCATTCAATGCTGGCGAACGCCCGGACTTAGTGTTAGATATGGTCGAAAATGAGACTGGCGACCACGGCTACGATTTTTCAAAAAGAAAAATGGTTAATATGGTGGAGTACGGAATCGTTGATCCTACAAAGGTAACGCGCCTAGCACTTCAAAATGCTGCTTCTGTTTCTTCCGTGTTGTTGACTACAAATTACGCAGTTGTAGAGATTTAACAACCTCAGTCAACTATTTAAAATATATGTTTTGATACACCAGGGATCAGCAAATGGATGACAACACGACATTGATGGCGGAAGTACTTGAATTGAATGGTAAACTTGAAAGAATGATGGATGGCATTGAGTCTGTTAAGGAAAAACAGAACGAAATGGCCGATGGTATAGATAAGATCAAGGAAGCTGTTTATAACCCGGATGAAGGAATTTATGCAAGGATCAGAGAACTAGAACGTTGGAAGCATACTCATTCTAAAATGATGTGGATGATTATTGGTAGCACAGTTATTTTAATAACAAGAGCACTTTGGCTTACAATGGGGGGAATCGAGTGAAAGGGAACCATCGATGTTGTTTGAACTACATAAAAAAAATAAATTAATCTACGAACCTGACACTGAGCTTCGTATTAAAAAGCTTTTAGAAGAGTCTAACGTCGCAGAAGGAACAAAGTTGTTTTTAGAATCTTTAAAAGATTACTGTCAAGAGTATGATGGGTTGACAAGAAAACAATTTGGAGCATTAAAAGATATAGAACATGTAATTTTAGAACGAGGATCTGCAGATTATAATGAATGGGTCGAGCAGTATACTAAGGATAAAAAAGAGATTGCAAAAGTGTGCGCAAAGTATTATAAAGCCAATCCCCCGTATTTTGCTCATCTAGTTGAAAAAATATTGAGTAATGATAAATTTATCCCTACTCGCACTCAATATACTTCTTTATGCGAGAACAAGTATGCGAGAAAGGTGTTGGAAGCCACTTTTTCAAAGCCGGCATTCAAAGTGGGCGATTTAGTACAGGGAAGAGCGAACAGCCCTGCAGATATTAAAAATAAAATTGCCGTTGTTGTAAAGATTGGCGAAAAAGCAGTCGTACGCGCTGCAAAAGGAACAAAGTCTTATGAAATTTTACCAGTAGGTGAAGATAAACTGGTAGAATGCGAAGAAAGACATATAAAAAAGATAAAAAAGCTTGACAAATCTGCTATAATATAGTATAGTGTTATATAGAGGTGAATTAATATGAGAGTTGCTTTAAGTTACAGCGTTGAAATAGAAGAGGTGCCTAATCAAGTTGCTATTTTATTAGAAAAAACTATAAGTCAAGTAAAAAATGCCGCGCTTGAACATTTAGATGACGCAGCGAGAAGTTTGAGTTTAAAACATCGTAGTGTCGACGAAATTGCCCGGGCAGCCCAAAACTTGGATAGTGCTAAAATTATGTTGGAAAGGGTAGATCTTGCCCTGGCTGATTATGTTAATATTTTGCAAGGCTACGTTGGCGTAGCCGTGGAGGCGGCCCGACAAGAGAGCATTCCACAGCCAGAACCACCAACTGTGTCTTTATCTCCGGAGCCAGCTGTACCTGTTTCTGAGGACGAAACCGAAGAAGTTTCAAAATGAGCAATCGGTATAAAAAAGGAGATTTAGTGTTTGTGCCTTCAGACTTAACACTCTTGCAATTTGCTGATAAGTTAGTAGAGAATTTGCTCACTCCTAGTGTTAAAAATTTTACTAGAACCAAAATACCATCTCCCGTGATAATTGTGGAAAATGAAACCGAGAGTCCATATTGTTCCATTTTATATAATGGTGAAAGGTGGCACGTGCCCAAAATAGACATATATCCAATACCAGGGAATAATATGAATGATAGTTAAATTTATTGAAATTTATGAAGCAACGAAAGCACACACGAAGATTGATCAAAGAAACTTTTCTTTGAGAGAGGTTTTTATTAATCCAGAGCATGTTGTTTGTGTTAGGTCAGAGCCCGGATTCAAGAGAAAATTATTGGAAGGAGTTCTTCCGGAAGATTTGGATAATAGGCAGGAATTTAGTCGAGTGTATATGAATCGAGGCCAGGCCGGCCTGGATGTTATAGTTGTGGGCGACCCGACAATTGTTGAAGAAAAGTTGAATGTTAAGCGAAAAAAGCTTTTAAAAGGTTAACATTGTATGGAAGACGAAGAGCCGCCAGTCAGAGCCAGACTACCTAGAGACCTGTGCAAGCGACAAATTGCTGAGGCTACCTTAACCAGAAAGTTGTTGAAGTTCTTGATCATAGAGAACGCTGACGATGAAAAAAAATGGAAAGATTTGTTAATGCCACTTTTGTGTGAGTATTACAGCACAGTAAATCAATACATACAATTGTTGCTAGAGATTTTTATTTCCGCAGAGCGGGATGCTGAAGATCCTGAAATTTTAAAGATAGAATTTAAATATGTCGACATAATAAAATCGCAAACAAGCTTGATGTTAATTAACGATCATGATTTGTTACGTAAACATAGAATATCTTTAACCGTTCACTGACACATGCCGCTAATTTACGATAGACGATCATATAAAGAACTGAAACACCGTGTACTTTTTTTAAAGAAGGGACTTGACTTTTTGCGAGAAGTTGTTATATTAACAGTAAGAAATTTGCTACACCTATTAACTAAAAGGAGACATTAATATGGGTAACCTACTTGCACGACGCACTTTTGCGGATCCGTTAACGGACTTTACCAAACTTCTCGACGATTTTCTGGATCCAACCAGGAACACTTTCGACAGAGATTTTTTCCATACACAGATGTTTAATAAATCAGTTCCATCTGTAGAAGTGTACGAAACTGATGACGCACACGTGGCTGAAATTGCCGCACCTGGACTCGACCGAGACAATCTTAAAGCCTCTCTAGAGAAAAGGACGCTCACGGTTGCTTACACGAGTGAACATAATGAAAGCGCTCGCCGTTCTTTTAGTTCGTTTACGCGTTCTTGGACTGTCCCGGAAGGAACGAAAGCTGAGGATGTTAACGCAGAATACAAGGACGGGATCCTTATCATCAAAGTCAACAAGCCTGAAGTGGAACTTCTTCCTGCGCAAATAATCGATATTAAATAATTATTTAAAATATATTTATTAAAGAAAAAGGCCCTCGCGAGAGGGCCTTTTTTGTATTTTGATTTTAAGACAACTAATTATAATGATACAATAAATAAAGGATTTTTATGACTCTTACCAGACAATATTTAACAGAAGTTGCAAAAAAAGAGGTTTTTAAGGAAAAAATTAAAAATATACTTCTTGAAGCTGAAGAAGGATTGCCTCCGGAACAGGCTATGGCAATGATCCAACAGGCACTTCAGATAATTGCCGGGGCACAACAGGCTTCAGACGCCCTTGCTGGCGCCATGGAGAGTCTACAACAGATCCCCGGCGCTCAAGAGATATTGATGCAAATTATGCAGTATTTCCAACAGCAGCAGGCGCAGCAGGCCCAGGCCGCAGAGCAAGAACAAAAACAGGGAACAGAACAAAGTCGGATGCAGACGCAGGCCGCCATGGAAGAATCGTTGATGCAAAGCATCCAAGATATTTTAGGGGATTCTTTGCTTGTGGAAAATGCGTTAATCAAAGAACAAAATCTTGAGGTGTATGAAACCTTAGCTCATCTCGTAGTTGATAAACAAACTAACTATGAACATATTTTTACTAGGATCAGGGCCGTCGAAGGAGTCACAGTCGTATCAATTGAAACCGCAGCTCAGGAAATTGGACCAACGTTGGATAGACTGTACCTCAATATTAAGTATGTCAAAGGGGCCAGGCCGTCAAAATACTTTTTGTCCCTTTTGAACAGGGCTCTGCTAAGAATTTCCGGAATAAAAAGTGTCAGGTTTGTGCAAACTAGAAGGTTGCAAAATGTGTAAAGGAATAGCTGTTAATCAATGACAAACTTCTTCAAAAAATGGCGTCAGTTTATTAAAGAAGAACCCTCGAAACCAACGGGAGAACTTCAATTGTTAAACGAAGAGCGTCTTGACGGCACTCTGATGTTGAACGAGATCAGCCAAGAGAGGGCCGAAAAGGTCATGGCGATACTCTACAACAATACTGACACCGACAAGTCGCTGTCTTTCAGTAAGTTGTTTGGCGGCGCCAATCGCGCATCTGAACCAATGAAAACACAACAAGAAGGTCCGGTTGGCGACATTATAACACTCTTCGAAAATTTTGGGTTTGATGTAGATCTGGCAGAGGGTACGATATCGAGGACGGACACGATCAACTACGAAGAAATAGCGATGAACATTTTTAATGGCATGTTCAAAAATCGATCTTCTGATAGTCTAAGAAGCAAGGTGAAGGTTTTAGCAGATACATATACCGAAGGGCCGTATGCCATGGACTCGAAACGTATCGCGAACATGTTTTTTAACACCCAGAACAGTGACTACTCGTTTCCTGAACTGTTAGCTGACCCAGCAGCGTTTGAGCAAAGTGGCATGGAAGGTCGGAATGTGGTTTGGAAGCTGAAACAGGGTCGTTCTAGAGAAAACGCGGCGCATACGTATGTTCCAATGTTAAGAGATTCAATTAAAAGAGCTGTCAATGACTCTTCTATATCAAAAGCAAACATGAAGCGTACAATTGATGATAGACCCAGAACAGGGCCCGAAGCCAGCCGCGATTATGCCCTCGAGTGGACTCACCCCGAAATTGGAGATCTCAGAACTGAGCTTTTTGCACAAGAAGACCTCGAAGAAGTGATGAATATCATGCTGGCTGTTGCTGACAAAGCTCCAAAACCAGGAACAAAGAAAACTACAAAACTTAAAATCGGCAAGGCTCTAGAGAAGATTCATAACTTTGCGGACAAGATAGAGCAACTTTTGGATAGGGCAAGGGCAAACCCTGGAGAAGCTAGTCCTGAGGAGTTAGCAGTTATGCCCGGGCAGGTTTGGGATCCAGATTTAGCTTCGCACAATTTTCAAGAGATCCGTTTCCTCAAAGACGCAGATTGGTTTGGGGAAGCCCGGGCCATACTTAAACAACTCAGCAACCTATTACCTTATAGCGATGGCTTCCCTTCTCAAGGTTTAATTGAAAAGGGCAAGGAAAGCGAGTGGATACAGAAAGATCTGTTAGGTTTTTGGAATAGAAAATCTCAGTTCTACAGGGAAAATCCTGAAGAAGCGTACGGTTCACCATATACAATAATCTTTTCTCGCCATCCTATGGACGTCGTTCGCATGAGTGATTTTGCCGCTATCTCGTCTTGCCACTCTGAAACTGGCAATTACTTTCATTGTGCTATTGCTGAAGCCAAAGGGCACGGCCCAATTGCATACGTGGTGAGAACTGATCAACTAGAAGCCGAACTTGAACGTAATGGTGTCGAAAATATTAATGAGCTAGACGATGAAGAAATATTCAACGATCCCCAACGAGGAGTTCGAGGCATCGAACCTATTTCCAGACTTCGCCTTCGTAAACTCGTGAATATCGCAAAAGATTATGAGTTAGCAGTCCCAGAAAATCGGGTGTACGGAAAGAGATTTCCTGGCTTTATGGAAGCTGTACAAGGATGGGCAAGAGAGCAACAAATAGATAGATTCCGAGATCCTGAGGATCCAGACCGTCTCCTCTTTCCTGACAAAAATGAGTTTGTTATGCATGGAGGATCTTACACGGATACTTCCGGAGGCAAGATGCTAAAGAACTTTTTTGAACCGTATTTGAAGCCTGGAGATGACGTGACGTATACCTATCACGGAAGCGTGAGATGGGAAGGCGCCGAGAACGAGATGGAAGATAACACCATGCAAGAGCTATATGAGGAGTGGGTTCATGCTTGCGGAAACCTGCAGGATAACGCTGATTACCAGTTAGAATACTCTGAAGTTGAACACTATGTGGAAGCCGATGCAGGCTTCGATGGCGAACCCTCTGTCGGTTTTAGTGGTAAAATTCTGATGGAGTTCAAGGATGTGCAGAGGGGTTTTGATTATCAGGAGGATGTTCCTCCATCCGCACGACAATTTGCTGGCCCAAACGAGAAGCAAGAGGTCGAAAAAGACATAGAAGAAATTTTAGATAGCCAACACAGCGTACATCCGGACGATATAAATATTAGAGTTGCCACGCATATTGAACATGTAGCCCGTCAACTGCAGGATGTACTCGGGGAAGAGGTACAAGATCGCTCCTTCGCTGCATCGTTTAACGAGCCTCAAAGAGTTGACTCTTACAATCAGGATTTCGGAATACCAGAGCCGGAGGGACCACCAACCGTCCCAAAAGAAGTTAAAAGGTTCTACATTGAAGGCCCCTACGAGTATGCTGGAGGAAACTACGCCAATACACCTGAAGGCTTCAGCGACTTCATAGATTACATGAAAGAACAGGATGCAAACATGGCGGCGGCCAAAGAAAGTGTAAGGAAATATCTTAAGGGAAAGGGGTTTTTAGCTAAGACTGAAATTGATAAATATGCAGAGGAGTTTCAAGACGAGACAGAGGCCTTCAAGAACTTTGACTGGGATTACGACGAAGGCTACCTCACCGTAAATACTAAACCTCCAGGACTGTATCTAGGAGTTATCAACCCTGATTTGGACACAATATCTGATTTTTGGATGGATGGCACATTCCAGACTGCCAGAAAGAAGCTTTATGATGAGTACGGAGGAGATATTCTTTTCGGACCTGGCTTTCAGGGAGCGATAGAGAGTGGTCTTAGAGAAGTAATTGCTGCTGCACAAAAGGAGGCGCGCCGTCAATTAGAATTAGATCTAGACGACGAAAAGGAGGCGACGTCGGACTGGGGATCCAGCCCCTCTGGCAATGAGTATATGAGTTTTAAACATGCTGACGTTAAAATCCACACTGACAAAAAGGCGGAGGGCTACGAACATATATATGATGCACATCTGAGCATAACCTTCAAATTCTCCACTAAGACTCCCAAAGAAGAATTGAAAGCAGCTATTGAGTTTATCAAAGTATTGGATCACCAGTACATACCACAAATTACTGACGTCGCACAGACATTACTAGCCCGCATGCAAAACAAACACAAGGAGGTTATGGCAGAAACCAACGAAAAATCGCAGGACATCTCCTCAAAATCTGTCGAAGAGCTAGTAGCCTTCGCCATAAACTTGGAGGATGAAGAAACGCGCAGAGGCCGAATAAGACAGTGGGGAATCCAACCTAATCTTGAAAAGAATGTTAATATCGAACGTGAACTTCGAGTACCTGCTCACGGCGGAAGGCGAAGCTTCAGTCCTAAATTTTGGGCAGAACTAGCGACAACACAAGAAGATACAATCATTGTTAACGTAATGAGTCGCACTACCAATCAATGGGTCGGTGAAGAAGTACCAGTGACCCCTCTCGCGCAAGCATATGCCGCACAGATGTTGAGATTCATTTATGCTAGCATGCAGCACGGGATCAGCGTACAAGATTTTTCCGAGACACTGGGATTTAAATTTGAAAAGGATGTGTTAGAGTCCGAAACCGGCCGAAGCTGGAAAACAACCTATGGTCGTATAGAAGAATCAACGATAAGAAATATTATCAAGGTGCTGATCAGCGAGAAATTAAGGAGAGAAAACTAAGATGTGTTTAATCTGTATTGATCTTGCGAGAGAGAAACTTACTGCTGCAGAGGCCTTTAGAAACTTGGGGGAGATGTGGGAGGGCATGGATGAAGAGCACTTGGTGAAACTGGCCTATAAGATTTATGATCTCGAACAAAAGGAAAGAATCGAGAAGAGGAAAAATGAAGAGAATTCTTAAAGTATGGAGGGGATATTTGACCGAAGAGAAAACTAGAGAATTTAAAGCAGCGATGGTTGTATTGATTAATGACAAGGATGAAGTATTGCTTTTAAAAAGGTCGCTAGGACCGCACTGGATGCCCGGTAAATGGGCTTTACCCGGCGGGCATATAGAAGAGGGCGAAACACCACTTGATGCTGCTATTCGCGAAACAAAGGAAGAGACAAATTTGGACGTTGATCGTGTCAATGAATTGGGAAAGAGGGAGCAGGTTATGATATACTATGCAACTTCACATTCAGGGGAAGTAGAAATCGATTTTGAGCACACAGATTGGGCCTGGGTTTCTTCTGATAAACTGACTAATTACGATATAACACCCAACCTAAAACAAAACGTTGAGTTGGCCCTACGGAAGAAACGGCAGGAAAATCAAAATGAAGTGTAAAATTTGTAAACAAGATGCAGACTTTGTTGTACAATGGGGACCTAAGGCAGAAAGCAAAGAATGTGCTTGTGAGAAACATGTCGGAGACATACTCAAAGCCGCAAGTGCAGGAGAGATGTGGGTTGCAAAGGTACAAAAGACATGAAACTCCTATTTGAAAATTGGCGAAAGTTCTTATTAACCGAAAAACTTTTATTAAAACCTGGTCCAAGTGGTTGGGATCTTTATGGAAAGCTGGTTGCAGAGGCTTATGAAGATGCTCCCAGTTATGATCCTTCAGCAGTCCCTTCCTTTGAAGCGTTAGAACCTTTTGTCAACAACATGTTTAAACAAATTCAGTCGAGAGTGGAAGTTCAATTTGTAGATCAAGATCCATACCCGTCAGAAAAGGAAATGTGTCAGGATGCTATGCAAAATGGTGTATTAAAAATATGGAAAGGTGGTACCAAACATCCTATCTTTTCTCGAGAACTGAATATAAAGTTAAGAGCTGTGCATGATTATATGACACATTGTCAAAGAAAGACAAATTTTACTCTTCAAGGGGAAGTAGCTTCGTTTAACGGACACATGAAAATGGTACCTGAAGCAGGTCATGACGCTTTATTCACTGAGGTTGTCGGGCAGGCTGCATATTTTATAAACCATGGCTACTTTCCAGAACAAAAGATAGCGATATTAGAAGGTTTCGACAAATACGATCTCGGAAAGGTCGAGGGCTATGATATTATAAATAAGGAATTAGTAAAAAATGAAGTTTCTATTTGAAAATTGGAAAAGATATCTAAAGGAAGGCGATGTCATTTCCATTGGCGAATTTCCAAAGGGCCCGGACCTTCCGCCCTCTGAAGTTGATAAGGCTGTATACCAGGGCGATTGGGCAGATACACCGAGTCCTATCGATCCCGAGCTTATAGATTTTGTTAATAGGCTGGAAGATGCAATAGGAAAAAAACTTGAGGATGTGTATGGCCACGGCAACCTGGATATACCC
>Ga0208449_1001303_pt1 | contig 13728 bp, 5 predicted proteins | sample MalvireepMed_s17_FD_184247 | JGI IMG/M metagenome (GOLD analysis project Ga0208449, IMG submission 184247) | Marine viral communities from the Global Malaspina Expedition - Malaspina viral metaG DeepMed_s17 (SPAdes) (version 2) | ecosystem: Environmental > Aquatic > Marine > Oceanic | place...
CTCTTCCCGTAGCTCTGGTCCTGTACCTCTCGGCATAAATCCCCCTAGTTATTAAGCGTTGGTGGCCGGGTTGCTGACAACGTATGTGAGCCCAGCACCACGGCTGTCATCGATCTCGAATGCGCTGTAATCACTGGTGATCACCAGCTCTGTGGCGCGTAGAGAAGCGTCACGCTGGCGCTCCCGGTTCATCGCTACGCTGGTCAGAACGCCAATAGCGCCCTTATCAAAGATAGCACCAACCCCGTCTCCAGAGCTGTCCTCTTCAATGTTTCCATCTTCAAAGATGGGAACACCAGAGATCCTCAGCCCGGTCCAGAATGGGCCTAAGCGGTCTTCAGAGTAACCAGTTGGGATAGGACGGATGGTGCCCTGTGCTACGCCAGTCAAGTCCTTATTCAGGTAGAGGATGGCGTTTGGATGGTGAACCATCCGGAGATCCGAACCGTACTTCTCAGACTTAGCTGTACCGATAACACTTGCAGTGTTCTGAAGAGAAAGGTTCTTGGTAGTAGCACCCAATTTGGTTCCGCCGTTCAGAGAGCCAAAGAGGTCGATGATATCTCCGTCCTTCTTCCGGGCCATGGCCTCACCGAGCTGACGCCCGACGATCTGCCAAATCTGTTGAGTGTTCTCACGCAGGAGCTTGTCAGTAATGATGATCTTGGCACCGACTTCACTTGCCTGCACAGAGACCGTGCTCATGCCGATCTCTTCTTCGTCGACCAGGTCCTGGCCTTCCACCAGGGCACCTACGGTCATCTGCCCCACCTTGGGGACGATCAGAGTGTCTGAGCCCTTCTGGAGGGTGAATTTCTCCACCAGTTCCATGCAGGGTGCATTGTGTTCTTCCGTGTACCGAGCCGACGTGATCATCTCGCGGCTGGCATTTTCCAGTGAGCCAGTTGTACTAGTCTGTGGCATCTTATGCCCTCCTAATTGTTAGACGTTAGGCGGTGATACTGGTCCGCCGTGAGATTGACGCGGCCTTCCATGTAATCATCCAGGATCCGTTCCCGGCTCCTGGACGCTCCAGCCGAACTTGCGCCTGAATCATATTCTGCCGGGGCCACACGGCCCTTTGCGACTTGCTCGTACTTCCCTCGCAATTCGCGTATCTCAGCTATCCGACGAGCTTCCCGTTCCATACTTGGGGGATCAGGTAACTTTTCAAGCTCCTCTAAGTCAGTGATACCCAGTTTGTAATGCCGGGCATAATGCCGGGCCGCATTGTATCGACCCTGCTCGAATTGGAGTTGCTGTTGATGCTGAATTTGCAAAGCCTGCTGCTGTTCTGCGTGCTGACGAGCTTCAGATGCCAGCCTTAGCGCCTGATCAGGCATGAAGCCTTCATCGATCAGTCTCTCTTTGTACGCTGATTCAGCCTGGGCAACCTCTTCCTGGTACTGCTTCATCTGGGCCTGTTGATGTTGCTGTTGATACCAGGCTAACTGTTGCTGAGTCTCTACCTGAGCTGTACGAGATACAGACGGCGTAGGAGGAGGAGGAGCTGGTACTGGTGATGGGGGTAGATCCGGTGCTGGTTCCACGACCTCAGGCGGGATATCTACTGGTGCCTCAGGAGTATCTGTAACCTCTTCAGCACCTAGTAAAGGGGCAGCAATATCGTCAAGGTCCAACTGTGCAGTTGGATCTGATGCTGCCTCTATAGCTGCAAGCTCCGTATTGATATCATAGTCAACCGGGAGATCGAGCTCCGCTTGAGTCTCTTCAGGGACTCCAGGTGTAACCATATTTACCCTCCAACAAAATAAAACACCGCTTAAACTGACCTCGTTGGGCACAGTGCAAAGCGGCGTCTCGGCGCACTAACTATATGTCGGCTGGCCCTACTTTACGCCAACCTTCTCTCTCCGGTCAACAACCACTGTCTCATGGCAACGTGGACATTTAGTAATGAACAAGCCCTCAACGTGGTCAGCTAGCTTCTTATTGCACCCTGGACAGCGTACTTCGTTCATGAGCTTATCGAGCTCCTGCAACGATACGCTCGATGTCAACATTCGGTAGCCCTTGGGCTCCCCCTGCTCCCTGGATATCTTCGAGTCTCTGTTCCTGATGCCCCCAGGCTTCATCGTACATATATGGACCAAAGTCGTGCGGCCCACCTTCCACCAGACGGTCGACCGATTCACTGTAGGCTCCTTGCTCTGGCGGGAGCATATAGAAAAGTCGATGACTGATCATCGCTAGATCCTTACGCCCCATCTCGATGAACATCTGCTCACGCATCCTCTGGGAGCGTATTATGCTGTCTTTGCGAGCCCCGCTAACCTGAGACAACACGAACCATGGCACCGGCCTTCGGTTTGTATTGGCGATGACGTGTTTGGCCTGGTCTACTGTCCAACCCCAACCGCCTTGCTCGACTGCAAGGTTAGCTTTAGCCCTGAATAAGCGACTGAAGATCTCGTCACCATTAGGCATCGAGATGCCTTCAGCATCTCGTACCCGTGGGTGACGGAAGAGCTCATAATACTGGGCCATAGCACGCTTCATCGGGTCAGGATCGTTTATATCGTTCTTTCCAAAGTCTTCTTCTTCAGCTGCCTGACCCCGTCTTCCAGAGAACTTATCCTCGACAGACTTCCACTGCATATAAGACAAACCGCTGCGAGGAAGACTCAATAGCTCCTTCCTGCGTTTCATTTCTATGTTGTCAAAGGTAGAAGTGCCGTCATCAACCAGCTCGTTGACCATCCATTTGATCATAGGCGGCTGATCTGCATATACACTTTCTTCACCGCCGGTAATGTATGACACAGCCCGGTCTCGTGGGTTGAAACTGGCACGGGCCCCGAACATCTCCATAACAGCTGATTCCCAGGTCCTGGACTCCAGGAAATGCTGCAAAGCGAACGGCGCCGAGTTCTCCATGTAATGAGTAACGAAATCTAGTGGACCATCCGGATCATCGAATGGCAGGATATCAATATCATCAGTAGCAGCTTCGATGGCAGTACCACCTAGAGTGATACCAGGAGCACCACGACTCATGAAGAAGTAAACAAAAGGATTCTTCATCATGTTCGTACTCATCAAGTCGCTGAATTCTCCCCGTTGACCTGACAACAACCCCATGACCGACCAGGAGAACTGCATCAGAGCTCTCATCTGGCCTCCAACACCTATCCAGTCTCCATTGATCTGATAAGACAGGAATCGCCGGCCATTCAGAGGGTTCATGCCCTGCTTGATCTCGTCCCAGTCTTTACCCATCCCTAACCCTGCAAGGGTGTACAAGCCGAATACACCAGCGATCATGTTTCGGATGGTATTGAAAGATTCAGTCTGACGAGCACTAGCTCTTCCAGTTACTTGTCCAAAACCTCCAGTAAGGAGAACTCCAGGATCAGCGACCATTGCCTGGATCGCATCACTGGTCAGTGCCAGAGTCGAACGCAGCAATCGAGGAGAGAATGCTATCCACATTCCTTCTATCCCTCGCTGGGTTGGGCCTATGCCAAGCCGGCGGCTATCCAAGCCACCAGTCATGTTCCTTATATACGAGAAGAGCTCATTCTTATTGCCTGCCCACTTCTTGTTATTCTTGAGAGCCTTATAGAGCAGTACACGAGAGAATCCTAGACCTGTTTGATAGCTGGTCTGGAACCTACCTAATGTCTGCCGGCCAACACCTCGACTTAGTCTTAGACCCTCACGAGCGTGTTGCAGTGCCGCTCTCTTGGCACTATTCATGTTCTCTGGGCCTTCTGCTTCTATTCTCCGGAGGAATGCATCAAAATCAATGCCCTGTCCTGGAGATAGAGCTGCAAAGAACTCAGGGTCTCCAACCGGAACGCCGTTTAAAGCTAGCTCCCAGTAGTCATCGATGTTATCCCGTACCAACCTAGCTTGCACTGTGGGGTCCCACCAGGCACGGTAATGGTTGAAAGTAGCGTTTACCCACGCATCCGGTCGTCTCCACATCACTGGCAGTAGATGCTGGAACGGCATCGCAAAGTCACCAACAGAAGCAATGAACCGACTGGTGTTAGCCAGAGTATTGAAAGTAGTTGCAGCTACACCAGCGTTATCAGGATCTAGCCCCTTGATGAAAGCTTCAATATGCTGTGCGTCCTCTGTCAGGAAGAACTTAGTCTTGAATCTATTTGGAGTTATCGGGTGAATACCTGCTTTGAGAGTACCGCCCCATAACGGGCTATGGTCATCTGTAAGCTGGATGTATTCTCTATCTCGTGCTCGATTGATAGCTTTTCTGTAGTTCTGCCGGGCCTGATAGAAAGCTATCTTGGCCCGGCTTTCGTCAGCTGTTAGCCTCAAGACTTCGCCGGCCAGGTCAGCGCGTACAGTACCTCTTTCAGCTCGTAAAGCAGCCTGGGCCCGGGATATATCTGCATCTAGTCCCAGGTCGATGTTCATATCAGCGATCAGCTTGCCGATCCGGGTCTGCAGTTCTTCACCGTACTCAGCTCTGACTGCTGCCTTGAGAGCTTTCTGAGCTGCTTGCCATGCTCCGAGTGCGTCAGCGCGTGCAGAAACGATAGCAGGATCTACCAGTTCGCTAACCTTAACTGCAAAACCAAGCTCTTCGATCATCTCTTCCATCTGATGATGACGTACCTCTTTCAGAGCCTGACGAACGTGCAGCTCCAGAACGGCACGAGGGTCCGACAAAAAGTCGATCCCGTGCTTCTCGTATACGTCCTGGGCTGTCATCCATAATCTTTCGTGGTTAGGATTGGAAGGCTTCTCAAAGTTGTAATAGCGTTTGGTCGCTTCGTCGTATTTTCTGACACCCTTACGCGGCATATATACTTCGCTAACTGGTCGTAACCTACGGCGTTCAGTGAGCCCATTTACCTTCCGTATCTTTTCGACTTCAGTGTTAACTATATTGGCGAACTCTGCGATCAAGTGACGCATCTTGCCGTCTAGCCGGTCAGCGTACTTATCAACATGAGCCTTATGGATACCGTTGTAGTTCTCCCAGATATCGTTCCACTGGATACCACTATCTCCCCAGGAACCAGTCTTCCAGTTGATCGGGATGTCCATGATCCCGGTACCTGGCAGCAACTTCCGTAACGGACCAGTGATACGTTTACCAAAGAAGGTCCGTGGAGCACTCCTGGCATAAGCATCCCAGACAGCCTGCATCACCACTTCTAGGTACTGGTCATCCGCTACCTGGGCCATCATATAGGCTATCTTCAGCTTCGCAGCTGGAGTTATAGCGTTGACTGACTTATCTACCCAGTTCATGGGTGTGTACTGGTATATCCACTGGACTACAGGGTTATTCTCGTCAACTATGTCTTCCATAAGGAATTCTCTGATATGCCTGACATTCGGAAGACGAATGAACCCTTGTCCAGGTTCCGAGACGATAGTAGGTATCCTGGGTGGTGGAGGGCTATCAGCGAACCGGCCGATCTCGTCATCAGCCATGGGCCCGGCGCCCTGGTACTGTACCCGCTCTCCATTCTGAGCGGCCCTTTCCATGATCGCATCAAGCTGTCGGTCAAGTTCAGGATCAGAACCAGGCCATCCACCAGAAGGTCTAGCCGTTCGTCCTCCTCCAGCCTGCTCATACATACTGCCCCAACCACCCTGGAATTTGGGGTCAACAGTACCTATCTCGTCATATATCTCGTCTCGTAGACCTCTTACCAGGCCTCTGGCAGCATCACTACCCTCTTCAGCCATCAAGTCAGCAAGTATGCCTAAAGCATTAGCTTCATCTTCCAGGTCCTGGCGAATGATGGAAACAGTCTCTTCCCAGCCTTCTTCCTGGTCTCTGATGACCTGTTCCAGGAGCTGCTTGGTATACCGGTGGTCTCCCAGACGTTGCTGAGCCTCTAATGCCTGCTCAGTGACATTACGACCCATTCCCTGCATCTCAGCTTCAGCTCCACGAGCTATCAGTAAACCACTCCGCTCAGTAGCAGGCACAGCAGTCACAGCACTAGTTTCTGCATAAGCTGCTCTGCGTATTTGTTCAGGCGGTACAGTAGTTATCTGCTGATATGTAACATCCACCATATTGTTCAAAAGAGCTGTTAGTCGCTCAGCCTCTTGAGCTATCTGGGCTCTCATACGAGCAACCGCCCTGGGCGGTTGATTCGCTTCGCCGGCAATACGTTCGAGTAACCGCTTTCTCTTTCTGAGGTCGAGGATCGCTTCGTTGATATCCCGGTGCAGTCTTAGCTGACCAGACTCTCCGGTGTAATCAGCCCGTGCATGGCGTCTACGCCAGCTTCCACCACCACCACCATGCTCACCGAACGGCATGATGTCGCCATTCTCCATCTTAATAGCCATCCGGTTATTGTTGACATCCCAGACGACGCCTCGCATAACTCCCTGCAAACTTTTACCATTACCTAATGCAGTTCCTATTGCCCCCTTACGGCGTTGAATATCGAGGTGGTGTATGCGATATATATCTTCATCGTCAAACTTAGTGATCCAACCAACCACCTCTTCTTGGAAATTGAATTCTTCTAGATTGCCTGCCTGCTGAAAAGCCCGGCGCGACTCCACCATATCAGTCCTGATTTGCCATGCGTGTCGTGTTCTAGAAACTCCGCGTACATCGACTGTTTCCGTTGAAAAGGGTGTAGGCCGGCCATAGTTTACTTCTAGGAAATACTGCGTCCCAGGTTCTCCATTGATACGAGCGAGCTGAGCGAGTCCTTCCATGTCGTCAAATTCCATCTGGCCTTGTTTACGCTGATCGTTGATCTCAATCTTTTTGGCGATCTGATCAGGATCCATCCCCTCAAGACGTGGTTGCTCAACCCCTCTACCAGCAGCACCCATATCCAACGTGCCCTGTGGTGCTTCTTCTCCAATCCCGAATCCTTGCTGCATCGCTGCACCTGGAGCTTGTTCTTCAACAGGTGGCTTTGGAGCAATCTCTGCTTGGGAAGGAGGAGGAATATACTCATCTGGCCCACTTGTCCCCCATGCTGGGATTACCTGACCAGGAGTATCATCTCCACTTAACGCTATCCAAACCCTATGCGGTGCAGTATTTGTTCTAGCTCCGCCTATATGCGTGATGGAGTCAAATCCCCTTGCTATAAGCCAATCATTAACTTCAGCCTTATTACCGAATTGTCCTCTCATTACCTGATATAGATCATGATTTGTTTCTATATCTTTGATATCTAAGTTCGCCCAATCAAAGCCATCCGCCCACGCATCTTCATTTTGACGTATGTAATCCATGATCTCTTTATCAGGGACTGCATCAATATCAAAAAACTTCTCTACGTGAATATCTACAGACCAAACATTAGGCGCTCCACCAGCTTCTAATATTGCTAATTCTTCTTCACTAAGAACTCTGCCAGTTGTAGCATCTATAGCCTGACCACTGTAATTACGCACGGGCCCACGAGTACCTGTAGTAACAGCATACCTAGAAGCGACCGAGGAATTTTCAGTTAAGTAAACTCCAGGACCATATAAAGAATCTATACTCTGGGCACCTTCTGTAAAAGCATCAAAGACCTGGGAAGTACCATGGTAAACACGATGGATTCCTGTAGCAGCAGTGCTAGGTGTAGATGGTATGATGACTGGCTCTGCTGGATGAGGCTGTTCTTCTACTATCCTTACTCGCCGTGGCTTATCTTCAGGAACTACCCTGACTCTAGGAGCTGCTGCTGGAGACGGGGGAGTAGGTGTACTTCGCGAGACACGGTAGACCTCATTGTACATATGACCAAGGCTACGGTCTGCTTTGGCTAAAGGATTTAGACTTAGCGAAAAAGTTTTTTCAGGTAGTCCAGTCTCTTTGCCTAACTGTTCATAGGTAACGAAACCTGAGCGCATTCGGGGGTCTTTCTGTGACCAGGTAACACCAGACGCTAGGTTTCCATGTGTAATAGGATCATCTGTACTTACTTTTAGAACTCTTATTAGATAGCCATAATCTGCTGCCTCTTCAGGTGTCCACCCACCACGTTGCATCCCAGTTCTCATCAGGATGTCCCCGGGAGCTAATGGTGCTCCATTAAAGAGGCCAGTCTCTAGATCTAATATGAGTGGTTCTTCGATAGGAAGCCAGTCCGTAACAGGGCCTGGAGTTTCCCCTGGAGTTGGAGCTGCTGCGGGCGACGGGGCTGCTCCTCCCGGAGGAGTGTAATCTAACCCGTTACGAATAGACTCCAGAAGATTATCAAGCTCTTTCATAACCTGTCTGGTAGGCAAACTATCGATCGGGATCGCTTGTAGACCGTCATCAATCTTCAATACCAACCGAGCAGCTACATCATCTGTGCCAACTAAATCATTGTAGACAGTGCCTAATTGGTCTATCCAAGCTTCCCATGCTTCTCGAACACCAGAATCCATTACACCATCTGGGTCATTGCCCTGGTACCGTACAAGACGTCCAAATGGATGAAGTAATTGTGCTGGATTATTCTCTTTTGCCATTTGTATCGGTAGCGCAAGATAGCCACTTGGACCGTCTATCTCTGTGATATTCAGACGTGCTTGATCAGCAACAAACTCGTCGACTACCCCTTCTGTTCGTAGACGAGGTTGGTCGATAGCTCCCACGCCCTCTTTGATCCCTTGACCCCTCATCCGACGTTTGATCTGAGTAAATTCTTGTTTGACAGCTCTAGCTTCGTTTTCTATCGCTATAGCATCAGCTAGTTGGTTTCTTTCGCTCCTTATAGCCTCGATAACATTGTCAATAAGAACTTTACCTTCAGGACCTGTGTCTAGAGGAATAGTCAGTTGACGGTTCCACTCGTCAGCAAGAGGGTCTAATACTTCAAATGAACTACGACCACCTTTAGCTAACCTTAGAGTCGGGAACAATCTATTTAAAACGCTATTTTGGATTTGACCATACTTGTCATCATATTGTTTGAAGAAAGCGTTAAAGGAGTTCAACCATCGACGTTTGGTAGTAGTGAATTGTTCGCCAACAGCAACTGCTTGTTGCTCTAACTCACCGACACGTGGGTCCAGTCTTATATATTCATCTTCAAGTTCTGCTAGAGATAACGGCTCTTGATCCGCTCGTGCTGGTGCACGAGCTGGCGTAGGAGCTGGTTGAGGAGCTGCTCCAGGAGCCGGTGTTGGAACCACCTCCGGACCTGGTGCTCGTTCATATGGAACTGCAGCTTCCTCGTCCATCTTCATCCGGTTGACACGTTCCCGGTAAGTACGGAAGCGATCAGTTACATTGTTCTGACCTTTGTACTGTATGACTCCCAGACCGTCAGCTTCTAGTCTCTGGAATTCTGCAAGATCTGCTTCATCAAAGAACCGGACATAGGCGCCGGCATCTTCATCTGCTATTCCGTAGATGAATGCGATCTTCCCGGGTGGCATATTGTTGACTGATTCCTGAATGATCTCTGGGTTAGCTTTCTCCAAATCAGGCTTGATCTTGATGCCATCTTCAGTTTCCTCTAGAAGCTCTACAGCTAATTGCCGGCTTCTGAAAGGTATTTTGCCAGCGCCCTTAACTACTCCTCTAGTAGCTAACTTCAACAAACCCCTGGTAGTAGCAACAGCTGTACCCGCACCTATAGGTGGTCCAAATGGATCAAATGCAATCCCTAGAATGATCTGCTGCCACCATGGTCGAGACTGGAAAGCTTCTATAGAAGCTTTCTCGCCTGCCAAGTAGGACTCTTGACTGAATAGTGTAGGTGCTTCTAATTCATCCCAACGACCAGTTGCAATCTTAGGGATCTGTTTTGTCAGCTCCCACCCTGTCTCCGAAAATACATCCAATAACTCCCAAGGAGCTATGACGTCTTCTTGAAGACGAGCTCCATGCTGTTGAGGAGTCAATCGTGGCCTTGGTGTTACTGTAGGCATGAACTCAGGTATGCCAAGATCAGGAGGTGCAGCGCCTTGCATAGCTATGAATGCATCCATTGCTGCTTTGGGATCAGGCGCTGCAATCGGAGCAGATGGTTGTGCACCATCTCGTCTTTGTGCAGCTTCACGTATCAACTGCTGTAACCGGTCTTCCCCGGTTGGCGCCCCGGGTACTGTAGTTGGTCCAGCAGGCGATAACGGAAGCGGCATCGGAGTTGGAGATGCTCCCGGGGGAGCTAATGGAAGAGTCTCCGTTTGCTTACGGAGTTCTTCCATAACCATTTCCATGAAAGGATCAGGGGTAGGTTGTGGTGGTTGTGTAACCATCTATAGATACGAGAACTTGACTCTAGGTGCGAATCCGCTTATTCCACGTCCGCTCATCTCTGGTGGCAATGCCGAGTACCGTTGTGTGAACGGGAATTGCTCCAGGAACTGGCTGAAAGTCTGGGATGGCAATTGACCTCCCTGCAGAGCACGGCCCTGGAGACCCAGGAATTCGTTGTAGATGTTCTGGAACTGACCCTGGAAGTACCGTTTCGATGCCGGGCTAGTCCCAAAAGGACTGCCAAACATCTCTTCCTGGCGTTTGGCTTCTTCAGTCTGATCGAACCCTTCTGGCCTCTGGCTCCCAAGCTTAGCCATATAGCTGAGCTTGGGTTGAGATCCTAAGGTCTCACCACTGATGAAATCTTGGAATGGATTGGTAGCCATTAGATACTCTCCAGACTCTTAGATGCCAAGATCAAGGTCTACTTCCTGACGCTTCATGCCCTGAGGACTATCCCAGAATTGCTGAGAGAATACACCAGGAGCTGTAGCTAAAGGCTTCTGCCAGCCCGGGTTCTGTCTTGTACTACCAGGAGTGAACATACCCTTGATTCCCATTAAGTTCTGTTCTAAGGCCCACGGCAAGAAGCTTTGACCATCTACTCCTAGCGGATTCTGATATCCAAATCTAGCTCCTGCCCGGGATATCGCATCAGTCAATGCTTTTCGGGCTTCTGGGGCTCCTCTAGTAGCCATAAGGAACGGCTGGGCAAATGCGCTTATTTGCTGGGCAGGTTTTCCAAATAGACTCTGATACATCTCTGTTTTAAGTTGCTGATTTGGGTCCATGCCCATAAAGCTTTGAGATGTAGGATCCATTGATAAAGCTTGACCAATATTCTGCAATGAACCAAAGAGATCAGAACCGCCTAATACACGCCCTCCACCACTAGCAAGACTCTGTAAGAACTCCTGAGGGGTCTGGTAGTTCATACCAGTCCCAGACAGTACATCTCCAGGAACATTTTTAAGTAGATTAGGAAGTTGCATACTGTATTGCGTTTGCAAAGGTGCAGCTGCTTGTTGATAAGCTTGCTGCACTGTTGGCATTCCGTAACCAGCTTGAGAAGCTGCAAAACCAGGATATATCTCGCTGAAACTACGTTCCCCGGCCGGGTCGACGTACATCCCCAACATCTCTTCTATAGTTCGAGGAGTAACTGAAGGAGTAGGTACCGGCACTCCACCAGGTCCTGTTACTGGAGTTGGCCCACTAGGTTGGGCACCAGGTTGGGCCCCGGGTTGGGCACCAGGTTGGGCCCCGGGTTGGGCACCAGGTGCAGCAGCACTAGGTGCGCCCTTGATGTCATACATCCCTGGTACCGGGCTATTTCCACCGTATGCCCCGGTTAACCTGGTACGTTCAGCTTCTGGAATAGACCCCCACGCAGTATCAGTCAGCCATTGTTTGATCTCTTGGAGGGTAAAATTTTCAGGGTTGAGTCCAGCCATACCTGGTCTACTAGCCCATACATCTGGGTTCTTATAGAGAGCAGTTGCTATCGAATCTATCTTAGATTCCCAGCTACCTCCTGCAGTACCAGCAAACGTACCTTCAAAAATTGAAGCCCAATAAGCTCCTACATCCTGGCCGGGTTGTACATCTCCAAGGCTACCAAGACCAGTTGCCTCCTGGTCTATAGAACTATCTACAACAGTCCAACCCATGCCAGAAGCCCAATCTGTGAATTGCCCTGGCTGGGCACCACTATGAGGCGCTACGAACTTGTTCCAGATACTCTCCAGATCTATCTGAACGGCTTCCATGTCTGACCCAGCAGGTGCGCCATTCATAATAGCGATTGCTGCCCGTTCAGCGAGTTGTGCTTTCTCTTCAGGAGTGAATCCACCAGCAGAGATCAATCGATCTATCTCTCTAACGTCAGTTATGCTGCCACCATTCAATTCTCTCCATAATTCTGCATAACCAGGAGTCCATCCAGAAGGTGATAGAGTACCATCACCTTCGATCCGTCCTTCGCCGGTTCCAGTCTGTGTCCAAGCTCCATTTGTGAAAGTGTATGTATTACCAGCATCGTCAGTGCGTTCATCGCCTTCTTGTGGTCCAGTCACTGGTGCTACTGGTGCTACTGGTGCTACTGGTGCTACTGGTTCCTCTTCGTAAGAAGGTGTTAGACCTTGTGTTGCGAGAGCTGCAGCCAGAGGATCGGGCTGACCTGCTTCTGCCATCCCCTGGGCAGCTACCTGGATAGCTTTCATCAAAGCATCCGCACCACTACCTACGTTTCCAGTTTCTCTGCCTATAGCTCCAGGAGCTTTTGCAAGGTTAGCTAACGTGATAAGTGGGTCAGCTATTTGACCGAATCCTGCTGTATAGGTCGCTGGTTGACCTGGCGTTGCACCCAGAGTTTTCGTCACATCAGGGCGATACATCATCCCGGGGTCACGTACATCGATGCCGCGTGCAGCTCTCTCTGCGTTTATCGCAGCGTCTGCAGCAACATCAAAATTCCCTTGTGCATCTACTGGTATCCAACCAAAATCTGGATCAAATTGCATCGATACCATAACTAACCTCCAGGTCCGAATAGACCGAGTCTTCTAAGTCTTTCTGTATCACCTTGGGCTCCTGGACGTGGTGTCCCTGGTGGACCAGCTGGCATACCAGGTGGAGTAGGAGCTGGTGGTGGAATGCCTAGCCCTGCTGCCGGCATCACTTCTGGCCTCAATCCAGGTCCAGCAGCGCCAGGGCCGGGACCAGGGGTAGGACCTGGCCCTGCGCCACCAGGAGAAGGAGCACCCGGACCCGGCGGAGGCACACCAGGACCGGGAGCGCCGGGAGCTTGTCCTTGACCGCCGCCCTGCATCTGCATCATCATCTGCTGCTGCATAAGCTGCTTCTGCATCAATACTTCCTGCAGCTGGCCCATGTAGAACTGGGCCAGATCAGGACGTCCACGGTCTTCTGTAGCCTTCAAGATAGACCACAAAGCAGCCTCAGGCAGCATACGCTCGCCCATCTGCTCCTTGATCTGGTTCTCTATCTCGTCTGCAGACTGCAGTCCCAGGATCTCATCTCGTATGACCACGTCAGGCAGCAAAGGCTGTGGGCCCTCACGGGCCATCTGCGCCATGCTCATCTTGGTCATCTCGTCCTGTGGTAGGTTACCTACAAAGTCGATCTCAGGAGCACCTACCCCATCGATCATCTCGTAGGTGATCTCATCACTGAACCACTGACGGTTATTAGCCCAACCAGAAAGCTCGATCGCATCGAATGTTCCGCTTGCATACTGGTCAGCTAGCATATTCGATATCTGACGGTAACAATCTCTCAGAGCATCGATACGCGGCTCGATGACCGTCTGGATACCCTGCCTCAAAGTATTGATAGCGAACCCAGAAAGCTGGAATTCAAGCTCACCGTATACCGAGAATGGCAGCGAACCACGTTGTATCTCACCAGCTACGACACCCATATAGGCGCCAGTCTCTTTAGCTATCTCTAGCAACCCTAAAGGCTCTACATTCTCGCCCTCACCGAGACTTATCTCAGTACCAGCGCGGTACGGGTCTTCGTCTAGAGTCTTCGAT
>Ga0208449_1001307_pt1 | contig 13706 bp, 15 predicted proteins | sample MalvireepMed_s17_FD_184247 | JGI IMG/M metagenome (GOLD analysis project Ga0208449, IMG submission 184247) | Marine viral communities from the Global Malaspina Expedition - Malaspina viral metaG DeepMed_s17 (SPAdes) (version 2) | ecosystem: Environmental > Aquatic > Marine > Oceanic | place...
CTAGTCCAGTTGGCAGATAGAGATATTATATCTCACGAAACACTTCTTGAAAGATTCAGGGAGTTACCGGCTATTGAAAAGATTAGAGTGCGTAGAGAAGAACGGACTAGAGTTAAGGATGCGCTCGCACCCAAGAAGGCTGGCCCATATCACAACCCACAACACAAAGAAGACATCGCCAAGATTGCACTTACCAAAGACGTTTTGGATAATGATATATATCTTGAGAATTTAGGTCTTCCCACATCTGAAATTGACCAGATAAATAAAATAGAGGTTGATGACGATCCGAAACCAGTAGTAGAAGACACAGATCCCGCATCTCCAGACCCGAAGGGCGGTAGACCCAACAACTCTAGAGATCAACAGAAGAGAAAAGAAAAGCGAGTTCTACCTCGCAGCAAGGGCGACGTATCTACTACGCTATGGGCCTATGAAGCACAGAAAGATATTTCTGAGTTAGTTATGCCTATGGCTCTAGCCCACTTCAAAAAGAAGAACGCCCGAAGCTTAACAAAATCAGAGTTTGACCAGCTAGAATATCTCAAGCTCTGTATCTTAACCGGCGTCAAGCCATATATGGATATTGATGCGGATGTAATAAAAGCTATCATTGATTCTGATACAAAGCCATCAGATGATTTTAATAGTGAGATAGAAATCTCTATTGCTGACTTTTCACAAACACAGAACAGAAAACCCAGTGTTGATGAAATGCGCTATATATACGCCTCTACTTTTGCTAGTTTTAGCTAAAAAAATAGTCAAACCGCATTTTTTGTGTATTACCTCTTGAGGAGATTCACATGAAAGCATATGCGAAAGAAATAGAAGACGGTATTCAAGATTTAATAGAAAATAACTGTACAATTGCGTATTGTTCTCCTATAGATCTGGAAATAACCGATGAAGAGAAGGCTATAGCCTTATCTCATGCGGATGCTAGAGATAACGACGACGAACAAGTCGATCTCTATTATCTAAGTTCTGTTTTAGTGAGTAGCGGCTGGAACAAAAACGATGATGTTTTTGACCCCCAAGAAATGTGGGCAGCACGCTCGACTCCCGAAGACAAACAATTTAATTATATGCACGACGAAAAAGACATTATTGGTCACATTACAGGAAATTATGTGGTTGATTTTGGTGGTAAGTCTTTAGATGGAACTGTTGACTGGAGTCAAGCTGGTTCTCCTGAAGACTTTAATATTATCACAAACGCCGTGCTCTATAAGTCTTGGAGTGATATGGATCTTCAAGTACGTATGGCTAATATTATAGAAGAGATTGAGGAAGGAAACCGATGGTTCGTATCCATGGAATGTTTGTTCCCAAATTTTGATTACGCTCTAAGAAATTCTAAGGGCGAAAGCAAGATAGTGGCAAGAGAAGAGGCTTCTGCATTTTTGTCGAAGCACCTTCGAGCCTATGGTGGAACAGGAAAGTATGAGGGTTATGAAGTGGGTAGATTATTAAGAAATATATCTTTCTCTGGCAAGGGCTTGGTTTCTAAACCTGCTAATCCTCGAAGTATCATTTTAAATGATAGTCAAAGTTTTAGTGAATGTAAAAGTAAATTTATTACTGTTTCATCAATAAAGGAGACTACAATGTCCGATGTTTTACAGAAACAGTTGGATGAGCTAAAGGCTGAGTTGGCCGAAGCGCGTCTAACTAACGAAACTATGAAGCAGGAGATGGAAACTCAGAAGACTGAAGCGATTGAATCTCAATTGCAAACGTTTGAAGAAACTATTTCTGCTAAAGACGAGGCTGCTGCCTCTCTTGAATCTCAAGTCACAGAAGCTCTAGCTAGAGTGGAAGAACTTGAGGTATCATTGGCTTCAGCTGAAGCCGCCAAAGAAGAAGCTATTGCTAAAGTAGCCGAAATTGAAAAAGCTGCCGCCCTCGAAAAGAGAGTTGCCGCTTTAACCGAAGCTGGTCTTGAAGGCGAAGAGCTGGACGAGGCTATTGCTAAGTTTGAAGATCTTGATCAAGAGACTTTCGAGTTTATTGTTGCAAAAATGCCACCTTGGCTCAACAAAGATAAGAAAGACGAAGATGAAGACGAAGATAAGAAGGACGAGAAAGCCTCTAAGGCCGACGACGAACTTCTTGAAGAAGAGGTTGACGAGTCCGAAGCATCTGCTGAAGATCTCGAAGAAGTAGAAGTGGAAGAGAACATTGCAATGGCTGAAGCTATTGACGAAGACGACCCTTCGGTTGAACTTCGTTCGACAGCTAGCGATTGGTTTGGTTCTTTACTTAAATCAACGGCTAATCTTAAGAAATAATTAAAAGGAGAATAGATAATGGCTCTTAAATCAGACAGAAATGAAGTTCAAACTGACATTAGTTTCTTCATGAACGAAACTGCCACTAGAGGGGGGATTGTTTCTCTCAGTACTGGTGGTAGCGGTGCAGCTATGGATCAGGGCACAGCCTTGGTCACTTATACGGCAGCATCTGGCAAAGCTCCTATGGGGATTTTGCTGAACGATATGGTCAATCTTGACCTTACTCGCCAGCATATTAATCAACATAAGGATGAAGTGCAAAAGGGTGGTAAAGTTACCATTCTTCGTAAAGGTTATGTTGTTACTAGCAATCTTGCTTGTGCAACAGCTCCCTCCGCTGGAGAACCTGCTTTTGTAACCTTAGGTGGTAATATTGCTAATAGTGGCAGTAACATCGCAGACGATAGCGGAACGGCAAATACACCAGTCGGAATTTTCTTGTCCAGTATGGATCAAGATAACTACGCCAAGGTGGAAATTGATTTACCCGGCACTCCCGCCCGTGTTCGCAACCCATAATTTAGCCCCATAAAGGAGAATAAGATAATGAATATGAAAGAACGTCCTTCAGATGACTTTATCGCGCTGCTTAAACAATCAGGCAGTTCCGATAAAGCAGTGGCTATCGAAGCTCAGCGAGAAATTGCAAAAGCTTTGGAAACACCACTACGTAAAGGAGTTTTGTTTGGCGATGTCGTAACTTCAATTTATGAAGCTATGCCACTTGAACCGGGCGCAACCCCTGAATTCCCACTCGACCTTCTTGCTCCGGGTACGGAAAGCGAACATGTCGCTTATACCAATCCGGGTCACGGTCGTATTCCAGAACGTAGCGTCGAAGGCGATTACGTAATGGTTAACACTTACGGTATTACTAGCTCGATTGACTTCTTGCTAAAATATGCTCGTGAGGCTAACTGGAACGTTATTGCTCGTGCAATGCAAGTTTTGGAATCATCTTTTGTCAAAAAGATCAACGACGACGGTTGGCATACATTGCTCGCCGCTGCTGTTGATAGAAATATTTTAGTTTATGATGCAGACGCTGCGGTTGGTCAATTTACCAAGCGTATTGTTTCGCTCATGAAGACAGTTATGAGACGTAATGGTGGTGGTAATAGCGTTACCGCTAACGGCCGCCTTACAGATATGTACCTGTCTCCAGAAGCTATTGAAGATATCCGTAACTGGGGTGTCGATCAGCTTGATGAAGTTTCACGACGTGAAATCTATCAATCGGCTGACGACGGAGCTCCTTTGACGAGACTCTTCGGTGTTAACTTGCACGACTTGTTCGAGTTTGGTGACGGTCAAGAATATCAAAATTACTTCACGAGTGATCTTGGTGGTTCGTTGGCTAGCACAGACGTCGAGCTTATCATTGGTCTTGACCAAGCAAGTAGCGATAGTTTTGTAATGCCTCTTAAAAAGGAAGTTGAAGTTTATGAAGACGAAGCTCTTCACCGACATCAACGCCAAGGGTATTACGGCTGGGCTGAAATCGGCTTTGGTGTACTAGATAATAGAAGAGTTCTCGCTGGCTCATTCTAATTTAGGTACTTTACCTGAGTTTAAAGAACCGTCCTGTTGGCAACAATGGGGCGGTTTTTTTGTAGTTTTTGTGTATACATAGTTGAATGAGCTTTAATATGAACTTAGAGGTAAAGTATGGAACTGCTAATAAAAACAAACAGTGTAGAAGGCGACACCTCATATAAAGATGGGGATATTGTGCAGGCGTTCTCTTATGAGCGCATACATCTAACCAACGCTCAGGTAATATGCAATGTAAATAACTTTCCTCTTGACGACGTTACGGGGTTGAGGGCTAATGATTCATTGCTCATGAAATACCTAGAAAGGGCGTCTTTATACAGGTTTGAGCGTACTGGAACTGATACGGTTAAGAAAATAAACCTATCAACACTAGGAGAAGAAATTCTTGGAGCAGAAAGTATAGATGTTTCGGAATTCCTTAAAAACAGACTAAAAAGCCCTAGACACAAAGTGTTTGGGTCTTCTGGGTCAGAAATTTGGTATGGAGATTCGAGAGAATTAGATATAGATGCCATGTGGGACGATATAGAAGCTCATTCAGATAACTTAAAGTCCGAAAATAGCAGTTGGCCATTTACAGAAATAGAGAAAAAACATCTGTTGATATTAAATTCATCGGGCTTTAGAAACAATACAGTTACAGAAATTTCCAATGACACCGCCAGCGATAGACAATCGTCAGCTATCAGCGGAACAGATATGGTCGCCAAGAGACAGTGGCAGGTTCCTTACTGGGATTTGGCTCAAGACTTGGGGATTAATATTGATGATGTAAGAAATAAAGATTTTACATTAGACGGAAGAAAGCCGGTACCTGAAAGACCCTACATAGATAACTTGAATGTAGACAAGGTTGTCGCGGGAATTATCACACTATAATTTATACATATTATTACAGGAGTATATGTCATGACTGCAATGTCAAACCATTTGGAAAATAAGCTTATAGACCATCTCTTGAGAGGGACGTCTTATAGTCAGCCGGACATTTATGTGGGGCTAGTAGGCAAATACGATGCAGCTCAACTTGAGGCTGGAACTCTTACCCATGAATTATCTGGTGGGTCTTACGCTAGAGTTGGTAGTATTCGCGGAGATTCATACTGGAGTGCAGGCTCTACTAACGGTCTTACAGATAATGAAAACGCTATAACATTTCCTGCCGCAACTAGCGAATGGGGTCATGTGTCGGGTGTTTTTATAGCAGATGCGTCCACGACTGGAAACGTTTTGCTGTATGGGTCATTGACGGCTACTAAGTTTGTTGAGAATACAGACCAGTTTATCATTTCGGCGGGTGATTTTGATATTACCTTTGCTTAATTTTATAAGGAGCATAGGCAATGGCTTTAGTACTTAAAGATAGAGTAAAAGAAACTACCACAACCACCGGAACCGGGACGGTAACTCTTGCTGGAGCTGTGACTGGTTATCAGGCTTTTTCTGCTATTGGTGACGGCAATACAACCCATTATGTTATCGAAGATGCTAATGGCACCGGCTGGGAAGTCGGTATTGGGACGTATACTTTGTCGGGAACCACCTTGGCTAGGACGACCGTGCTTGCAAGCACCAACAGTGACAGTCAAATAACCCTGAGTAGCGGCACACACACTGTTTTTTGTGGTTATCCCGCCGGAAAATCCGTAAATACCGCAGACAATCTTTCGGCAATGGCAGCCACTACATCTTCTGAGCTGGCAGGAGTAATATCAGACGAAACAGGTAGCGGCTCATTGGTGTTTGCTACAAGCCCTACATTAGTAACTCCAGCCTTGGGAACGCCTTCAGCGCTGGTTGCTACTAACGTAACCGGAACTGCTGCTAGCCTAACCGCTGGAACCTCCACGCTAGCAACCAGCATTACGGTCAGTGCCAACAATACTGCCGATGAGACCGTTTATCCACTCTTTGTAGATGGCGCTACGGGAACTCAAGGCGCTGAGACCGATACGGGATTAACGTATAACCCAAGTAGCGGGCTTCTTACATCTACACTCTTTGCGGGCGATATAACTGGCGATGTTACGGGCAATGCTGACACGGTAACAAACGGAGTCTACACCACCAGCAAAATTAACGTATTGGCTGCTACAACTTCCTCTGAATTGGCGGGAGTAATATCGGACGAAACGGGCAGCGGGGCGTTGGTATTCGCTACTAGCCCAACACTGGTAACACCTGCTCTAGGGACGCCTTCAGCACTAGTCGCCACCAACGCAAGCGGAACTGCTGCGAGTTTAACCGCTGGAACGGCTACTGTCGCAACGAGCGTTACGGTTAGCGCTAATAATACTGCCGATGAAACTGTTTATCCGCTCTTTGTAGACGGCGCCACAGGAACTCAAGGTGCTGAGACCGATACGGGGCTAACGTATAACCCAAGCAGCGGGCTTCTTACGGCTGCCGCGTTTAGTGGACCATTGACCGGAAACGTTACGGGTAACGCCAGCGGGACTGCCGCGACTGTCACTGGTGGCACGCAGGCCTCTATTACATCTGCGGCAAACCTTGTAACCGTTGGCACTATTGGCACTGGCGTGTGGCAGGGAACTGCAATTGATGGAGCCTACATTGACATAGAGGGTACAGAAATAAAATCCACAGGCCCAGAAGCCGCAACTAAGTATTTAAGGGCTGATGGCGATGGAACCTGTAGCTGGCAAACAGTAAGTGGAGGATCTGCCTCAAATAGTTTTGAAACGATTGCTGTTTCTGGTCAAGATAGCGTTGTTGCTGAGTCCGCAACCGATACCCTTAACCTTGTTGAGGGTTCAAATGTTACTATTACCACGGTAGCAGCGACAGACAGTATTACCATAGCCGCCGCCAACACTACATACACGGCGGGTGATGGTTTAACGCTTAATACACTAGAGTTTGACTTAGATGCTGCTTTAACTACTGTAACGTCTATACTTGCTACCGACCTTAAAATCGGTGAAGATAATGAGACTAAGATTGATTTTGAAGATGTTAACACAATTAACTTTTATGCAGGAAATGAAAAACAATTAATTTTAACTGACGGAGCATTAACGCCGGGAGCCAACAATATTGTTGACCTTGGAACAGACGCTTTGGAGTTTAAAGATGCTTGGTTTGATGGTACTGTAACTTCCGACGCTTTTGCTGGCCCTCTCACTGGTAATGTAACTGGCGATGTGTCTGGTAGTTCTGGTAGCTGTACAGGTAACGCTGCGACAGTAACAAATGGCGTTTATACTAGCAATAACCTTTCGGTTATGGCTGCCACAACATCTGCTCAGTTAGCGGGAGTAATATCAGATGAGACGGGTAGTGGGGCGTTGGTGTTTGCTACTAGCCCAACGCTGGTAACACCCGCACTAGGGACACCATCGGCGTTGGTTGCCACTAATGCAAGCGGAACTGCCGCTAGCCTAACTGCTGGAACCGCCACGGTAGCCACCACTGTTACGATTACAGACAACGAAAGCACAAATGAAGACAACGCAATTATTTTTGCCGCAGGCGGTGACGTAGACGGCGGTAATTTGGGTCTGGAGTCCGATGGAACACTAACTTACAATCCAAGCACAGGAACAGTTACCTCTACAGTCTTTGCTGGCGCCTTGACTGGTAACGCATCCGGTAGTTCTGGTAGCTGTACGGGTAACGCCGCGACAGTAACAAACGGTGTTTATACTAGCAATAACCTTTCAGTTATGGCGGCTACTACATCTTCGCAGTTGGCGGGGGTAATATCAGACGAGACGGGTAGTGGGGCGTTAGTGTTTGCCACTAGCCCTACTTTAGTTACACCAGCACTAGGGACGCCATCAGCATTAGTCGCTACCAACGCAAGCGGAACCGCAGCGAGTCTAACAGCCGGATTGGTTACGGTAACAGACTCAACAGCAGACACCGCTTTTCCAGTAACGTTTCACGACGAGAGTAACGCATTACTTGATGATACGGGAGCGTTTACCTATAACCCAAACTCCAGCACTGTTACGGCAACTACATTCGTTGGAGCTTTAACTGGAAATGCCTCCGGCAGTTCGGGTAGCTGTACTGGAAACGCCGCCACCGCCACAGAGGCAACCAGCATTACGGTCAGTGCCAACAATACTGCCGATGAAACCGTTTATCCGCTCTTTGTAGACGGGGCGACGGGATCTCAGGGCGCTGAGACTGACACAGGATTAACATATAATCCTAGCACGGGGCTTCTTACGGCCGCCGGATTTAGTGGGCCGTTGACCGGCAACGTTACGGGCAACGCAAGCGGTACCGCTCTGACTGTTACACAAGCTGCCCAATCAGCGATTACATCGGTAGGAACTCTAACAAGCGTGGTTGTTGCCGACGGAGGAAATATTGGTTCTGCTTCTGATACCGATGCTATTTCTATCGCTTCTACCGGAGCTGTTACCTTTTCTAAAGCAACCAAGCCCGCCCTTAAAGCCAATTCAGATGGGGCTACAATTACGTTTGATGTAAATGAAGCAAACGTGCATACGGTTACTCTGGGTGCAAATAGAGTGTTCGCTATATCAAATGAAACAGCGGGTCAGAAATTTATGATTAGAATACAGCAAGACGCCACTGGCAGTAGGACAGTCACTTGGTTTAGTACAATTAAATGGGCTGGAGGTTCTGCTCCCACCTTGACTACTACGGCAAATAAGGCAGATGTGGTTGGATTTCTTGTTACGGGAACAGATACATATGATGGATTCGTAGTAGGACAAAATATATAATGACAGTATTAACGGTACAGGTAGAAGCCAATCAAGACGATGGCTATAGACAATGGGATAGTATGCAGTATGAGTGGTCCTTCAACAATACCGGCAACTCGGTTTATGTAGGAAGCGAAGACACGGAAGGCGGCAGCCCCCAAGACGTAACCTGCTACTTCCGATTCTTGGGCGTAGATATCCCTTCGACCGCTACCATTAATTCGGCCAAACTTCAGTACAAGCTGGGCGCTAACTACTCTTACAGCAGTAAGTCGTGCAGAATATATGCCGAAGACATTGCTAGTTCGGCAGCTATTACCAGTGATAGCGAAATGACAGACGCCCAAGGTGATAGAACAACGAATTATGCGACGTGGAATCTGGCAACGTCTACCTCCAGCGACTTCCTCGACTCTGCCGACTTCACTGATGTCATAGATGAAGTCATTAATGTTAGTGGCTGGGACGCTGGGTCCAATAATATTACCATCCTTTTAATGGACCCAACAGACGCAGACATGATGGATTCTTGGTCGCTGAATATAAAGGCTCACGAGGTAAGCAGCGGGGCGGACGCTGTTAAGCTAGTGATAGATTATACAGAGGCGGGAGCGGCGGTATCGAATCCGGCATTTTTATTATTTGTAGATTAAACGTTGTGTATATAACATTAAGCGATTGGTAACATCTTAACTAAAAGGGGGCTATAAATGAGTTTTTCAGCAGCCCCATTTTCATCGGCGCCTTTTTCCTCCGTACCAGTAGTTAGCACGACAACTGTTTCAGGGGCTGCCAGCATTTCGGCATCAGTCGCCGTTTCTGCTGCTGGATCGACCAAGAAAAGCGCAGCTACATCTATCTCGGGCTCTATCTCGGTCTCTGTTACGGCGAAAGCTAAGAACACTGGCGAGGCATCTATAACGGCAACAATCTCAGTCACTAAAGCAGAGGCGATGGTCAAGAGGCTTGGATCTGCTTCTATATCGGGTTCAATCTCTACCTCAACGACAGGAACAGCTAAAAGGTTTGCCGCCTCTAGCCTGACCGCTAGTGCAACCATATCTGCTGCTGGTACCGTCTCCGATAACATCCTTGGCGCAGCTTCATTGCTTACTAGCTCTAGCATTTCGGTTGCTGGAAAAATAAGTCAATTCCCAGATACCGAAGAGTTTATTGTGTATATCAATACGGATATAGGCAAGATTGCGTCTATTAATACAGCAAAAAATGTGGACGCTAGCATAGAAACATTAAGAATATTTGAGGGGTAACTATGGCATCTAACGAAATACATGTTAACGATATAGGGACTACGTTCCAACTAACGTTCAAAGACGACGGCTCTGTTGTTGATATTAGCTCTGCCACTATTACTATAATGCTTCAGGGGCCCGACGATGCGACACTATCAAAAACTGGCGTTCTTGTTAATACTGGTACTGATGGAAAAGCTAAATATGTAACAGTTTCTGGAGACTTGTCTTCTCCGGGAACTTGGAAACTTCAGGGAAAACTCGTGATTGGGGCTACCACCTATTTTAGTGATGTCCATACTTTTATGGTTCATAAGAATTTAGTATAAAGGGATAAGCATATGGCCAATGTAGCAAGATCGATAGGCGCAACAGGGCGAGACTACAGCAGTATAGCTGCGTGGGAGTCTGATTTATCCGATACTAGTATTTATGCGTCTGGAGACGACGCTGAGGGGAACTGCTATGCCGATAGTGATTTTAGTGAGAATGTATCTATTACTGGAACATTTGACCTTTCGAGCATAACCATTACTGCCGCCCCATCAGATAGGCACGATGGAACAATTGGGTCAGGAGCTCTCGTCAAGCCCTCAGGCGCTTCTTATATTATGGATATCTATGAAAGCAACGTTACTGTATCTTGGCTAGAAATAAATGGTAACGATAGCGGTACATACGGACTTAAGTTTAATACGGGACTCTCTGGTGGCTTTGTTCAGAACTGCTTAATACACAATTTTGGAAGCACATCTGGTGCCTCCACAGATGTTTACGTGATGAGAAATCGCAGCTCTGTGAATTTTACTAATAATTTTATTTTTAACAATACTAGTGGGTCAAGCGCAGATCTTTTTATTCATCATTCGGATACTTCGTTTGGGTCTTTTTCATACAACAATACGTATTATTATAACAATGTGGGAGACAACACTTCAAATAATGGGTATATATTTTACGGTACCTTGGAGCACGAAGGGTCTGTAGCTAAGAACATAGTAATATTGAGGTATGATAATAATTATTGGAACGCTAAACACGCTAGTGCCACTTTAGATTATTGGGGCGCAGTTGGAGCTATAACTGGAGTCAGCAACGTTACAACAGACACATACGCTAACTCTTTTATTGATACCTCTACTAGCGATCCTGATTTACACCTAAAGACTGGCTGTAATTTTATAGGAGCAGCTGCGGATGTAGGGACATCGCCCACCAACGTAGAGATAGATATTAATGCCAATGATAGAGATTCTGCTGGGGTTACATGGGACTTAGGGGCTCATGAGTTCGAGCTTCCCATTGCTTCCACAGGAAAAAAGATAAAACCGAATACGAGATTTCACCTTTTTCATGGCGTAGAGGGTTTTGGAGCCTTTTCTACCGAGTTCAACTTTTAATATTATTTATAGGACATTTTGTGTATAGTTAGATAGTATTAACTTTATTTAGAAAGGAAATTATAATGGCTTGGACAACAGATTTAGTTCTTTTTGTCAGAACGCTAATTGGAGATTTAGATAGCTCCAAATATGCGGACTCTAGACTAGAGCAGATTATAGCTGTAGCCGCCTATAAGGTGTACGATCAAGCTGATTTTAATTATACATACGTAGTAGATATTGCAACAAAAGAAATTAGCCCAGATCCGGTAGATAACAAAGACACAGATTTCACCGTGCTTACAGCTTATCAGGCTGCCTGTATTATCTTGGGGAGCGAGGTAAAGACAGAATCGGCAAACTCTCTATCTTTAAGAGATGGCCCTTCTGCTATTGATCTTAGGGGTGTATCAACAGCCTTGAATAGTTTATATCAAGATCTTTCTACAAAATTTGAAGAGTTAATGAATACCTATAAAACAACTAACAGCATACACGGTCAGGCAGTTCTTGGTCCTTATAGTCCCGGAAGCGCTGGTATCGGAAATTCTTACGGGTACGGTGGTCGATCAGGCTCTGTATTTGGAAATTAATAAAAGGAGATAAATAATGGCTATAGACGTAGCACAAAAAGCTAAAACTGGTGATGATCAGCCGAATGGTGGAGAAGGTATTGTTGGTGTCGCAGGAGCTAAAGGCTTAACTGCCGCCAATAAGATTGATTCCAACCACTCTGTTTCTGCTGGAAAATCAGCATCTTTAATTGACCAACCAATAGACTTAATATATACTAATCTCAAAGATAGATTTGATGATTATAATACTTATAGCGCATAAGGAGAACTAATATGGCAGCCGTACCAAATTTTTTAACTGGCAGAAAAAGCAGTATCGGCACAACTGCTCTGCAACTAACAACGACTAGCCATGTATCGCGTGGTGTTCAAATTATAGCTGACTCTACTAACGCAGTTAAGATTTATGTGGGTCTTTCTACGGTTACTACTGATGCCGCAGATGGAACCGATGGGTTCCCATTAGCTGCCGGAGAAAGTATTGTGATTCCGGTTAGTGATCCCAGTTTAGTGTATGTTAGAGCCCCAAGTGGAACTAGTTCAAAAGTATTCTTTATAGCGGTATAAAATATGCCTATAGTAATCCCTACAGGCGTTTTTAACGTCTATAATGAGGCGGTCACTCTTTTTGAGAGGGTCTCCACATTAGTATATCCAGAAAAAAAAGAACAGTGCCCTAACTGTTACTTGGATACTATGGGTACTCGCACGCGATCTGTTAGCGTATACAAGACTGGTGGCCCTTATCCTTTTGGTAGGGGTATGCCGTGCCCTTACTGTGATGGGAAGGGATACAAAGCTATTGAAGTTGAAGAGGATGTGAATATTAGAATATACTGGGAGCCTCGCCAGTGGAAAGACATTGGCATGTCTATAAATTTACCAGAGGGCTCAATACAGGTAATATCAAAAATGACAGACTTGCCAAAGCTAGATAAGGCTAAATATCTAATACCTAAGTCTTATGGAGATATAAGCAATTACCACACGATGAAGTTTACTAAGGCTAGTGCCGCTTACCCTCAGGGGTTTAAGCAAAACCCAGAGAAGTACGCCGTTACCTTTTGGACGAGGAATGGATAATATGGTTGCTAGCTTTAAATTAACACAGACTACCGCCCAAATAGAGAAAGAGATCACAAAAGCTCTTGTCAAAGAGGTAAACTATACATTCAAGAATTCTTTGAACAAAATGCTTTCACCAATAAGAAGAGTTGTCGCATCTGCAATAGAGTCGAGCCCAGTAATATCAGAGCTAAACACGGGGGTTCTCAGGGCAGACTTCGGGATACCCTTCGGGCGAGATGTAAGCACCCCAATTGTTCAGGCTGTCGCAAACTCTACATATGTTGACATGAAGACATTTTCCTCTCGGGGGAAGAAGATATCTGGAGGGGTATTTGTTTATATCCAACCATCTAACTTTGCTAATTTATTATCTCTGTCAGCCGGAGAGGTGGTTACAGAAAAGGGAGTGCGATTGCCTTGGCTAGACTGGCTGCTTAATTTAGGAGATGCAATCATAATTGCAGATTTTGGAGTTGAATATGGAAGCTTCGGCAGAAGTGGAGAGGGACATATGACGTCGAAAGTAAGACCCTTTAAGGTTAATACTAGCTTCTCTGGATCTGCCGGAAACAACTTTATTACCAGAGCGCTGGATAGCCGTGTGGGTGAAATCGCTAAGGTTATAGAGAGGAGTATATAATGGCAGAAAACGAACAATATAAACATTTAAGAGGTATTGCAAATACCCAAGATGCCAATCTGTCGAATACCCTTCTAGAAAACTTTATATCTTTTTATGACTGGGGTTTTACTGATATAGGGGCGTTCTATAACATAGAAATTCCCCAGTCTGGAATCTATGGTGGAGACAGACATAAGCTCCGCGTTATTGATGATCCGAATTACACAGATGGTCAGGCGTGGGAAG
>Ga0208449_1001308_pt1 | contig 13700 bp, 16 predicted proteins | sample MalvireepMed_s17_FD_184247 | JGI IMG/M metagenome (GOLD analysis project Ga0208449, IMG submission 184247) | Marine viral communities from the Global Malaspina Expedition - Malaspina viral metaG DeepMed_s17 (SPAdes) (version 2) | ecosystem: Environmental > Aquatic > Marine > Oceanic | place...
AGCTTTTGAATCATAGTCCGCTTGAAGCTGGGCTACTTGTGTGTTGAGTTCTTCTTCAGTCGGTAGCGTATAGTCAAAACCTTCACTCACCCTCAAGTTCGCATAAGTTCTATCATCCCAGTCAGTATATTTCCACCAAGCACCTAGATGCAAATCAATTAAAACATCATCCATTGTATATTTTTTTATATCTGTCATTTTATTCCTTATACATCTGCGAGTTTCATTATGTTCATATACGAACTCCCGTGTTCACCCGATCCTCCTTGAGGGCCTCCTCGTATTGTAAAATATGATTCATTGACTTCCAGTAAATACGCTTGAAATCTAAATGTGCTTGTATTTTCACATTTTAATATAAAAGTCGATGTAACTTGCCTGTAATCATTATCTATTGAATTACCATCAAAACGATCTGCCATTGCTCCAGCATTATCATAAGATCCTCCACTATCTGTTGAAGTTTGAACAAGTAAACCCCAAGAGTCGCCAGCAGAAGTGTCTTGATAACACATTAAATTAACGCTAACCATCCACCAACCTGTCGCTGGAAGTGAGAAAACACCAGAACTCTGTGTGGGGGAAGTTCCTAATCTATCATAGTTACCTGCATTGCTCTCTGCCCAGTTTGTTATAGCTGCAGACCCAGAAGCTGGTTTATAAGAAGTAGTTACATACCAAGTAGATGATTGTGTAAGTCCACCTCCACTAGGTGCAGCATAAGTTTGGTCTCCTCTTAAAAAAGTAGTCCCATCAGCCGTTCCTGTTCCAAGTCTTGCCGTAGCAACAGTTCCTGCTGTTATGGAAGATGCATTCATTGTTCCTGAAACAGTGAAAGTCGCACCTGATGGTACTGTTATCGTATCTCCTGATGTGCCAATCTCCAGAGCCGTTCCGCTTTGGGGATCTAATTTATCCACTTTTAATATTGATGCCATTAGCTTATTCCTTTAGGGTTATTCATTTTATTTCAAAGCCTCTTTCAAATCTTCCCAATCCTCATCAGAAAGACTTAATTTATCTTTAACATTTGCTATTTTAGCTTCTTTCTTTTCTTCTACTTCAACTGCTATTTGTTCGTTTGCTTCAATAAAATTATATTTTACGATTGAGCCATCGACAACTTTAGTTGATTCAAGAGATGCATCTACCTCTATGTGCTGTATGGAATTTAAATCCCAAGAAAACTCATTTGCTATCTGCTCTTTCGTTTTTTTACCAGAAACATCAGTTATCATTGAGCCTCCAGAATAAAATATGTTGTGTTTATTCATAATTTCTCCTACTTAAATGCCATATAGTACATCACCAATGAGCCTGTCGGTGAGCCAATTTTATTCCAAGTTATTGTAAATCCGTCAGTATCAAGAGAAGATGCCTTTCCCTCATAACTTGCACCACTAACACCAGCCACATCACGGCAAAGTATGGATATGTCTGCGGTACTATGTCCAGCAATAAAAGTACTGGCATTACTTCCATCAGCACCGCTTGTGCTTCTGGTTGTTCCGTCATCAAACCCAACTGAAAAACCACCAGCCACAGCATTTACATTACCCTTGAATATTATATGAGTAGGTTGAAATCCAACGCCTGTCACAGCTTGTGTGCCATCTGCTGTAGATATGTCTCTTGTAAATGTTCCTATATCATAAGAAGCACCTGCAGGTGCAACCCAAGTCCCATCACCTCGCCAGAATGTACTTGAAGAAGCCGAAGTTCCAGAGTTCAAATTAGATACTGGTATGTTTCCTGAAAGATTTGTGGCATCATTCATAGTGCCACTTGCTAAAGTTACACTTGCGTCAGGGAGTGTGATTGTCCTGTCAGCACCTAGACTTGCAGGAGAGGCGATGGTAACACTGCTTGTGTTATCACTCTCAAATAGCTTTAAAGTGCCTGTTGATTTTACTCTTAATTCTGCCATTAATCCGCCTCCTCAATCGTGTTGCCTTCTGCTACCCACGCTAATAATTCCTGATAGTCTGTATTGTCTGGGTCATTGGGTACAAAAACTTTGCTGTCATTATTTCTTATAATTATGGTCATGTGGTCGCCTTGTTCTCCGTCCGCCACCATTTTTTTCGCTGATTTTATATTAATATTCATATTGTTTCCTATAACTCCGCATCCCAGTTAAGTACCGCATTTCTGGCATCAGCATAGACTGGCCAGTAACCAGCATCAGTTGGTGCACCAGCTTCGCTTTGCATTCCTACAAAAGTAGAGCCGTTTTTATCCCCTATGGTTATAGCGGTAATATTGTTGGTTTCATCATTGCCGCCACCAGTGTTGGGATAATAATTAACTACACTTCCACTGTATGTGCCTGAAGGCGTTGCTCTTTTTTCCACTTTGCAACTTGCCATTGAATTATGGGTTACATTTGTTCCTGATTGAAAACCAAACCAGTAAAATCCAGTCTGTGTTTCATAATACCTCTGACACCTAGCCAAGTTATCTCCATAACTTTCGTGCCTGAAAGGTGGTAAGTCGGAAGAAGTATATTCTCCTACTTCTAATTGTATTCCCGTAATCGCCCAGTCATTAGATGTACTATCCCCAAGTGCTAAATCATTTGCTGATTCATCAGTAGCTACTTTTGCTTCCCAAGCAGTCGGTGCAGTTCCACCAGTATAATCACTACCAGCATCCAACCAAAAATGTAATTGCATTCCAGCACTATTATCATCATCTATTGTTCCTGTAGTGTCTGCAGCAAAGTTTAAAACTTTATGCTCCCAAGTATCTCCAGCAGAAATTGTATAGGTAGCAGAACACATTCTACTATTATCATCTCGTAAATTAACTTGTGCCGTTCCTGTCTTATTTGATTTAACCCAAAAAGCTAAAGTATATGTTTCTGCAGCTGATGTTCCTTTTTTAAACATTTGAACATCTTGTCCTTCTAAAACATAATTAAATAACAAGTAATCTGCAGCAGCGGGTGAAGCGTCAGCAGTTGTACAATCTATTCTAAAAGCATTTGAAAATCCTGCCTCAAAAGCAGCTCCGCTTGTTTGGGCTTCTTGAATTAGAGTCCAAGTACCTAAACTACCTATTTGCATCTGCATTCTATCAACTGTAGTATAACCACCAGTAGTATTTCCTGTAACTGAAGTTGCTCTTTGTGATATTGCCATATTGCCATTCACAAGTATTGGAGCTGCAGTAGGCAGAAAACTTGTTTGCGTGATTCCAAATCCTGTTGCCGTTCCAGAGTTGACAATCGTTGCTCCTGAAGGAACTGTGAATGTGTCACCAGAATCTCCTAATGCAAAAGCCGTACCTGTGGCAGGTGAAATCTTGTTTGTCTTGACTTCATCTGTAACTGTCAGTCCTGCACCTGTTGGAACAGTAATAGTATCACCTGAAGTTCCTATTTCTAAATCCGTGCCCGTACTAGGATCTACTTTATCTACATTTAATGTACTCACACTATCACCACATTACCTGTTATTGTTACCGTTCCCGTATAGGAAACTGGCCCTGCCAAGACAGCCGATTCAATGTAATGATCTCCGTCTATGGTTGCCTGATGAGTAAAGAACCCATCTTTGGCGGATTCCTGTCCAATGTACAGAGTTCCGTTTTGGTCTTTTGTTTCAGCCATATTATTTCTCCTTAACTAATTGCGTCTATGTAACTTACATAAGCTGCACATGAAGTTGCAGCCGATGCTTGTACCCGTAATAAATCTGTGCTTTGAATAACAACTTTTGCTCCGCCTTGAATAAGCTCTACACTTGATTTTGGTGCAATGCTTAAATCATCAGCCAAGTACACGATTGACGCTGTGCTACCTGCTGCTGCTACATCAATCCAACAATCAACGGTGATGGCGGATGTAGTGATATTCGTCAGACGAATACCAATGATCGCATCATCAGAATTAGATGTAATTAATGTATGCGGAGAAGTTGTAACTTGCGATTTATACGCTTTTTCAAAATCCTGGGCCATGTATCCTCCTTAAATTATAATGCCACGGCCATTGCAATCGCAAAGCCCTGTGTTGCTCCACTGGATGTTCCAGTTGAAGCTGCTGTTATTCTTCCTTGTGCGTCTACGGTTAAATCCGTGTTAGTGTATGATCCTGCTGAAACGGCTGTATCAGCCAAGTTCAATGTTACTGATCCTGAAGTTCCTCCTCCAGATAATCCTGTTCCTGCTGTAACACCCGTAATATCTCCAGTCGTTGGTGTCGCCCAAGCGGGATTTGCTCCTCCCCCTCCAGTCGTTAAGACATCACCAGAGGTTCCAGCCGCCAGTCTTGTTGGTGCTCCTGAAGCTCCGTAGTAAAGTATATCTCCTTGCGTACCGTCCTCTAGCTTGGCTAAAGTAACAGCGTTTGCCGCTATCGTAACGGCTCCAGCATTGTCCATTGTTACATCACTTGATAATGATGCAGCAGTAAATCCTGTGCCATCTCCAATTAAAATTTCTGTAGTAGCAAGTGCGAGATCGGATGGTACTCCACTAGAGTTGGCGTTTCTTACCTTAACGGTATTAGCCGCCATGTCAGCGAGTTCGGCATTCGCCACCCCGCCATCTTTAATTGTTATATCACCTGATGAAGCTGCAAAATTATCTGAACTGAAACTTGCCGCTCCTTTTTGACTTGTTGAAGAATCCTGTATGGCAATCGTAACAGAGCCACTCGTTCCACCACCTGTAATCGGTGAAGTAACGCCTACGCCAGTTATATCGCCAGTTGTCGGAGTAGCCCATGCAGGGTTAGCCCCTCCTCCACCAGTTGTCAGTACATCGCCTGATGTTCCTGCTCCCAGTCGGGTGGGTGCTCCACTTGCCCCATAGTATAAAATATCGCCTTGTGTTCCATCTTCTAATTTTGCTAAAGTTACAGCATTGTCCGCAACCATAGCCGTTGCAACTTGAACCTCTCCTATCGTTCCTGCGGTTGCAGCTCCAAGAAGTCGGTTGTCCGTTGAAGTGTCCTGCATCTTCTCATAAGTAACCTTATCTGATCCAATGCTGACAACACCTGCGTTTGTCATGGTTACATCACCAGAGAGGGATGCGGCTGTGAAACCCGTTCCATCTCCGATCATTACTTCGGTTGTCGCTAAAGCCAGGTCAGAAGGAACACCACTTGAATTTGCATTTCTTACTTTGACAGTGTTTGCTGCCATGTCCGCTAATTCTGCGTTGGCTACCCCTCCGTCTTTTATGGTAATGTCTCCTGAACTCGCAGCAAAGTTATCACTGCTGAATGAAGCAACACCTTTAGCCGAAGTTGAGGCATCATCACCAGCAACGGTTAATGTTTGTCCTGAAGCTGTTGTTGTAATTCCACTTCCACCTGCGATGTCTAATGATTGTGAATCCAAATCCACAGAGGATGATCCACTATCACCTTCAAAATCCAAGTCTTGGTGAGTAACTGTATTAGCTACTGTAGCTTTCTTCAAGGCTGAATCGGTTGCATCCCATATCAGCATGAAGTCATTGGTTGCATCTATGGAAGTGATTGTTGTTTTCGCACTAACAGTTGTCGGTGATATGTTGGAAGTCGCTACATTGTCATAGCTTGATCCGACATAGACATCCACGGCTGCATCACTAGCTGAAATGCTACCAGAATCAAAAGTAAAGTTAATGGTTGTGTTTGTTGAAAAAGAGGAAGAAGCGATATACCCATAGAGAGTGCCTGTTGAACTCCCTACGACCTTTACCCTTCTATTGGCGTGATAAACGGTGGTTACATTTGTTGCGGATACGGTTACAGCCGTGCCGCTTGAATAAGTGAATGTCGTTGATCCGTCCTGATCGCCTATGATGAACCAATCCTTGTCATTCCAGACATCACGGATTTGAGCCATCATCTCCCTTGCAGAGTTGTTTACTCCGCTAGGAGGCATTCCCTCTGGCCAGCCATCAGGGGCTGTCGAGTTATTACTCGCTGCCGTTGTGCTCCATGTTGAAATTTTACTCATTTATTTTCCTCAATATGATTTTTTGTCATCTTCAATTCCGATGTCTTTCAAGACAGAGGATAAGACAACACTTGTTCCTACTAATATATTTTTACTTGGAATTTCTTTACCACTTCCTATTAACATTCTTCTTCCCCATCCTGATGTTAGTATTCTTCCCACACCAATGTTTTCAACTAGGGTTTGTATGGCTGATCCCTTTAAAGTTCTTATTCCTGCCATTTGAGTTGCAGCCATTAGAGATGTACCAGCATCAACCCCACCTCTCATAAAATCCATTACAATGCGTGAATTTTTTAAGGCGTGTACTTCTTGGGGTAATAACAAGTTTAAAATCCCCTTATCTTCATATAGATTTAAAACAGCATCTAATTTATTATAATCTAATTTCTTAACCCCTTCTTTTATGATTTCCGATTTATTGACTATATTATCAATAATTCCTGACCGTACCGATACGGAAATGCTAGAATTAGAAGGTCCTATTAATTTTTTTATTTCGGATATTGCCCTGCTACTTTTTGTGCTTAAAAGTTGGTCTATGAATGGTCGGGCTAAATTCTGATCGAGTGCGGCTTGTTTGATGCCTGTGCTTTTCAGGGCCTCCAGTTGATGACCAATTTTATATAAATTATTAATTTCAAATTTACTTAATACTGTATATAAAGTTTGTTTATCTAACGCATCCAAATTTTTAATGATGTTCTGCCCATCGCCCATTAAATGGGTTACATATTCGTCTTGAACCCTTTTCCATTTATCAGGCCCAACAACTTTTCTAACCGTTGCCACATTAGAAGCACTAAAAGGTTGAATTAAACGCATCGCTATTTGAGAAGCGTTTTCCTCCATAGAGGCATCCCTGATAACAATTTTCTCTAAAGTTTCAAATCGTTTGGCTGCTGCCTTGTTCGCTGCCTTCCACATTTTTGAAAATTCAGCAGTTCCCTTATTTAAAGGATTTTCAAAAGCGTTCTTTACTGCTTCGTATAATTTTTTCGCTTGGTGTTCAGGTAACCGCAAATGATTACTTGCTTGACCAGGCGGTGGAAGTGTTAAATCAAAAATTCTTTGTTGGATGGCTTGTAATACATCGGCATCCACTTTGTTAGGGTCTAATTTTCCAATATCATCAATAACTGATTTTAATTGGGATGCAATAGGTTTGATATTAAAAGTTTTAACATCTCCAGCGGGTTCTTTTAATGCTGCGATAACTCCACTTTCGAGGTCATCCGCAACCTTCAGAACATTAGAAATATCAAATTTTAAATCTTCGTTAATTAATTTTCTTGCAACTTTAAATTTCGTGTTGACATTCGCTAAAGCGGCATTGTCCCACGCTGCTATCCCTTGCTGAATGTTTCTGCCAGCCTTGACATAATTTACATCTCTGGGAAGATTGCCTATGCTCTTGAGTAGTTCCTTTTCCTTTTTCGCTACTTCTTTGGATAATCCACTTATGACATCATTAATTGTTTCTTTTTTAACTAGATTGTTAATAGAACTTAATGTTTCTCTTTCCATTCGTGTTAAATAATCACCAATGGTTCCGAATCCTGCTGCTGATTGCCCTGACAGTCTTTTTATAATCGGGGCTAAAAACCCTGAAGTTATGACTTGTCCTGGGAGAGGTTCGGAAACCCCTAGTTCCCTCGCAGATTTTTGCAACAATCTTCCTTCGGGACCAACTGTAAATAGTCCCCCCCCTTTACCAACTCCTATAGCTCTTTCTATGCCCCTTCCTGCTAAAGCTCCTCCAGCTGTGAATCCTGCTGTAATAGCTGGTTCCTTGACAAAGGCCTCTTTAAAGGTTTGGTCTTGAGTTCCTAAAGCGGATTGGATGGATTGCTGTCCTATTTCACTTAATGCTCCAACTGTACCATGAGCCAACATCAGGGGAATTAAAGATACTCCTTTTGTTTTAAAAGCTAATGAAATTTCTGGTATAATTTCAGGAGTACCAAGTATAAGTTCTGATACATCTGTTAGAAATTCTCCACCTTTACCCAAACTTCGAGCAAAAGGCAAATCCACATCTTTCCATGCATCTTCTGTGTTGATTTTAAATTGCAGGTTATTCGTACTGGGGCTTAAACGCATCTCTCCTTCGGGATAATTGCTACGAAAAACTGTTTCCTTTTCAGTAAGAGTGTCCCCTAAATAAGCCATTTTGGTACGAGTCCAAAAATCTTCTAACGGTCCTTCTGCACTTTCTCCTGTTGGTGTTAGAGAACCAGTAGGAACTTCTTCTTTTCTGGACCAAAAATCTACTTGTTCATTCCCATTAGTCATTAAAACATCCTTTTAATATTTCTTTGCCTGTCCATACGGGTTAGTATGTGTTCCGCATCCTGTGGTAGTAATCCATATCCAAGAAGCATATTTCCTAATTTATTGTAATCTTCTTTTATACTCAAATCGAATTTAGGTTTCCAATTAGGGTTATCACTATTGGCTAATATTTCATTTCTGTCGGCTGCTAAAAATTCTGCTTCGATCACCGATACGATTGCTCCATAGACTTGTAATGGAGATTTAGAAGCATTTACAAGTGCTAATGCATCCCTTGTAATCTTCTGTTCGGCTTCAGTATATCTTCCTGATTCCTCTCCAGTCATTCTGGTAATACTTTGGGCAATATATTGTTGTGCGGTGGTTCTAAACTTTTTAAGTTCTGATGGGTCGGAACCTGTAAATAATTTATCAAATGCTATTTCTGCCTTACCTCCAACTACAGGAACCTGACCAATTACACCTCCTACATTTTCTGCAAACCATGCTCTTAAACCTGTTCCTCCAGGACCTAATCTTTCTAAATCAGTAAGAAGATCGAATCCTGTTGATATATTAGAACGAGATTTAATTGCTTCACTTTTAGCTGCTTCCATAATATCTTCTGGAATATCGCCTGTATAAATCGTTTGTCCTTTACCTCCAACAGAGCTAAAATCAACCGCTTCAGACATAATTTCTTCTATTGGTTTGTTTAAATCAGTTTTTTCCGTAAATTTAACTTTATAAACGACTTCAGGGTCTAATCTATAATCTAACTCATTTAATTTAGCTATATCTGATTTTGTTAATATTTTTGCATATTTTGTTTCAGTATCTATTTTTGGTGTAAATGGTATCCATTTTTCCTTATCTGGTTTTTTAGCGTATTCAGTAGCCGTCATAGATATTACTTTACTTTCGTCATCTATATTATAGTAAGATTTTGGAGCTTCTGCTTTTACCACTCCTGGCATAATGTCTGTTACTTCAATTCCTGATTCCCATTCACCTGCATCGTTTATAAATGGGTTAATAGCCGCAGTTTTAAATCCTGTGGCTGCACTACCAATTACTTGATATGTGGGCTGCCTCATTTTTTTAATTTGTTCGGATGCAGCTAATTCTTGTAAATACTTGCTACGGGCATCCATCATCGTATCCATGCCCAAACCCATACTTTGACCCAAAGAAGGGGCTACGGGTTGAGGTCCTGCTGCACGAAGCAACCCTGATCCTAAACCTAATAAAGACCTTCCTCTTAATTGTCTTTGCTCTGGAGAAGTTAATCCTCCTTCTAAAGCTAAAATATTTCTAGCTATGTCAGCCATCTAAAAAGCTCCTAATAATCCGCCTAAAGCCATATAAGGATTAGCAGAACCAGATGCACCAATGAGATCATAAATTCCTGCTCCTGTTGCCGCTCCCCCTAATACTCCTGAAGCAAGATTCCTACGAAGCGGTTGTATTGTTTCTCCAGTTTGTCCATACGAACCACCAGTTGCCGCCTGATAGGCTCGTAGCTTCTCATAAGGCAGTTGTTGTTGGTATTGGTATCGTTGCATCGCATCGGCTAATGCCGCTTCTTGCAATCCTTCTCTTTCCGCTCCCACTTGTCTTAATCTTCCAATATCTTGATAATCTGCTTGTGCGAGTTGTGGTGCTTGGAATAGGACATTCTGCATGTTTTGTCGTTCTGCCGCATATTGAGGGGCATAGACTTGGTTGGCTAAATTTCCTAACTCTCTTGCGAGCACGGCTTGGTTCGCACCGCTACCGTATCGTCCTGCTTTAGAAAATTCAGACTGTACGCCTGCGGTTACATCACCTGCCATTTGGTTGTATAGTCCCTGTAAATAAGGATTGGTTGCTGGTGATAAATATTGTCCTTGTGCTTGTTTGAGTAATTCGGCTTGGGATTGTTGCAGTAAAGGGGAGCCTGCCGTTGCCCGTGTTTGTGCCGCAGTTAGGGCGGTTTCCGTCTGTGGAGAGAATCCTACATAGGTCTGACCTGGATAATAACTTGGTCCTGGTTGTCCGTATAATGATTCTGCTCTCTCAAATCCTTTTGTCAGATAGGGCTGTTGCGTTGCCCACGGTTCAATGTTCTGAACTGATCTTGCTTCTCCTGCTCCTTTACTCATAAATTTTCCTTAACTAATACTATGTGTTTGGGCGTGTAATCCTTGAGCCATCTTGACCACCCCTTGCGGCCAACTAATTCTATGCGATGGCATTTATTAAGTTTTGCCCATTGTTCAATTTCATTTTTAATTTTTTTAAACCAGCTTTTCATGTTATCTCCTCCTGCGAGAAAATACCGACAAGCTCGTTTCTGCGGATAGTCCACTATTTCTGTAACAATGGCTGCTTCCACTTTTTCTTTTTTCTTGCTCCAACTAATCCATAACTGCATCTTGCCGTTAATTAGACTGTTGAGAACATCCTGGGAGGTGTAGGCATTGCCGTCCATCTCCAATGGTTTTTCCAAATGTCCTTCAACCTGTTTCCATAAGGGTCCAATATGCTCTATGGGAACAAAGGATATTTCACTATCCGATGATGATGTAGGCGAAGTTTTGGTCTGTGTTTGCACTTGAGGCATGGGTTAAAGTCGCACTCCCATCCGCTCTAGCCGATACATACAAGTTAGCTCTGGCTGTTGCTCCGTTTGCCGTAATCGGCATAAACAAAATAACACTATTGCCACCTATTCTTGCATCGGTTAAAGTAGTTGTCGTTGAACTCGCTGTTAAAGTTACCGTTCCTGTGGAGTTCAGTTTCCCAGAAATGGTGTTATTGAGATAAACACTTACAATACGCAAATGCTCGTCATTGTCTGGTAAGTATAAGGGTGCTAATGGATATTGATTAACAGCCATTACACAGACGCTACATAAATATCCAAATCTACTGTTTGAGCCGAAGTAATGGATTGTCCTTTAACCGAAGTTAAATCAGCCACACTTGGAGCGGCTACCGTTCCACTTGCTACTGCATCCAACATCGAGGAAGCTCCGCTTACAATAAGGGATTTTCCTGCATCCACTACTATCCAAGCGTTCTCCGCAGCTCCTGTAAGATTGATATATGCTCCATAAGTATCATCCTTATTAGTGATACGAATATACTTAACATCGCCTGTAATGAATTGTCCTGCACCTGCTACGGTACTGAAATCCATTAATGCTATTGTTGAGTTGTCGCTTGGCAGCGTAACAATGCGGTGAGAAATCTCGTTAATGCTAGAGATGGAAAGAATGTTTTCATTTCCCTGGTCTATGTTATTTAATAAAATTTCTTCCTTGATTGTAACCTTTAAGGTTGCTGCTGTAATTGTTGTTGCCATTATCCCTTCCTCATTTTCTTGAATGTTTTTGCTAAATTAACCCTTCTTGATAGTTTTGTATTTCCTGTTTTTTTAGCTTTCTTTGCCATAATGTTTAAATCTTTGCTTGATAATTTTTCTTTACCTTTAATCAGTTTCATGCGTTTAGCAGTTGCTCGCAATGCTCCTGGTTTCTTAACTGCTCCTTGAATCCAATTCTTTTTAGGTCTTGCCATTATCGTAATCCTTCTGGTCTAGCGGATACATCCACGCCCTTGAGGGTGGTGAATGATCCTGTTGATGTGCATCGCAAACGATGAAAACGGCTTGTTGACCGTATCGGTGTTGTTCCTGTATCTGTCATGCTGACTGCTGTTCCTACTGTTTGGGTGTCAGCTTGGCTTGCTCTTGTAATTGGTGTTATGGTTGTTGTTCCTCCGTCAATAATCGGTGTTGCCGATGTAAGGGTGGAACGCCTTCCTTTTGCTCCTTCAAATTCTGTTGTGTCTATGGTTGCCGTGGCATTAGTTCCAGCCAGTTTTCCAAACTTATGAGAACCATTGAAACCACCTATGCCAATATCGCCATCCAGCCAAGCCCATGAATCCAGGGAATAAGGAAGTGCATCCAAATCCGTTGAAATTTCATCAAGGGCATCCAAGGAAAAGGCTTCTTGAGCTGATGTATTCATAAACTCAAAATCAATTTCCCCTGTGGACCAACGATCCAAACTGTAATTGTAAATCATTAGCTTGTTATTGGTGGAACCGTCAAATCCTTCTCCTGCATAACTCCACATGACTGTGGTATTTTTAGGATCAATCGCTGCACAAATTCCATCTAGTTTTGCTCCAATCAAGTCATTGAAGAAATACTTGTTAACCTTGTTCGCTCCGATAGGCTTCACATTGATACCATCAAACATATAGAAACCGTCATCTGATAAAAAGAATACTAATCGTCCCCAAGCTGTTATGCTTCGAGGTGCGAAACTTCCTAGATTATCAGCCGCCTTGTCAAACTGAAAGACCAGAGGAGTACCTACATAAGTACCACGAATGATACTTCGTTCTGTAATGATGGTGAGGTATTCTCCTCCGATCAATCCTGTAATCGGACCTACTGCTGAAACTAAATCTTGAAAATCGGATTGGGATGATTGTCCTCCATCTTCCCATGTAGCCGTATCATTCAACCCACTCCAACGAACACGCTGCTTGTTAACAGTATATTGCTGTAGCTTATGGGTTTCTGATCCGCCTGTTGCCGATAAAGTGATTACTGTTCCTGCAATAGCGTTAGCTCGGGAGGTTGCTAATTTTATTGTATCGGCATCTATCTTAATCACATAGTAAACAGAGCCGTTAGTCAAATTCGTTAAACTTGTATTGCCGTTATTGTCATAGACAACAGTATAGCCTGTGAGCCATCCATGTGCGGTAATGGTTATTTCATTACTTGAAATGGCACTTGAATCAAAATTCTTTGCTGTTTGGTATTCTTTGGTAAATCCTGTCATCAGGAAATCTTTTACCGTAGCCATGTATTTAGCTTGTGGTGCTGTTCCTGTTGTTGTTGTAATATTGGCAAACAAGGAAGAATTATCCAAGTCAAACTGCTGAATGGGATTTACATAATTTGTTGCAAAAATATTAGAGCCAAATTGTGTAAAGCTCCAATAAGTTCTATCGTTTTCTGTATCCAGTCCGTCATAGCCTGCCGCTATGGAAACATTCGACCAGGTTTGATCTGACGCATATTTATATAGTTTTGCCTTATCCCCAGAAAATAATGTTGTATCTGTCTTGCCATTTTCATCAATGGCAAAGGAAGTGAATAGTCCTCTTGCCTCATTTGTCAGAGCATCGCTTCTTGACGCAAAGTTTGGTAACGCCCTGTAGCCATCAGAGTTCGGTATGACATTATTCGCCTTTGTCGCCCCTCCACTCATGAATGGGTTGGCATCTGGAATATAATCGCCAAAAGGAATCATTACGCAGTTACATTAGTTTGCGGCCAACTTCTTGCTTTGGCAAATGCTCCCGATGGTGTCATTTGTAACGGGGAACCAGAATGTTTTTCTTTTGCATCGCCATCTTCCGCATTACGAACAGCCGTCTGATACATTTCTGCCCATACGG
>Ga0208449_1001310_pt1 | contig 13659 bp, 8 predicted proteins | sample MalvireepMed_s17_FD_184247 | JGI IMG/M metagenome (GOLD analysis project Ga0208449, IMG submission 184247) | Marine viral communities from the Global Malaspina Expedition - Malaspina viral metaG DeepMed_s17 (SPAdes) (version 2) | ecosystem: Environmental > Aquatic > Marine > Oceanic | place...
ACTTTCATAAAGTGCAGCCTTTTCATCTAAAAATTCTTTGAGTTCGCTTTTTTTTAATCTAAGAGATGATTTTGCCATCTACCATGGTGAGTTTACGATCTGCCATTGTTGCTAGATCTTCATTATGTGTTACGATTACAAAGGTTTGATTATAGGTGTCGCGAAGCTTAAAAAATAATTGGTGCAGTTTCTCTGCAGACTCGCTATCGAGATTTCCTGAAGGCTCATCGGCGAGAATTAATGCGGGTTCATTGATTAGCGAACGCGCGACAGCCACACGTTGTTGTTCACCTCCTGAAAGTGCGCCGGGCTTATGATTTATACGATGGCCAAGGCCTAGAAAATCTAGGAGTTCTTTTGCTTTTGCTTCGGCTTCTTCTTTACTTTTTTTAGCAATATAAGCCGGGATACATACATTCTCTAATGCTGTAAATTCTGGCAGAAGTTGATGAAACTGAAAAATAAATCCAATATTTAAGTTGCGAAATTTACTCAGTTCTTTTTCGTTAAGGTCCGCGATTTGAGTATCATTAATAAAAAGATTAGTCGCTTTGTTTTTATCGGCGCGATCTAGTGTACCTAAAATTTGAAGCAGTGTGGTTTTTCCTGCGCCACTTGCACCCACGACCGAAACTACTTCGCCATCTTTAATTTCAAGATCAACACCTTTCAAGACCTGAACATCTCCGTAGGATTTATAAATATTTTCAGCTTTAATCATAATATATGCAATGCAATTAAATGTAAGCTAGCCGGTGTGTTTTCGACTAGTATGCTGCCTTTTACTGTTTAATAATCTCAGATATTCCAACAACACGTCTCAAAGATACTACAGTGTAAAAGATTTGCGTCTTCGTGTATGGTATTTGTTTTTTGTTTAATGATTTGTCTAAATGTATTAACAAAAGGTTAAACAGTATCTGAGTTCAGATTCAGATTATAAATTTGCTAAGCTATGAATGAAAAATTAGAAAAAGCCACTTTTGCTAACGGATGTTTCTGGTGTACAGAAGCCGTGTTTCAGCGGTTTAAAGGAGTTTACAATGTGATGAGTGGTTATACCGGTGGTACAATCAAAAACCCACCTTATCGCGAGGTCTGTCAAGGAAGAACGGGACACGCAGAAGGAATTCAGTTTGACTTTGACCCTGAAATCATTTCTTATGAGGAATTGTTGAAGGTGTTTTTTACCACACACGATCCTACTACCTTAAACCGTCAAGGCAATGATGTAGGAACGCAGTATCGAAGTGCGATTTTTTACCATAGCGAAGAACAGCAAAAACTTGCAGAGCAGTATATTGCTTACTCAGAAGAACTACAGGTTTTTGAGTCTAAAATTGTTACCGAAGTGACACCTGCCAAACCATTTTATATTGCTGAAGAAGAACATCATTCGTTCTATAATAATCATACTGAGCAAGGGTATTGTCAGTTTATAATAAATCCTAAAGTCAACAAAATAAAGAAGCTATACCAAGATAAATTGCAAGAGGTGTATCTTTAATCAAAACATATATTTATGGCTCCATACAGACAATTTGAAGAGTATAATATTGATGTCAAAGAAGACGTGAAAGATCGCTATAAGGCAATCATAACTGATCTGGGCGAAGATGTAACCCGTGAAGGTATTGTAAAAACTCCGGAGCGTGCTGCTAAAGCAATGATGTATTTAACCAGCGGTTATGACATGGACGCAAGTGAGATTCTCAAAGGAGCTATGTTTAAAGAAGATTACAGAGAAATGGTAATCGTTAAAAATATTGAATTATATTCTTTGTGTGAGCACCATTTATTACCATTTTTTGGAAAAGCCCATATCGCTTATATACCAGACGGTCATATTGTAGGTTTAAGTAAACTGCCTCGCGTTGTAGATGTATTTTCTAGAAGATTGCAGGTTCAGGAACGTTTGACCCACGATATTTTAGAGTGTATCAATAACACACTCAAACCACAAGGAGTTGCGGTAGTGATTGAAGCTTCTCATATGTGTATGATGATGCGCGGAGTTCAAAAGCAAAATTCAACGACTACAACCTCAGGGTTTAGAGGACAATTTGAACATAATGAAACGCGCAATGAGTTTTTAAAACTCATAGGTTCTGATTTGGCGTAGTTTGGCAGGTTATTTGCTTTATTAAAAGTAAAATTCAAAAAGATGAAAACCTTAAATTATAATTTACTTTTAAAAGGCTTATTTTTTGATGCCGTTGGAATGCTTACTATGGCGATTCCGGTCATAGGGCCTTTTTTAGATTTAGCTTGGGCTCCGGTGGCAGCTAAGCAAATGACCAAAATGTATCCCGGTAAAAAAGGGAAGTTTGCCTCAATTTTAGTTTTTGTTGAAGAGATTTTACCGTTTACAGATATTATCCCTTCATTTACGTTGATGTGGGCTTATACCTTTCTTATTAGTCCGCAGCATGATTTGAAAATGAAATCAATTCCTATTAGATCAAACAAATAAAAATAGTAGAAGAGGCGCTTAAATTTGAGCGCCTCTTTTATTTAAATGATGCAACTGTAGTGCTAATCCACTCTTGAGCTTCATCTGTTGATTTAAAAATGGCAAATGGTTTTTTGTAGAACCGCTCTTCAATCTCTGCATTTCCGGTGCAAATATTTGTAAAAGAAACAATAGCGAAAGCTTTAAGACTAGGAACAGTATTAAGTTCACTGTATATCAATGGATTTATACTGTATGAATGTTTTCTAACAGAAACATAACCAAAGGGTTTATCGTCAAAATGAACTAAGCACGCTTCGAGAAATAGTTGGCGCTCTTTCTGGTCAAAGTTTACACCTGGGTTTACATAACCCAAGACATGGTTTTCGAAAAATTCGAGTACCCCGATTCCCAAATCTATTTTTCTTAAGACTTTCATTGTATCTAATTTAATAAAAAAAACCACCTAAATAGGTGGTTTTTAGTATTTTAAATAGAAAATTAATTTAGGATTGAGCTGAATTTTCAGTCTTCTCGATCTTAATAGTCAATTCTTCTTTATCGTCTTCAAGATCCATAAAAATGCGATCACCTTCAGTAATGTTAGATGTGATGATCTCTTCAGCAAGTGCATCTTCAATATATTTCTGAATAGCACGCTTTAATGGTCGAGCACCGTATTCTTTATCAAAACCTTTATCACTGATAAAGTCTTTTGCTTTATCACTTAAGGTCAAGTGATATCCTAACGTTTCTATGCGCTGATACAATTTTTTAAGCTCGATATCGATGATTTTATGAATTTCTTTGCGATCTAGCGCATTAAACACGATTACATCATCAACACGATTTAAAAATTCTGGAGCAAATGCCTTTTTTAGCGCTTGTTGAATTACACCTTTTGCATTCTCTTCAGCTTGTTCTTTACGCGCCGCTGTACCAAAACCTACACCTTGACCAAAGTCTTTAAGTTTACGAGCACCTATGTTTGAGGTCATAATGATTACAGTATTTCTAAAGTCGATTTTACGACCTAGGGAATCTGTGATATAACCGTCATCAAGTACCTGTAATAACATATTGAATACGTCAGGATGTGCTTTCTCGATCTCATCAAGCAGAATTACAGAATATGGTTTTCTACGTACCTTCTCAGTAAGCTGACCACCTTCTTCATAACCTACATATCCAGGAGGAGCACCGATTAAGCGAGATACAGCAAATTTTTCCATATACTCACTCATATCGATTCGTACTAAAGAATCTTCGTTGTCAAATAATTCAGTAGCTAGAATTTTTGCAAGTTGTGTTTTACCTACACCTGTCTGGCCTAAGAAAATGAAAGAACCAATGGGTTTATGTGGGTCTTTCAATCCGGCACGGTTTCGCTGAATAGCTTTTGCTACTTTAGCAACCGCTTCGTCTTGACCAATTACTTTTGATTTAATAGACTTAGGCAACTCAGCAAGTTTATTACTTTCTGTTTTTGCAATTCGGTTTACCGGAATTCCAGACATCATAGAAACCACATCAGCAACGTTATCTTCGGTCACGGTTTCTTTATGTTGTTTAGAATCTTCTTCCCAGTTTTGCTGTGCTACAGCCAGTTCTTTTTCAAGATTCTTCTCATCATCGCGCAGTTTTGCAGCTTCTTCGTATTTCTGTTTTTTAACTACAGAATTTTTACGCTCACGTACTTCTTCTAATTGGCGTTCTAAATCAAGAATTTTCTTTGGAACATCAATATTCACAATATGCACTCGCGATCCTGCCTCATCCAAAGCATCAATAGCTTTGTCGGGAAGAAAACGATCTGTCATATATCTATTGGTAAGCGTAACACAAGCTTTTATCGCTTCGTCAGTATAGGAAACATTATGATGATCTTCATATTTATCCTTAATGTTATTCAGGATTTCAATGGTCTCCTCAATATTCGTAGGTTCGACAATCACCTTTTGAAAACGACGCTCTAATGCACCATCTTTTTCAATATATTGTCTGTACTCATCAAGTGTTGTCGCTCCAATGCATTGAATTTCGCCACGTGCCAAAGCAGGTTTAAACATATTGCTCGCATCAAGCGATCCTGTGGCACCACCTGCACCAACAATAGTATGAATTTCATCAATGAATAAAATGATGTCTGAATTTTTCTCTAATTCATTCATCACTGCCTTCATACGCTCTTCAAACTGACCGCGATATTTGGTTCCTGCAACTAAGCTTGCAAGATCCAGCGTCACAACGCGCTTGTCAAAAAGAATACGTGATACTTTTCGCTTAACAATACGCAGGGCAAGACCTTCAGCAATAGCAGATTTACCAACACCCGGTTCACCTATAAGCAGCGGATTGTTTTTCTTACGTCTACTCAATATTTGAGAAACACGCTCGATTTCTTTCTCTCGACCCACCACAGGATCTAGTTTATCATCTTCAGCAAGTGCGGTAAGATCGCGCCCGAAGTTGTCTAGAACCGGAGTTTTTGATTTTTTATTTGATTTATTTCCCGGAGCATTAAAAGGATTTTCTTTAGACGAATCTGCAGTATTATCATCTTCGCTAAACGATTCACTTTTTATTGGCTCTATATAATCGTCATCACTAGTCATCATAAGTTTGAATTGATCTTTTACATTGTCATAATCTACTTTGAGCTTATTGAGCAATTTGGTAGTAGGATCGTTCTCATTGCGTAAAACACAAAGTAAAAGATGCGCTGTGTTAATAGAAGAACTTTGAAAAAGTTTTGCTTCTAAAAAAGTTGTTTTTAAAGCACGCTCGGCTTGTCTGGTAAGATGTAGGTTTTTCTTCTCATTGCTAGAAATACCTGATCCCGGATTTGCCGGACTCAAAATTTCTACCTTGCGCCTTAAATGGCTAAGGTCTACATCTAGCGCCTGAAGAATTTCGATCGCTTTACCGCTTCCGTCACGTAAAAGGCCTAACATTAAATGTTCGGTTCCTATAAAATCGTGGCCCAAACGTAAAGCTTCTTCTTTACTATAGGCAATTACATCTTTAACTCGGGGTGAAAAATTATCATCCATAAACGCTCCTCTCTTTATCTTAGGTTTTTGGTATTAGTAAGTCAAAAACCGTTCCGTTGATTACTTTGTAAGTAAATTGACAAAATTACTTTCAAAGACACAATGGAAGTTAAGCATACTTATTAAAAACCAAAATTAATTTTTGTTAATAAAAACCAGCTTAGCTTATTTGCGCAGCCTCCTAAAACAGACAAGAAAACCGTATATTGCCCCTTACTGTTTAAACCACAATTAAAGATTAAAATATATGGCTGAAGGAGAGAAGTTAATTCCTATCAACATTGAAGATGAAATGAAATCAGCCTACATTGATTATTCAATGTCGGTCATCGTGTCACGTGCGTTGCCAGATGTGCGGGACGGTTTGAAGCCTGTACATAGACGTGTTTTGTTTGGAATGCATGAACTAGGTGTTCGGTCAAACTCTGCACATAAAAAGTCTGCGAGAATTGTAGGAGAGGTGCTTGGTAAATATCACCCTCACGGGGATACATCAGTTTACGATACTATGGTGCGTATGGCACAAGAGTGGAGTTTGCGTTATATGCTGGTAGATGGTCAAGGTAACTTTGGTTCTGTAGATGGTGATAGCCCGGCGGCGATGCGATATACAGAAGCGCGTATGCGCAAGATTTCAGAAGAAATGCTTGCCGATATAGATAAAGATACGGTAGATCACACCCTAAACTTTGACGATACTTTAAAAGAACCTACCGTATTACCTACGCGTATTCCGGGACTTTTAGTGAACGGTGCTTCGGGTATTGCTGTGGGTATGGCAACCAATATGCCACCACACAACCTTACTGAAGTTGTAAACGGGACCATCGCATATATCGAAAACAACGACATCGAAATAGATGAGTTGATGCAGCATATCACAGCTCCAGATTTCCCGACAGGAGGAACGATCTATGGCTATGACGGTGTGCGTGAAGCTTTTAAAACCGGAAGAGGTCGTGTTGTATTACGCGCCAAAGCGATCATCGAAGAAGTGAAGGGAAGAGAATGTATCATCGTTAGCGAGATTCCATATCAGGTGAACAAAGCCGATATGATTAAGAAAACCGCAGACCTTGTTAATGAAAAGAAGATCGACGGTATTGCTTCAATACGTGATGAGTCTGACCGTAAAGGTATGCGTATCGTTTATGTTCTTAAGCGTGACGCCATCCCTAACATTGTTCTTAACACCTTATTTAAATATACTGCGCTTCAGTCTTCTTTCAGTGTAAATAATATTGCATTGGTGAAAGGAAGACCAGAAATGTTGAATCTAAAAGATATGATTCATCATTTTGTAGATCACCGTCACGAGGTGGTTGTACGCCGTACCGAATATGAGCTTAAAAAAGCTGAAGATCGTGCGCATATTTTAGAAGGTCTCATCATCGCATCAGATAATATTGACGAGGTGATTGCTTTGATACGTGCAAGTAGCAACGCTGAAGAAGCCCGTCAAAAATTGATCGATCGTTTTGAATTGACTGAAATTCAAGCACGAGCGATTGTTGAAATGCGTTTAAGACAGCTTACAGGTCTCGAGCAAGATAAATTACGCGAAGAATATGAAGAGCTCTTAAAAACCATTGAAGACTTGAAGGATATTTTAGCGCGCAAAGAGCGTCGTATGGATATCATCAAGAAGGAGCTCGAAGAAATTAGAGCTAAATATGGTGATGAGCGTCGCACAGATATTGATATTGCCGGTGGTGATGTTAGTATAACAGACCTGATTCCTGATGAGAAAGTTGTTCTTACTATTTCTCACGCGGGTTACGTGAAGCGAACTTCACTAATGGAATATAAAACCCAGAATAGAGGAGGGGTTGGACAAAAAGGTTCTACTACACGTAACGAAGATTTCTTAGAACATCTGTTTGTAGGAACAAACCATCAGTATTTGATTTTCTTTACTGAAAAAGGAAAATGTTTCTGGGTACGTGTTTTTGAAATTCCGGAAGGAAGCAAGACTTCAAAAGGGCGTGCAATCCAAAACTTGATCAATATCGAGCCAGATGATAAAGTAAAAGCCTTTATCTGTACCAATGACTTAAAAGACGAGGAATACATCAACAGTCATTATGTCATTATGGCGACCAAAAAAGGTCAGGTTAAGAAAACTTCTCTTGAGCAATACTCACGACCACGAACTAACGGAATCAACGCGATTACTATTAAGGAAGGTGATGAATTGCTCGCTGCAAAATTAACCACAGGAGATAGCCAAGTGATGCTTGCAGTCAAATCTGGAAAAGCGATTCGCTTTGAAGAAGAGAAGACCAGACCTATGGGTAGAAACGCTTCTGGTGTGCGTGGCATAACTCTTGCAGATGATAATGACGAAGTGATTGGCATGGTCGCTGTAAACGATCCTGAGTCTAACGTTCTTGTAGTTTCAGAAAACGGTTATGGTAAGCGTTCTTTAGTTGAAGACTATCGAGTGACTAACCGTGGAGGTAAGGGAGTTAAAACAATTTCTGTTACCGAAAAAACCGGAAATCTTGTAGCAATCAATAATGTTACAGATGAAGATGATCTTATGATCATTAACAAGTCTGGAATCGCAATTAGAATGGAAGTTTCAGAACTACGAGTTATGGGCCGTGCTACACAAGGTGTAAGACTTATTAATCTTAAGAAAGGAGACACTATTGCTGCTGTAACTAAGGTTAAAAAGGATGAAGATGATATCGAAGGAGATGATACTGAAGATATCGTGACTGATGAAAACGCACCAGAAACACCAAATGTTGAAAAACCTTCTTCTGACGAAGAAGAATAAATAAAGTCGAATATTAATAAAAATCAATAATGAAAACTAAATCTTTATTGCTTGCAGCCCTATCATTTACTGCAGTAACCTTTGCGCAGAAAAAGGAAATCAGATCTGCGGAAAAAACTGTAGATGATGAAAATTATGCTGAAGCACAAACTGAAATCGCCGCTGTTGAAAGCATGATGGGCGAGATGGATGAAAAAGAAAAAGAATATTACTACTTCGTAAAAGGACGTGCATTTCTTGGAGGAGAAAATAATAAGAATGCAGACGAACTTTTAAAAGCGATGGAAGCTTTTAATCAAGTTTTTGAATACAACGAAGGAGATAAATATGGTGAAGAAGCTACGCAATATAAGCAGACTGCTATGAACGCTATTATCTCTTCTGCTGTAGATGATCAAAATGCACAGAAATATGCTCCTGCAGCAGACAAGCTTTACAAATTGTATACTTTAACTCCAAAGGATACTTCTTATCTATACTTCGCAGCTTCAAATGCAGTTAATGGTCAAGATTACGACACTGCTCTTGATTATTACGGGCAGCTTAAAGATTTGGGCTACACCGGTATTGAGACTAAATACACTGCTAAAAATAAAGAGAGTGGTGAGGTAGAGAGTTTTCCTTCAAAGCAACAACGTGATCTTTTTGTAAAATCTGGTTCTCACGAAGATCCTAAAGTTGAGGTTACCGAGTCTCGTGCAGGGGAGATTGCAAAAAACATTGCACTTATCTATATCCAAGAAGGTAAAAATGAAGAAGCCTTAGAAGCGATCAAAGACGCCTTGGCTGCAAATCCTGATGATGATGCATTATTGCGCTCTGCAGCAGATGTATATCTTAAAATGGGAATGACAGATGAGTATGAAGCTGCATTACAAAAGGTAATCGAGAAAGACCCTAATAACCCCGGTTTGTATTTTAACCTTGGTGTAGGTGCTGCTGATGCTGGTAATACTGAGAAAGCACTTGGTTACTACAAAAAAGCTTTGGAGATCGATCCTGATTATGCCGGAGCAAATCTTAACATCGCTGCATTAATGCTAGGTAAAGACAAAGAGATTATTGAGCAAATGAACTCTTTAGGAAATACTAAAGCAGATAATGATAAGTATGAAGAGCTAAAAGAAGAGCGCTTACAATTATATAAAGATGCTGTTCCTTATTTAGAGAAAGCTACTGCTGGTGAAAATCCAAATATTGAAGCAATAAGAACTTTATATAACATCCACATTCAGTTAGGGAATACTGAAGAGGCTGAAGCTTACAAAGCGAAGCTTGATGCAATGCAAGGTTAATCTTAGAAAGTTTAAAATTCTTTAAAAGAAAAGTCCGATTCAATTTGAATCGGACTTTTTTTGTTTAATTCTAATTATAGAGACAGAATCTAATTATTGGCACCACCAAAGGGTTTAATACTCCGAGGCTTGCCTCTAAATTGAAAATTCGTTTCTAAGCAATGCCTCAGTTTGCCCTGAGGTAGTTTACTCTGTTCTGTCGTATTTTTCCATATAACGTTTCCAAAGCTCAGTTTGATGTGATTCTAAACTGATGCTTCTACCGTTGATGAATGCGTGCGTGAGGTTGTTTCCTTTCATTTCTAAAGCATTTCCGGTGCTTACAAAAAAGGTTGCATCCTTTCCATTTTCAAGTGTTCCTACTTGATCACTCATTCCTAAGATTTCAGCTGCATTTTTAGTGATCAACTGTAATGCATCTTCAAAACTTAAACCGTGAGCAGTTGTTTGACCTGCGTAAAAAGGAGTGTTACGTGCTTCCCAATACTCTCCACTGTTCCCTAAAGCAACCTTAACACCGGCTTCAACAAGGGTTGCAGCCATTTTAAAAGAGATGTTATAGTCGTCATCTTCAGCTTCAGGTAAACTATGTACACGAGCAAGAATTACCGGTACATCAGCTTTGGCGATCTCATCTGCAACTTTATATGCGCGATAAGCTCCTACAAGTACAAGCTTGTCGATATTCATTTCTTCTTTAAACTTAAGAACATCAAGAATTTCCTTTTCAGAATCCACGTGTACATAGAGATTTTGACTTCCGTTTAAAACACCTTGCATAGCTGCAAAAGGTAAGTTCTTAATAGAAGAATCCCCCGCTTCGTATGCCGCAGATTGACTCATGAAATCTTTAATTTCTGTGATGTTAGATGCATACTCTTTATTTGGGCTGTAACCTGCATCTTCACCTAACCACCAGCGACCACGTTTAAAACTATTAGGCCAGTTTAAGTGAATTCCGTCGCCGCGCTTAACGGCAGCATCTTCCCAATTCCAAGCATCTAGTTGTACCACAGATGACTCTCCAGAGATCGTACCACCTTGAGGAACCGTTTGTGCGAGCAGCACACCGTTAGGGCGCATACTTTCAACAACTTTTGATTCTGCATTGTAAGCGATAATCGCTTCAATATGCGGGTTGTACTCGCCAATTTCATCTTGATCTTCTGTTGCGCGTACCGCTTCAATTTCGATCAATCCTAGCTTGGTGTCTAGCGCGATGAAGCTTGGGTAAACGTGTTGTCCATCAATTTTGATGATCTCTCCTTTAAGAGGTCGCTTTGTAGTAGTCGCATCATAAACACCAACGATCTTTCCGTCTGTGATAAAAATCAGACTGTTTTCAATAACCTCTCCATTTCCAATATGGGCAACACCGCCGGTAAGCGTTATGTCACCTTTTTGAACCGGAGCAGGAGTTTGCTGTGCTTGCAGCGAAAGGACTGCAAAAAATAGTAGTATATATAATTTTTTAAATGTCTTCATTCTAGTATAGTGTTTCTAAAGTGTCACAATCTAAACGCTGTTTTTCGTTCTTCTTAGCAGGCTGCGTTTTAAGACCTTTATTTTTGGCGCCAAGCATCATAGTAGAAAGCTTATTCTTTTTAGCTTCAACCTTTTCTTTCAGTTCTTTATCGGTTTCAATATCGAAATAAACAACACCTTCAACCATTGTTTTTTCAGCAACTGCGCTTACAGACATCGGGTAGGTTGACCAAAGCACTAAATCTGCATCTTTTCCTTCTTTAATACTACCGGTACGGTCATCAATATGAAGCATTTTTGCAGGATTAAGTGTAACAAACTTCCAAGCTTCTTCTTCAGGTACGCCACCATATTTCATAGTTTTAGCAGCTTCTTGATTCAATCTGCGGCTCATTTCGGCATCATCACTATTAATACCGGTAAGCACACCTTGGCTCCACATAATAGCCGCATTGTAAGGTATAGCATCGTTCACTTCATACTTGTATGCCCACCAGTCGCTAAATGTTGAACCGGCAACACCGTGTTCTTTCATCTTATCAGCTACTTTATAACCTTCTAGAATATGGGTGAATGTATTTATTCTAAAGTCGAAACTTTCAGCTACTTTCATAAGCATATTGATTTCACTTTGAACATAAGAATGCGAAGTGATAAAGCGATCTGCGTTTAAGATTTCGACAAGCGTTTCCATCTCGTAATCTGTACGATAGGGTTCGCCACTATTTTTCTTAGCCTCATACTCTTTAGCACGCTGAAAATAATCTGTGAACATTTGCTGAACTCCCATACGCGTCTGTGGGAATCTGCTGTAGCTGCCCCAGTTTGATTGCTTTACGTTCTCACCTAAGGCAAATTTGATAAACTTGGCATCATCAAGAACCATCTCATCGATGCTTGAGCCCCATTTAAGTTTCATCACAGCTGATTGTCCTCCAATTGGATTTGCTGAACCGTGTAAAAGTTGAATAGTTGTAACTCCACCTGCAAGATCTCTATAAATGTCTATATCGTCTGGGTTAACCGCATCTTTCATACGAACCTCTGCAGATGAGTTTTGACCAGACTCATTAATAGAAAATGCAGCAATATGAGAATGCTCATCAATAATACCACTAGTTAAATGCTTACCAGTCGCATCAACAACTTTCGCACCACCGGAGCTTAGTCCTTTACCTATTTTGGCAATTTTACCATTCTTTACAAGTACGTCAGTTTCTTCTAAAATACCTGCTTCTTCATTAGTCCAAACCGTAGCGTTTTTAAACAGAATTGTTTCAGCTTCCGGTTTTTCTTCATAGCCATAAGCTACGTTAGGATAGGTAAGCGGCATCACTTCTGGAGCTACTTCTTCTTTATCATCGTCTTCTTTTTCTTCCTCTTCCGTTTCGGTTGAAGGTTTTTTCGAAATATTAAAAGATGTCTCAGAACCATCAGGTAAGATTGCTTTACCGTTCCAAGGCGTATTTGGACTTACTTGTGCAATGACACGTGTATACTCTTTTTTATCGGCGTCACCTGTAAAAGTAACATTCAACCAACCATCATTGTAAGCTACTTTAGAACCGAGTTTTGTCTCACCATCCTTTACAGTAACCGAAGGTTTTTCTGTGGATTTTGAGATGGTCATATCATAAGATTTACCACCGGTATTTAAGGTATAGCTTCCATCAATGTCGATTATCGAAGCATCTTTAATTACATTCTGAGAACCCTGAACCCAATTTTCGTAAAGAATTGTTTCATCTTCAAAAAGTTCTCCCGAAGTGATTAAAAAGTTTGCCCAAGCATCTGTTGAAAGTGTTCCCAACTCCTCTGATTTTCCTAATAATTGAGCAGGAATAGTAGTTAAAGCAGCTAAAGCAGTTTCTTTATCAAGACCATACTTAAACGCTTTTTTTAACATAGAAGAAAGCATTCCCGGAGACTTCAAACCATTAGAAGTAATGGCAAAGGTTAGTCCTGCCTCGTCTAGTTTTGCCGGGTTGGTAGGCTCTTGATTCCATTCGAGCATTTGACTTAAACTCACAAAATCTGCTTGGTACGGATCTTCAACATCATAAGCGTCCTGAAAATTAATAGGAATAATATACGAAGCGCCCGTAGCTTTAACCTCGCCAATACGCTTATACTCATCACCACCACCTACGATGATAAAAGGTACTCCGGTTTCTTTAGATAAACTCGCGATACGTAAATCATCATAAAGACCTTCACCAAAAAAGATTTGTGGAAGATCCATATTTGCATTTAAAGCCTCTAGTGAAAGGTCTCTAGTGTCAACATTGCCACCAGCATACCATGCTGCATCTTCAAAAACCTGACGGATAAGAGCAGTTGAACCCATTACAGAAGATGGATACGATTGCTGCGAAAGGTTACTTTTATTGAATGAAAAGAATTGTGCAGATCGAGTATCAAGAAGACGCTCTGCTGTATTTCCTTCAGAATTCAAAGCGACAAGAATTCCGTTTCCTCGTGCAAGACCATCTGCCATATGCGTACTTACCGCACCAAAACCGGCTTCAACCAAATCTTTTGCAGCTTTATTATCATACTTGAACGCATCAAGAGCATTGGTTTCTGCTC
>Ga0208449_1001312_pt1 | contig 13646 bp, 16 predicted proteins | sample MalvireepMed_s17_FD_184247 | JGI IMG/M metagenome (GOLD analysis project Ga0208449, IMG submission 184247) | Marine viral communities from the Global Malaspina Expedition - Malaspina viral metaG DeepMed_s17 (SPAdes) (version 2) | ecosystem: Environmental > Aquatic > Marine > Oceanic | place...
CCTTCTGTGTCTTGGGGTCTTCGAGTGCGAGCCATCCGCCACCGTTGCCTTCCGCATCTGATTGCACCCAAACATTAATAGTCCGGTTACCCTTCTTCACTACGAATCCTGCAAAGTCCTCAAAGTGATTATTCGCTGCGCCATCTTCAAATGTTGCTATGGCTCGTGTTATTTTCCCGCCAACCAAGTGTTTTATTATTTGGTCTGCTGTAAATTGAGCGTCGCTGGACATTATTGTTCTCCTTTTTTTATCCAGTTATCGAACATCAGTTATTCGGTTTTTCTTCTTCCTGTTTTTCCATCTCCTTTTTTTTCCAGGCGATGTAGCAAGACATAATGTGCTGCTTCCTCTTTCTCCACTTCGTCAACGTAACCTCGTGACAGTAGATGCAGCACCACCACCCATGATTCCTCTGGTGCTTCAACACCTGGGCAACAGTCATCACTGGTTCTTCTGTCGGGTAGTAATTAGTAGACACGCTTGTACTCCAATCCTGCGTCTTCCAGCACCTGCCAGCAGTCGCCGTTGTGACCACCGATGTTCCACTTTGAAACAGTCTCGTCGAGCATGTTCGCTCCTTTCCAATCGTAGATCGTAACGACTCCGTTGTCGGATTCGATAGTCCACTCACTAAATACCTTGTATCCGTCGCCATATTGCGGCTGACCCAGCTTGTGGATCAGGTCAAATCCTGATGAACGGATGTATCCCTGTAAATGGGTTCCGTTTATAGGAGTATTGATGTCGTTTACTACGACCCAGCCTTCTGGATTTTTTTCAGTTGTCATTCTTATCCTTCCAGTAATCGTCCATAAAGTTTGTTAGTCCAGTCATGGTCTCCTTAACGCAAGGGCCATGGTCGGAATCCTCTGGACAGCACTCGTTATCACACTCGTTGTATTGGTATCCGCACCCACACTCACCACCCATCAAGGAGTACACACCCTGCCACAGATCAGCCAGTTTCCACGACGGCCATCTGTAGCAGTCGGGACAGGTTCTAAGCCTGTTTCCAAAGTAGTGGATTCCCTGAGCGTGATCCTCCGACAGTTTGTGCGCTTCCTCAATGCTTGGTTTTTTGTCGTTCATCCAGTAACTCATGCTTCTACTTTTTTACCGCTTCTGAGCATACTTTCCTTAGCCTTGCGACTGCTGTTGTCACTCAGCCTGGTCATCTGGATGGGAAACTTTCGAGCCTTAGGGTTGTACCCTTCGAGTCGGTATTTTTCACCGTATAACTCGAATATGTCGCCAACCTTCCAGCCTTCCAGCCCGTACAGTTCCAGAGCCTGATTTTTTACGTCGTCGAGTGCGTCCTTGTATCCGATCGAGAACTTCAAGTCCACCTTATGCCCTTCGTGGTAGTACGAAGCCTTACCGACTTCCACCACCATGTCTCCAAACGCCTCACTCAGAACCTCATGGGCTTTTCGCTGAATTGCAGTCGTCTCTTTGCTGCCAATTTTACCTTCCATCGTTTTTTCTCCTTAGTGTCTAACGATTACTATGTTTTTCTGGCGGTGGCTGGCCTTACTCCTGTTGCCACCGCACTCGCCGCAGTCGCGGCACTGTATGCCCCTGCTACTATTCAGGCACAGTCTCTCGTCTTTTTGGATTTCAGACACGTCGTCCACCATCCTGTAAGTCCTGAAGCCCAGGGCCTGTGCATCTGCTTTTTGTTTTAAGTTCTCGACAGATGCCATTGAGAACTTGGCGTATTCGGGAGACACCGACTCCCATTGGTGCGTATAGCTTGCTCCTTTCTTATTGCTAACAGCATTTTCCAATTCTTCCCATACGTACATGGGGACAAATGCAGGGTCACCGTATGCGCCCTGCCGAATAGGCGTGTTGTATTTGTTGGCAAGTCGTGCCAGCTCAGTCGGCGTTATGCGTGGTGCTTCCAATCCTTTTTTCCAGGTTTTTGTCATAAACAGCGGTACAACGTAACATCCGCCGCCTTTATTCCACCGCATCACGCAGTCGCCACAGACTGACGCGTCCAGCTCCTGTTTTACAGCTTCGACTGGCGGCACATTTTTTACTAGGATATACATCTGTATCATCCAGCCAGTTTTTCTATTTCTAGACGGGTCTTTAACGGCTCCTCCCAAGAGCATTATCTCTGCGCCGTCGTATGGTGATTTTCCTTCCCAGATCACCGCACTGTTGAACTGTTTCATGTCCTTTTTTCCCTTCTACTTTTCTCCTTCAATAAAAGTTATTTCTAATTTTGCAACGCGATTTTCATCGTTATACGTGGCGAATACGTCGTATAATCCGTCTCCGTATCCGGTAGATGCCACAACAGCGGCTTCATTACCGAATTCCCCATATAAGACTCCCCCTGAGGCTGCTTGCGTTGTGGTGTTACATGCGCCGGAATAACTAAAGTTTCCTTGTTCGGTCTCCTCGTTATATTCGTCATTTTTGAAATAACGTAAATAACAGGGATCGCCAATTAACACTTGTCCCGAATCAATACCAATTGATCCAATTTTTACTCTCCTCGGTGGTACTGTCATTTTTTACCTCCAAACTCCTTGCACCGACTGGCGTTTACGCCTCGGTCGTGCCTGTCCCAGTGTTTTTCAATGCACTGTGTGTGAATGTTGACGTACTTTTTTTCACCTCCTTCGTTGTACGAGTACGCAAGCCAAGACGGGGCGTATTTCCCACAGCATCGGCATGTATCTTTAGACATACCTGTCCTCCTCGAAAAAGCCCAGTGCTTCACGTTCTGATTTTTTTACGTGCATGTCTGGGTGTATTCCTAATTTAGGTGCTTGTTTTCGCCATGCCTCCTCGTTTTCTTTGCGATCAATCGCAGTTAGTTTTTTCGCGACTTCTTTAGAGATGTCAACAATCCTGAAGTCTGACCTGGGGTATTTGTCAGCCATGTCGCCAGCGTCTACCGCTGCGTGCTGGTCTTCCAGATACTCAGTCAGTGCCTGTTCAGCTTCGTCTTTACTTTCATAGACAACAGGTTTTTCATCGTCACCCGTTGTCCACGTATTTACGAAGCCATCAAGTAGCGTGAATGTTTCAACAGCCCACATTTTTTAACTCCTATAAAACTTCCAAGTGACTATCTAGCCAGTCCTCAGAGACTCCTTCAGAAACCAGTTTTTTCTTGAGGATATCTTCAAGTGATGCCCTCTTTTTTTCAGCTTCATCCCTTAAGGCCCAAGCACGTTCACATGGCATACATTTCCATTTCATGCCGTCGCATGTTCCCGTGAATAAGTCTTCAGTGCATGGCTTACAGATGCATTTCATTTTTTAGCTCCTAATCTAAGTGCCATGATCCAATAGCGTTGCCGTTGATGTCGTAGATAATCTCCGATGCTGTATATGTTGACGGAGGCATTTGACTTAACTGGCTGACTGTTTTCATCAAGATACGTGCAATCTCTTTTGTTTTTGCTATTTGATGAAAGGATGTATGTCCATCTGAATCAAATGCAGCGTTGTCTGTTTCAATCGCTAATCTAAATGCCATTTTTTACTCCCTTCTCCCTGCGGATCGAGGTCGCTCCGCACTACTTAGCTGATAATCCGTGTTATCACGCTGTCCTTTATCTCTACGCTTGCGTACCACCTGTGTGGTTCTGGGTAATGTGGCCCTTCCAGCGTCACTTTTCCATCAGTTTTTCCTGGGAAAAATCCGCCAGGTTGATAGACGGCTATTTTTTCACCAGTCTTGAACGCTTCGCGCATTGCCTTTTTCGTTTTATAGTTCTTAGATGTATACAAGTTTCAGCTCCTCACTGACTCAAGTTTTTGTAGTTCGCTCACGGGTAGCGCAAACCTGGACGGCAGCACTACTGGCATGGTGCGGATACATGCATTTTCCCTGTGCTTTTTCAGCATGGCATCGGACTTAAATCCGGTGTTTCCGCATTTTGAACACGTCATGTCTGTCCTTTTTTATTACTCAGCTTCGATTGCCTTATCCAGGTATTTTTCAGCTTTTTCGATCTCGCCCATTGACTCGGCTTTTAGCGCGATCGTCAGCATGTTATTTGCTGATTTGGAGATCGGCGTTTTAGCATCTTCAAAGAGTTCGCGTTTAACTCTCATCATCTCGAATGTCATTTTTATCACCCCCTTTCTGGCTCACCTGATCTCGTATCAGGTAGCTATACAATTCTCGTGAATACTCCTTCTCTGGAATGAGTATTGAACCTGTGGCGGTTTATAGTGCGATCCCACACAACGCCGCGTAGGTTTTTGCAGTGCGTACATACGGACGTTTTGAAGTATCCGCCAGTGATAGGGTTCGTGGTTTTTAAACCTGATCCCTGACACAATTCACTTTGATTAACTTCCATTTAAACCTCTTTCCCGAACCACAGTCTCGGATACAGATTCCCACCAACGCGGACATATCCGCCCTGATACATCTGTTTCATCTGTCGGAAATAGTTTGGTGTTGTATCGTGCGTGTTCACGTCACATTGTGAGTGTCCATGCACATCAGCACACTTGCCACGTTTTACGATGTTTCCATGTCGGACGCGGCAACGAACTTTTCGCTTTAGTTTTGCCATTAGGTAACGTGTACCTTTTGGTAGTGGTTAGCAATCGCAAAGGATGTTGTGAACCGTGCGCCACATGTGCATGTGAGCTCACGCGGCCACGTAGGCATCTGGCTCGGTAGTGTAGTACCCCAGATAATTTTCATGTTTTAATCCTTCTGGCGGTACTGCGGATTAAGCTCAATCCGCAATCCCTAAAATGGTTTAGTGAGACGCGTTTTGTCTCACCATTTAATTATGTCATACAAGTATGTCTGAGTCTATACTTTTTGAACCTAGCTAAACCACGTTTTTTACCTAGCGCGTACGCGTTGCATGGAACCAGGTTTTTTGTTTTTTTAAGTTAGTATCAGCGGAAAAATTCTCAAAAAAAATCGAAAAAAATTCAAGAAAAAATCCTGAAAAATCCTCAAAAATCTATTAAAAATATCGTCATTTAATCTGGAGCTCCGAGTTAAAAAATGGCACAAAAAAATGCCCCCGCCGGATGGTTAGTCCAGCGGGGGCAATTCTCAATTAATCCTTATCCTTGTTAGCTTCAACGGTCACACTAACGGCGGTTAAGAGTACGTTGCACGTAGTCTTAACACTCTTAATGCTTCGTGTGTTGGTGCATGTTCGGCGCTTAGCGTTCCTAGGGTGGATACTGTCAACGTATTTCATTTTAGGATCGCAAGTACCACAATGCATCTTCACCATTTCGGGTGCTGGCGGATCATCCGACGGGTTGGAATCGTCTTCAGGAGTACCGTCAGACTTAGCATCACGGAACGGACGATTTATGATGTTGAACACATCATGCTTCAATCCGATCCGTTTCCACATCGCAACAGACTTGCCAGTCATAACACGCGGACGGTTGACGGTATTATCGTCGCCGCGTCTTATTCCCTTGCTCTCATCGTGTACTGTGAATTCTTTAAACCAACGCTCAAAGTGTGAACGTAGCTTATCTGAATGTTTCTTATTCGATGATGCAATTGCTTTAAACGATTTGATGTTATTCTCATCATCTTCTAGCTTAACTACAGCGTATAAAGCTTCGGTTATGGCATGTAGAAGTTGAATGTGTCTAACTTCATTACCAACACCAAAAATTTCGTCACCTAGAATAATGTCTAAGAGTATCCGGTCACTATCATCCAGAATGGATGCCGTGATCTGTACTCCGTGACAGATGTCTAAAACGGTGAACTCATCAGTCAATGTCACTTGCGTGGAATTGTGATGATACTGAACGTTGAATGCAAACTTTGATAGGTCACGTTTGGTATCTGAACACCAAACGGCCACAATCTCAATTGCACTGCGTTCAATCTCGGATAGAAACAGAGAATTCTTAACTAACTTACCATTGAGACCAATGGTCACAACGGGATTATCCTTACTCTCTGCTTCTTCAATCAAGCGTTGAATCAACTCTTGATTATCCTTACCAGTTGCATTACCAGCAGCGATATACGCTTTCTCTTTCAACGTAGGCATTACGTCTTATCCTTTAACTACAAAGTGAATTCGATTTATTGCTCCGCACCATCCGTATACCTATAAGCACTCTTAATCATCGGTATCGGTTCGCTGTGGGCAGCTAGCGAGTAGTTCGCTAGGTCAGACTGCTATGTGCTTCAGGCTAGGCTTAAACCTCAGTGCTTCGCCATGGTCTCGATATCGTCTACCGCCGAGACTCTCAGAACATCTAACCTATACATCCTATAGATACCCACAACACAATGCAACACAATGCCAGGCATTGCGACACCATTAATAGAAGTGCGGATTAACCTCAATCCGCACTAATCCTCACATATACACGCGACACGCGAGTTAAAGAATGGAACGTGCCCGCGGCTAGGTGTGGGTGATAGGCGTGTTGGTGCACCGTCAATGCGCGGGTCGTGACCGGATCAAATCGGGGCATCAAATCGGGTCGGGTCGGGTCGTCGAATGCGGGTCGTGTTGCGCGGTTCGCGGGGTTGTGGAAAGCGCGCATAATGCGGACGATTTCCAGGATTTTACAGATGTATTCAGCAGTGAAACGGCTTCGCCGATAGCCCGCTGGCCCTACTCTGTAGGAGTGATGTACCCCCCAGAGTGCTGAGTCTATTTTGAGCAAATACATCAAAAGCCACATCAAATACACGTTTGGTGTATTTCTGTTTTACGAGTTCAACCTGGTTGTTTCGAGCATCAAATACATCTTAAGTACATCTGAAATACACCGAGGGTTTACCTGTAAGGTGTATTTCCTCGTGCATGTGTGCGCGTTAACCGGGTTAACCGGGTTAACGGGTTAAAACACACCTTCGCTTAAGGCTCGGTGTATTTTTATCCGGGTATCCGGGTATTTTGCGCGCGAGAAAAATTGTGATAGGTTTTGTTGGGTGACATAAATCATTTCAATGGGTCAGGGTTTTCTTCATGGCAAATGGATATGACAAAATCGAATACAGGGTTAATGGTTCTGTCTCCTGCTGGAAGGAATGGCCCAGGCGGCTTCGTCGGGTATATGTCAGCCTTGAGGATTGGGGTTCTTCTGAGGTAGCCATCCAGGACATGGTCGAGGTATGGGGATGGGAGTGGGAATCTATAAATCGGCTTATCAAGGCGACCCCTACTTTCGGAGAGGCCCTTGAGGCTTACAGGGAGAAAAAGGACTATCCTGCAAAAAGGGGCTGGAAGAATCCTGTTACGGCTTCCCAGTTGAAGACCGTTTACATGAGAGAGGGTGAGCTGGCAGCGTATGCTATGCTGGAGTCAGACCCTAAAGCCATAAATTTTCACAGGGACATCGTTGAGAAAAACGGGATGCTCGATATGGCAGAGCCCTTCCAGGAACGAAGAGATATCGAAGCACACACGAAATGGGCTGAGGATGCCGAGCAGGTGGAAAACCCCACTTCCGACGATTCAGGACTTGCATCATTCAAATATGATCCCGCTATGGGAATCCCAGGTTAATGCCCTATAAGCCTCATGAACACCAGCTAAAACTTCACCAGTCAAAGGCGAAGGTGAAATGGAACCAGACGGGACGGCGTGGTGGAAAGACCCGCTCTGCACTTGAGGAAGACCTCGCTGTCATAGAGGAACTCTCACAGGAATACGTCGTATTTCCAAACGACCCCAGGAACGTGATGAACGCAGAGGAAGCAAGGCTCGTCCCTGCCATCCATGTCTGGACGGTAGCCCCTACCAAGGCACAGATGTACCAGGTCTGGAACGAGATGCAGGCATTTATTCCCGAACACCTCGTCTCAAAGACAAATCCCTACAGGGAGAATAAGCTCGCTGGCGGAAGGGGATCAGGATTCAAGGAAGACGCGCTGCACGTATGGCTCGTATTCAAGGACAGCAACGGCAGATGGCTCCGTGGAAAAGACGGGAAGCCAAGACCCAGGCCTGTAGTCTTCTGGGAACTCAAATCCGCAGATAACCCTGAGTCGCTGCAGTCAGTAGGACTCGACTTCCTGCACGTAACAGAAGCACAGGAAATTGCCGAAATCGGCTGGAACAAGCTAAGACCCACCCTCTCAAGCCCCGGAAGGGCAGGACGTGCGCTCGTCGAGGGAATACCCCCGGTATCGCCAGGACACTGGTTCGCAAGGAACTTCAAGCGCGCCAAGGAAAAACCGTCCTCAAGGAGAGAATCCTTCTCCTGGACTGCATTTGACAACCCGCTCCTCACCGAAGACCAGAAAGAAGAAATCAGGGATGACAGGGAAACCATGATGGAAGACGACTGGAATCGTCTCTACATGGCAATACAACCCGAAGGTGTCGGGGCGTTCTTCAGGAAAGTCGATAAGGCAGCGATCGCCACGCAGTTGCTCAGGCCCAGGTCAAACGACGAATACGTCGCAGGGCTCGACCTCGGACGATCAAATGACGCAACCGTCCTGATTGTAAAGAATCGACGAACAAGAGAATCCGTCTTCGCAACAGAACTTCTCAAGACAGACTGGACTATCCAGATGGAAGTAGTCCGTACCGAGGCAAGAAGGTGGAACCTCAAGCAGATCGTCATGGACTCCACCGGACTCGGTGGGCAATTCGCAAGGGACATCATGTACAACGAGATGCTCGCGGAAGGAATCCCAGTAATAGCGTTTAATTTCACGCCAGTATCTAAATACCATGACCTATTTCTACCATATCGGGTTGCACTCGAACACGAACAGGTCACTTTCCCAGCCGACTGGACAAAGCTGTCAACCCAGTTAATGGACATTTCACACAAGGAAACTGCCAATCGTGGACACGTATTCACGACTATTTCAGGAAAACACGACGACTGGGTAGATGCAGAAGTTTTAGCCTTGCATGGATGCGACCCAGTAGAGTATGCTCAGAAAGCGCGCACAAATAAGTCTTTCAAGGGTGCTGAACCGCTAAGACCTCTCAACACCATGCGTAGACGCAGGAAGAATTCCTTTTTCCAGGGAGTCAGGGAAGAACGTCACGCAGGGGTACTCGACGAGGTAGACGTGGTGATAAACGGCGAACCCGTAAAAATATAAGAACGGTTTATGGTCTCCTCATATCTGAACGGAACTACTGTCAACTCCATGAAGCAGACGGTGTCTGACGAGAGCATCGCATTGGAGAAAGCCCCGTCACAGTCAGAGCCGACGCTCTCGCTGTCATGGATAGAGTCAGAACTTGCCCGCGGACGCATGAAGTTTTCCAAGTTCTGGAGGAAGTGCCAGACATCCGATGAGTTCGTAAAGGGTGACTTCGACTTTCCGATCACGGAAGACGGAACACAGATTCGCCTGGGTACAGCCCACTCCACGGTAAAGACGCTTACCGACCACATAACTCCCCCGTTTATTGATGTTACAGTCCCCCCGCCCGGCCCAAGAGGTCAGGCACGGGCAGAACGAATAGAAAAATTCCTGAGGGGAGCAAACCACAGGCTCGAACAGGACACCCCTACCCGACGGATCATCAACTTCCACATGGCTTCTTACGGAGTCGCATGGGAAAAGACGGAGTTTGCAGGAAACAGATGGGCGGAATTTCCTGAGCCGCCGGACGACTCTGGCGATGTGAACAGGTACAAGGAAGACCTCGACGCTGTAATGGAGAAACGGGCGATATCGTGGCCTGTCGTCGCGAAAGCCGTGAATCCACAACAGTGTATCTGGGACACCAACAACCAGTTCAACCCAAGATGGGTAATGCACTTCTGGGATGTCGAGGCAACATGGATACATGCACACTTCCCCGGATGGGAAGGCCCTAACGACGGCAATGTGCAGTTCATAGAGATATGGACGCAGTCGCAGGTTGCATATATCGCAGAACAGGCATGGGTTATGAAGCCGCGAAAACATGGCTACATGACACTGCCGTGGACAATGTACTGGCCTCAGACAGGACTGGTCACCCTGGGCAACAAGCCCGAAGATTTGTATCGAGGAATACTCGACGGCAACTTCGACATGATACGGGCGGAGTCACAGCTCGCATCCCATTATCTCGACATCGTGAACAAGTCAGCATGGCCTGTCACCAACTTCCAAGGCCCACCGGGCATGACCGAAGAAGTGCAGGCAGAATACGACCAGGCTCCCGGTTCACGGAACAACCTTCCGCCCCAGGTAACCGTAGATATTCAGAAGGTTCCTGAACCGCCCCAGTCAATACTTATAGCCAAGGGCGTACTGGATGAGGCGTTGGAATCCAATACAGCACCGTCGGTAACGCGTGGTCAGCGTCCGACAGGTTCAGCCTCTGGCTACGAGACGGCGGTTCTGTCCGGTATCAGCCGTCTCAATTTTGCTGCTTACGTGGACGGATCGCAGAGAGGGCTCCAGCACAGAAATGAGATTATTCTTAATATTGTCCAATACGTCATTAGGGACAGGATTACGGTCTGGGGTCAAACAGAGTCTGGCTCTATTGATGCCACGATATCACCGAAAGACATTAAGGGACATGTCGTTAATTTCGTTCAGCTTAATCCAACTGCTCCTGAGGAAAGGGAAAGAACCCTCAACCTCTGGTCAACAAAATGGCGAGAAGGATTCGTAGACCACGACACCGCCCTGCGCGAAGCCGGAGTATCGAACGCACACGAAGTCCAGGCAAAGTTACTGGCTGAGAAGTTCATGCAGTCAGAACAGATTCAGGGACTTCTTGAAGGCATGGCAGCCGCCAGAGTGCCGCTCCTCCAGAACATAGTCGAGGCAGCAGGTGCGACAACGAGCGATGCAGAGAACATCGCAAGCAATATCCTTAACACGCAGGGCGCGACACAGCTCCCCAACGCAGGTAACTTCCAGCAGGGCAACCAGGCTGGAACCAGACCCCAGACTCCGGGGACTGGCGCACCCACTACCACGAGACCAGTAATGCCGGGGTCGATAGGCGAGGCAGACTTGACGGCAAGGCAGATAAGCAGCCCCGCCCGTGACGGGAGCAGGCGAGTACCGACTTCACAACTACCAGCAGGACTTACGAGATAATGGCATCCAGGAACAAGCCGACTGATGTCATAACGCAGGCTGTCGGACAATTTGACGAGATAGTGAAACGATACCTTGAGACCATCCCGAAGCAGATTCAGGATGCACAGATCGAACCACCAGCCGGGAAGCGAAAGCAACAGCGTCGTCCGGCAAACCCGTTTGGGAGAATGTAAATGGCTAACTACACAGTTCAAATTCCAATGAAGTACCGATATCTCTTTCCGGGGCTGTCTCCGTATGATGTTGCAGCAGCCCAGGTAACCCTAAACGCCCCAACTGAAGATTCTGTTATTGCGAGTATTGCAAACCAGGTAGACGGACTTGAATTCGGTGATATAGAACAATTTACTATAACGCAAACGGATACCCCTATTGGGCAGGATTTGAATCAAGCCCTGACCACAAGGTTACCTTCAGGAATAAATATTGAACTATTTGGCAAAGAAGCTGACGCTGATGCCTCCCCTTTTCCTCAATATTTTAATATTCCAAATCCAGCCGATCTTATTGCACCCTACAAGAAGTTAATACAGGGTGAAGACCCCAGCACAGAGGGCCAGATTAGGGCTTCGTATGATCCTAATGAGGGAGACTGGTCGATGAAAGGCGCATGGGGTCGCATAGGCTTAGACGACCCTAAGTTCGCGGATATATCAGGCCCTTTGCGGAAGTGGGCGGTAAGCGCGGAGCATTCTAAGTTCGATGCCTCTACTGATTTATTCGGTCTTCAACAACAAGGCCCTTCTGGTAAGGCAGGAAGCGGCTATGCACACGAGGGTGCTAATCCTGTAGCTACACCTAACGCTCATATGACACCTGACGAACAAGGAGTTGCCTTTGCAAATGGAGAACTGGTTCCCTATGCCGACATTCTGGCAGAGTGGCCTGAAGATAAAAGGACTTATACGCTAGAAGGAGCAGAAGTCCTAAATCCTGTATTGGGCGCAATGCTTGACTACGCAGCAGCCCAGGCTGGATTCATCAGCAATGCACAGATAAAAACTGCTGAAGTTGAAGGCGAGCTTGCTGTTGCCAAGCAAGAGGGCGCAGACACGCTTGCCGCTATCATACAACAGGGTGCAGATGCTGCGACGATAGAAGAAATCCGCAAAAATAGCGATATGGAAATTGCTACGCTTCAGGCTGAAGTCGAGAAGGCTAAGTTTGAAACAGAGCAGAATTTAGAAACCCTCAGAGTTCAAGCGCAGTTAGCGCAGGGAACTGAGCAGCATAACCAGATTATGGCGCAGCTTGGCCTTCAGGAGTTCCAGCGTTCTGAAGAGTACAAGATACAGGCAGCTCAAATAGAGGCAGCAGCAGCAGAAAATTTACGTCGATATAACTTAGACGAAGCTGAAAGTTTACGGCGATTTGAACTTCAACAACAGGAATTTACAACTCAAGCTGCGTTAGAGCGAGAAGCCCGTAAAGCAGAAGTTGACCTGAGATCAGCAGATATCAACCGTCAGATGGAACGGGACAGGATCACTGCTGAGACAAACCGAGAAATTGAAGAGATCAGGAGATTGTCGGCAGGTGACGTAGCAGGCATAGAGCAGCAAATAGCTTTACGTCGGTCTCAGGAAGCAGAAGAGTTAGCCAGACTCGAACAGGCAACGCAACAGGCAGCCGCAGAATCAGCAAGGCTGGGACAAGTTGGTGCTGCTGAAGCACAGGCTGGCGGAGTAACAGGAGCCGCACAGATTCAGGCTGCCGCACAGCAAGCTATAGCAAATGTTCAGGCAAGCACTATGCTTACTGAAGCAGAAAAACAGGTGGAGATAGCCAATATTCAGGCTACTGCACAGCAGAATATAGCTACTACCCAGGCAGGCGCACAACAGGCAGCGGCTGCTACCCAAGCTGCTGCAGCCACTCCATTTGGGTATCTTGGAGCAGGTGTTGATCCGGCAGACAGGGCGCAAAGACTGACAGATGCCGAAGCCATTCTTGGAGCGCAATATAATCCTTACGGTCTGTCTAATGCACAATTTGCAGGTATGCAAGATGTTGCAGCACAGGCAGGTGCAACTCCATTTGGCGCGCTGAGTACAGCACCTGATGCCAGATATCAGGACATGCTTGGGGTTCAACAGGCTCAGGCAGCGGCAGGCCCATTCCAGGCGGCGCAACTTGGTCAGGGAATGGGTGATATCAGTACGATTCTTCGCGGAGGACTTACGCCGGAACAACAACTTGCACTTGCACAGGCTCCGGGCAATCCGTTTGGTCTTACTGCAAATGAGCAGATGGCTCTCCAGAACTCCCTTGCGAGAGGTGGACTTTCACCGGAACAAAGGCTTGCCGAAGTACAGGCTGGTGCTGCTCCGCAGAACATGGCGAATTATTTGAACTTTATAGGCAATCCCGCAGCCGTAGGATTTGCCGGACAGAGTGGGTTCCTGCAGAACGTGGCAGACAGCCCTGAAGGAAATATTCCTGCATCGCTGTTCGGGTTGAATGTCCCGCAGAATACTACTACTGTTCCAACAAATCCCACGATGGCAGACCTTACAGACTTAACTGATGAGCAGCTTGGCTTCTATCAGGGACAGATGGCTGCTCAGAATTACCAGACTCCCAGTCAGATATTCCAGCAGGCGCAGACGGTTACGCCTCAGGGGGTTTAGT
>Ga0208449_1001313_pt1 | contig 13644 bp, 9 predicted proteins | sample MalvireepMed_s17_FD_184247 | JGI IMG/M metagenome (GOLD analysis project Ga0208449, IMG submission 184247) | Marine viral communities from the Global Malaspina Expedition - Malaspina viral metaG DeepMed_s17 (SPAdes) (version 2) | ecosystem: Environmental > Aquatic > Marine > Oceanic | place...
AATGAGAAAGGACATGGAGGACAAGGTGCTTTTATTTCCGAGATTTGATACTCTAACTTTAAGCCTCATGACCGAAAAGGACAAAATAGCTTTCAGCCAATTAAAGGACAAGGTGGGAGACTCATATTCTCTTAGGTTGTACGATACTTTGGAAGACTGTGTTATGGAAATAGAAGAACTAAAAAATGAGTTAGTCACCGTAGTGATGTCAGTAACAGCTGGGGGAAGAGAAAAATTTGACACCCCTGAAATTAAGATTAAAACAGGAAGAAAAGGGCGTATGAGAAAAGATAGGTACAGCGCTATTGTGATTGCTAATATGATCGCTCGCTCTATACATAGAGAGCTTCCTCCTCCTGTGTATGGAACTATTGGGAAAGTAATTGTTCCGGGAGCTGCAGGGAAGGCGTTACCCCCAGGTCAAATGTATTTTGGGCAAGAATGGGCAGAGAATTTGAATAAAAATACATGCTTTGCTATTCGTAGAAATTAATATGTATTGGTGTACTGTATAATAGGCATTATAATTCTCATGTATAAAGGTTAGAAGAGTGGCTAAAGCAAAATATCCAAAAGGACGACATACTTCTGGGGATGAAGCAGCTTATATAAGTTGGGAAAATGAAGCAGAAAGGACTACGGCCCTTGCTGCGTATACTCAATCTATTCAAGAATCTGCTACTGCTACATTTTCATCTAGGAGCAGAAATTTTAAGGATATGACTGGCTATCTTAGCGGTCGTCCGGGACTGAGGGAGGCTGATTTCAATTGGTTTCGACCAGATCAAGCAGTTCCTGATAGTCCCAAGGAGATTATTGCTTTTGCTCGTTTAGCCTATCGTAGAATAGGTCTAATTAGAAATGCTATAGATCTTATGGGAGATTTCGCTTGCCAAGGCGTTCGTTTAGTTCATCAGAATCATCGTGTGGAAAAGTTTTATAACGACTGGTTTGCTCGTGTTAAAGGAAAAGAAGTTTCTGAGAGACTTTGCAACCTGCTTCTTCGAGAAGCAAATGTACCTATACGTATGAAGACTGCTAAGGTCAATAAGGCCAAAAGACTACAGATGCAACAGTCATTAGCATCTCCTGATATGAACGCTGTTCTTAAAACAGATGATTTTCAAAAAGGAGAAATTCCCTGGCAGTATAATTTTCTTGATCCTCTCACAGTGGAAGTGGTGGGGGGTCCTGTCGCTACTCTCAGTGGTAAGAAGAGACAGTATGCAATTATTTTACCCCGTCGCTTGGCTCAGCATATTAGACAACTACAAAATAGCCAAGACAGTGTTGAAAGAAGTATTGTAGCAGAACTTCCTGACGAAATTTTGGATGCTGCTATAGGAAGTAAAAAAGTGCTTCTACCTCCAGATAAAACGTTTGTATATCATTATAAAAAAGATGATTGGCAAGAATGGGCCGACCCTATGACCTTTTCTTGTTTTAATGATCTTATATTGTATGATAGATTGAAGTTGGCTGATAAAGCTGCTTTAGACGGAGCTATTTCTAAAATTAGAGTATGGAAGCTGGGCAGCTTGGAGCATAAGCTTGCTCCTACTCCTACCGCATCTTCGACCCTTCAAGAGATTCTAGGATCTAATGTTGGTGGTGGAACTATAGATATGGTTTGGGGTCCTGACATTGAACTTATTGAAACAGGAACTGATGTACAGAGATTCTTAGGGGAAGAGAAGTATCGTCCTACCCTTATGGCTATTTATGCTTGCTTGGGTATTCCCCCAACGCTTACCGGAACCTTTGGGGCTTCGGGAACTACTAATAACTTTATTTCTTTAAAAACTTTAACGGAACGACTAAATTACATTAGAGGTATTGTTTTAGAGTTTTGGAACGAACAATTAAATATTGTTAAAAAATCTATGGGATTTAGGTTTCCTGCTCAGGTTGAGTTTGATTATATGTATTTGGATGATCCAGCTGCTATGATTAACTTACTTGTGGGTATGGCTGATCGAAATATCCTAAGTGACGAGTTTGTACAACGTCATATTAAAGCTAAGCCGGAAATGGAAAGGCGACGAGTGGCGGAAGAGGAAAAACGTAGAGTAGCCAAAGATATGGAAAAAATTAGTCCTTATCATTCTGTAGACAAACAATATGGACTTGAGAAGATTGCTTTGCAGACGGGGGTGGTGTCTCCTACTCAAGTCGGAGTTGAGTTACAGGAGAAGAATGGGGATCAATCTGCTTTAGAGATGAGAAATAAACAGGCTAGAAAGAGGGCTCCGAAGGCACAGACTCCACAAGCGCCAGGGACTCCGGGACGACCACCAAATACTCGGGACCAAAATGGCAGAAAACCGAGAACTTTTAAACCTAGAAATAAAGCTGCTATTGAGCTTTGGGCCAAGGATGCGCAGGCTAAAATAGCTAAAGTACTTAATCCTGGATTACTTAGTCATTTTAATAAAAAGAATATGAGAAGCTTGACGGCCAAGGAATTTGAGCAAACAGAAGATATGAAATTTGAGGTTTTGTGTAACCTAGAGTGTCTCCAAGACCTTGCTGATGAAAATGTTTTGTCAGGATTAGACGAAAAGTTGTCAGATGGTGTACATAGAGAATGTAGGGAGTGGATAGATTCCGCTTCTGAAAATATTCAAAGAAAATTGAGTATAGAAGAGATTCGAGGCATTCGAGCTTCTTTTTATGCCGATTATAAAACTAGGTAACGGAGATGCAGATGCTAGTATTTGATGCTGAAAAAGAGGCAGGTTTGGAACATCAAATTAAGACCCAATCTTCTATTGCTTATGAGTCTCCTATCCTGTTAGATGAAAAACAAGATCTAACTAAAGCTTTTGATAATCTATCTATATCAACAGCGGCTATGGATGACAAAGATATTTATCATGTTTATTCTATTTTAGTTACAACCTCCTGGAATAAAAATGATGATGTATTTGATAAAGGAGAGGTCTGGGCTGCTCAAAATACACCTAAGTATAAACCTGCTAACCTAGAGCACGACGAACGCCAAATCGTCGGGGGTATTGTCGATAATTGGTCAGTTGATAAAGAAATGAAAGTTATTGACAAAAATATCAATTCAGAAAGCTTACCGGATTACTATCATATATTAGTAGCTTCTGTTATTTATAGACAGTGGCAAGATCCAGCTTATAAAAGCAGAGCTGAGAATTTAATTAAGGAAATTGAAGCCGGTAATAAATTTGTATCTATGGAGTGTCTTTTTAATGGATTTGATTATGCTGTAGTAGACCCAGATGGTCAGCGTCACATTCTGGCTCGCAACGAAGAGACTGCATTTCTTACAAAGCATCTGAGGGCCTATGGAGGAAAGGGAGGGTATGAGGATCATAAAATAGGTAGACTGTTGAGAAATATTATATTTAGTGGTAAGGGATTTGTCAATAAGCCTGCTAATCCCGACAGTATTATTTTTGATAAAAATCAACTTACTGAGTTTAACAATGTTTCAATTTCGTCTAAAAACTTGTTTTCTACTTCTAATGGTGTATCTATTTCAGTAGAAAAGCAAAATCAATCTATTGTTTTGAAGGAGAGTAATACTATGAGTAATGATCTTTTAAACGATCAAGTCAAAGAGCTAAAGGAAGCTCTCTCTGCCGTTAAGGCAGATAATAAAGAGCTGACTGACAAGCTTTCAAAAGCTAATCTTGAGAAATATGATACGCAAATTAAAGAGCTGACAGATAATGTGCAAGCTCTGGCCATAGATCTTAAGGAGAGCCAAGAGGCTTCTGCTTCTAAAAGCGAAGAGATGGACAGTCTTCAAACCCAATTGACTGAAGCCACAGAGGCTCTTGAAAAAGTGCAATCTGAACTTCAAGAGATTGAGCATCGGCAGAAAATTGAGAAGCGAGTGGCAGCTTTGGTTGGCGCTGGTCTTACTCAAGAAGATGCTGAAGCGAAAATGGAGATTTTTGATTCTTTGACTGATGATCAATTTGCCATGATGGTTGATACCTTTGCTTCTGTTAAACCTGTAGAGGTTGAAGCAGAGTCGCAGGAGGAAGAGACCGAGGCGCAAACTGAAGAGGAGGCTGAAGAAGAGGCCGTTGCCTCTGAAGAAGAAGTGTTAGAGACTGCAGAAGCAGAAGAGTCGGTTGACTTGTCTGTTGAGGCTGATACTGAAGAGACGCAATCAGAAGAGATTGACGCAGTACGCGCTGGTCTTCAAGATTGGGTTACTGATCATATTTTAAACAAATAAATAGTCAGGAGATAAAAAAATGGCATTGAGACCGACTAGAAATGAGCATTTAACTGATCTTAGCTTTTTTATGGATGAAGTGGCTGAGCGTGGCCTTATGTGCGTGGCCAGTACCCAAGGTTCTGGAGCGGCGATGGACCAGTCAGCAGCGGCTGTCAAAGTTGCTTCCGCTCTTTCTGACGAGCCTGTGGGCCTTCTATTGAACGATATGGTGAACTTGGATCTTACTCGACAACATATTAATTATGATCAAGATGAGATGCAAAAGGGTGGTAAGGTTCTGTTGCTTCGTGCTGGATTTGTTGTTACCGATCAGATTTCGGGTGCTATTACGCTGGGTGAGGCTGCTCACTTTGTTCCGGGCGGTTCATTCTGTTCGGCTACGGCTAGTAGCCACAGCGATCAGGTGGGTCGTTGGTTGTCTAAGAAAGACGCTGACGGTTACGCTAAGATCCAAATTAATATTGTATAACAAACAAATAATATATTAGGAGATACTAGAATGAGCAAAAAGTTTTTTGAACCTACCCCTGAGATGAACCAACTCTTGTCGAGAGCCGGTTCTTTAAAAAGAGAAGAGTCTCTTGCCGCAACTGCTGAGTTGGCCAAGGCGTTAGAGCTTCCTCTCCGCAAAGGCGTTATGAGCGGCAACATTCTTGATGGTATTTTTGAAGCCATCAATTTGCAGCCTGGTGCTACTGCTGAGTTCCCCCTTGATTTCCTCGCTCCCGGAACGGAGAAGGAATTCGTGGCGTTTACAATTCCTAATCATGGTCGTATCCCAGAGCGACACGTTGAAGGCGACTACGTCATGGTTCCTACTTATGATGTTGGAGCTTCCATTGACTGGCTTCTTAAGTACGCGCGCGATGCAAGATGGGATGTTGTGGGTCGTGCGATGGATGTCCTCCAGGGTCAGTTTGTCAAGAAGATGAATGATGATGGATGGCATACGTTGCTATCAGCTGGTGCTGATCGTAATATCTTGATTTATGATGGTGACGCTTCAAGCGGAATGTTTAGCAAAAGACTTGTTTCTTTGCTGAAAGTCGTGATGCGACGTAACGGTGGCGGTAACTCCACTTCGATTAATCGTGGTGAGTTGACTGACCTCTATCTTAGTCCCGAAGGTCATGAAGACATTCGTAACTGGGGTGTGGATGAGGTTGATGAGTTTACTCGTCGTGATCTGATTACCAAAGAAGGTGGTTTGCTGGTGCGAATTTTCCAAGTTAATCTTCACACTCTCGATGAGCTTGGTGAAGGTCAAGAATACCAGAACTTCTATACTGTCGATCTTAGCGGCACAATGCCTGCTGGCAAGAATGAGATTTTGGTTGGTCTGGACTTGAGAAATAATGACAGCTTTGTGATGCCCGTTCGCGCTCCGGTTCAGGTCTTTGAAGATGAGGCTCTTCACCGTCAACGACGTGCTGGTATGTACGGCTGGGCCGAGCATGGCTTTGCGGCGTTGGATACTAGAAGAGTCCTCTTGGGCGCGTTCTAAGATCAACTGCTATGTAAAAATTTATAGAGCCGGTGGTGGCAGATGCTGCCACTGGCTTTCTTTTTAGGTGGATGTATTTCTTCCTATCATAGGATAAAAATATGTAATAAAAATTAAGGAGTTAATTATGGCAACTTTTTGTGTAGAGATTGCGGATGATGCAGTAGAGCGGGTTATTACTGCAATGTGTGCGAATTATAGGTATCAGCCTATTATTGATAACCCAGCTTATGATCCTCAGTTAGACCCTCCCGACCCTGATATCCCCCCGAGAATTCCTAACCCGGAAACAACGCATCAGTTTGCGAATAGAATGACAAGGGATTATTTAATTAATAACACTCATGCTTACGAGGTTAAAAAAGCCAAGGAAGATGCAGCTCATAATGTACCTGCTCCTCCATCTGTGGTCGATCCTGACAATCCTTAATATGAAAGTAAGACATGCCTATTAGATTTCTGGATCGTGCAAAGGAGAGTACAAGCACCACCGGTAGCGGCACATTGTCGTTGGGTGGTGCTTCTGCTGGTTTTGTAGCTATTTCTGGTATTGGTAGCGGTAATTCTACTTATTATACTATTACTGAAGGTAACAATTTTGAAGTTGGCCTCGGTACGTACAATAGTGTTGGGAATACTCTATCTAGAGCAGAAATTTTTTCCACTTCTAATAGCGACGATAGTAAAATAAATCTGGGTGGAGATGCCACGGTTTTTATTACTTATCCTGCTGATAAATCTATTGCTAAAACATCGGGTAATTTTGTTGGTATTGGAATGGACCCCCAATATCAACTACAGGTTAGCGGAACTGGATCTTTTAATACGGTTAGATGGGCGGATGGTACTACCCAGGTTACTTCGGCTGTAGCTGACATTAATATCGTTTCTGGTCTTACTGTTACGAATGCAACGAATATTACGGCGACGGGTGCGATCAATGCAGCAGACATTCTAGAGGTATCTGGGGTTGCTGCGACGAACACCACTAACATTACGACTAACGCTACCAATATCGCAACGAACGTCACAAACATTACGGCGACGGGTGGGATTAACGCAGCAGACATCCTAGAGGTGTCGGGGGTCGCTGCGACGAATACTACCAATATTGCGGCGACTGGTCAAAGGAACCATGACGACATTATCTACGTGTCGGGTGTTACCGATACGAATGCCGCTAACATTTCGACGAACACGTCCAACATCTCTACCAACGCCAGTAACATTACTGCGACGGGAAATATTAATGCAGCAGACATTCTAGATGTGTCGGGGGTCGCTGCGACGAATACTACCAATATCGCAACCAATGCTACTAACATTACAGCGACGGGTGCCATCAACGCTGCTGATATCATAGAGGTTTCCGGCGACGTTGCTACGAATACGAGCAACATCTCGACGAACACGTCGAACATCGCGACTAATGTTACAAACATCGCGGCCACGGGTGCAACGAATGCTGCTGCGATTACAGTCAATACGTCGAACATTGCTGCGACTGGTCAACGAAACCACGACGATATTATTTACGTGTCGGGTGTTACCGATACGAATGCCGCTAACATTTCGACGAACACGTCCAACATCTCTACCAACGCCAGTAACATTACTGCGACGGGAAATATTAATGCAGCAGACATTCTAGAGGTATCTGGGGTTACTGCGACGAACACCACTAACATTACGACTAACGCTACGAATATTACGGCGACGGGTGCGATCAATGCAGCAGACATTCTAGAGGTATCTGGGGTTGCTGCGACGAACACCACTAACATTACGACTAACGCTACCAATATCGCAACCAATACTACTAACATTACCGCCACTGGTGATATTAACGCAGCTGATATTCTAGTAGTTTCTGGTATTGCTGCAGGAAAAGATAACTACCAATATTGGACTGCTACTGATGGTTCCAATAATTCCAATATTGCTACTACAGATACAGTCAAGTATACTGGGGCCGGAATTGTTACAGTTTCGTTAGCTAGTGGTAATCCTAGTGTGGTGACGATTAGTGGAAGCGGTGGTGGCGGTGGAGGTGGAACACCAGGTGGCTCAGACACCTACGTTCAGTTTAATGATGGTGGTTCTTCGTTCGGCGGTGAAAGCGAATTCACCTACGCGAAAGCTGGTTCCGGTATCCTTAAGGTCGGGACGATTGTTACGAGTGATGCGGATGCTGCTCGCATTGGGGTCGTAAGTATTGGATCTGGTGCTTATACGACTAACAATTACAGTGTCGCCATAGGACGCGAGAGCGTTGCAGGCGGCACTCAGACCGTAGCGATTGGGAATCAGGCGAACGCTACCTCGTACTCCGTCGCAATAGGAAATGCTGCGCGCTCTACCGCGCAGAATTCTGTCGCCATAGGTATCTTCTCAAAGGCTAATTCATATCGAACAGTTGCCATTGGGGATTATTCCACCATAGATGAGCAATATTCGGTAGGGATAGGTTATTACACTAGGTCCTCTGACTCATATGCCACGGCGATTGGTGCTAGCGCACAGGCGGGTGACCATTCGATATGCCTTGGGCCTGACTCTAATGCCAATGCTGCTAATTCGATTGCTATTGGATATCAGCAGATTACGCCTATTTCTGGGCTGCTTATAGGGCAGGGGACAAATAACTGGATTCTCTCTGGCAACTTCAATGACGCAGTGGGAGCAACTAACGGAAATTTGGTTGCGAGCACGAAGTTCGGTATCAATCGAACAAGCGCTCCTGATGCTATGCTGGACGTGACCAACTTTGCCAATACAGACGTTGGCGTTATCGTTCAAGGCGCAGCCTCACAAACAGCTGACCTGCAACAGTGGCAAGACAGTGCTGGTACGACGTTTGCTAGTGTAATGCTTAACCAATCTAATGATAGAGCTATCCTAGTGGTAAGCGGCACTATCGTTTCCAGTCCTATTGAGGCTGCAAATCGTCCTGGTTCTGTGAGTATTGGTTCTGGTGCCTATACTACATACAATGGCTCTGTTTCTATTGGAAGCAACGCATATGGGGCCGGTGTAAGCATAGGCGCATCCGCATATGCAACAAATTATAATAGCGTAGTCGTCGGGAATGCGGCGACCAGTACAGGTGCCGATTCGGTGGCAATAGGTAGAAGTGCGTCAGCCGGAAGCAGTAATCGATCCATAGCGATTGGTTTTACCACCGCTGGTGGTTTTGAAGGGGTAGCGCTTGGCAATTCGGCTTCGTGCGGCAATTATGGGGTGGCACTAGGTTCTCGTGGTACAGCCAATGGTGGGATTTGTGTAGGGCAGAATTCCCAATCTTATGGCGGATCTATAATGATGGGGATGGATACTAGGGCTAATAGTAATGAGCAGGGCCTTGGATTCGGACAGGGCGTCCACATTCGAGGAAAAGGTGGAATTGCTATGGGCGCGTATAGCGAAGCATATGCGTCAGGTATCGCTTTAGGATGGGGGCAAACAGCGCAGACTAATGAATTTATCGTCGGCAATGCGGGACGCAACTCAGCTCGTACCTCGATTCTATCTGGACAGTTTAATGGATCAGACTATGCTGCCAATAGCGGAGTTGTTGGTTTTCTTACGGTTCTTGATGATCGATTCCGTGTTGACGGTTCTGGTCAGGTCCGAGTCAACGATCAATACACCTTCCCGACTGGCGTTACCACTTCTAATGACTATATTCTGACGGCACAGACTGACGGTAGCACCGCTTGGGCTGCTGCTGGTGGATCAGCTGCTGGCTCAGACACCTACGTTCAGTTTAATGATGGTGGTTCTTCGTTCGGCGGTGAAAGCGAATTCACCTACGCGAAAGCTGGTTCCGGTATCCTTAAGGTCGGGACGATTGTTACGAGTGATGCGGATGCTGCTCGCATTGGGGTCGTAAGTATTGGATCTGGTGCTTATACGACTAACAATTACAGTGTCGCCATAGGACGCGAGAGCGTTGCAGGCGGCACTCAGACCGTAGCGATTGGGAATCAGGCGAACGCTACCTCGTACTCCGTCGCAATAGGAAATGCTGCGCGCTCTACCGCGCAGAATTCTGTCGCCATAGGTATCTTCTCAAAGGCTAATTCATATCGAACAGTTGCCATTGGGGATTATTCCACCATAGATGAGCAATATTCGGTAGGGATAGGTTATTACACTAGGTCCTCTGACTCATATGCCACGGCGATTGGTGCTAGCGCACAGGCGGGTGACCATTCGATATGCCTTGGGCCTGACTCTAATGCCAATGCTGCTAATTCGATTGCTATTGGATATCAGCAGATTACGCCTATTTCTGGGCTGCTTATAGGGCAGGGGACAAATAACTGGATTCTCTCTGGCAACTTCAATGACGCAGTGGGAGCAACTAACGGAAATTTGGTTGCGAGCACGAAGTTCGGTATCAATCGAACAAGCGCTCCTGATGCTATGCTGGACGTGACCAACTTTGCCAATACAGACGTTGGCGTTATCGTTCAAGGCGCAGCCTCACAAGCAGCTGACCTGCAACAGTGGCAAGACAGTGCTGGTACGACGTTGGCGAGCATCGCTCCCAGTCTGAATACCACAGATCGCATGACGATGATGGTTAGCGGTACGATTGTGTCTAATCCTAGTGATGCGGATCGTATCGGGGTTGTGAGTATTGGGTCTGGAGCTTATGCGACATCTAATAATGCTATTATTATTGGACAAGGGTACGGCAAAGGCATTGTCATTGGAGACTCTTCATCTTTTTGTGATAACACCGCGTCGCTGTGTATTGGCTACGGAAATACAATAAGTAATTATGACTTCCTCCAAAATTCTGTTGCTATCGGGTACGGAAACACTATAAGCAGAAATTATTGTGTTGCCATAGGGAGTCATTGCACTGTCAACAATGGTTCTGCAGTAGCTATAGGGCATACTGCTGACGCTCTCGGATCGTATGCGGTTGCCATAGGAGGAGGTAATCCGCGCGTCGGCAGCAGCAATGGAATATCTATCGGAAGGGATACGGAGTGCTCATCTGCAGTATTGGGTATGGCCGGCATTTCCATTGGCGCCTATGCCAAAACTGTGGACAGAGGGATTGCTATTGGTTGCGGCACCACCGAGGCGTCCGCATGGAGAGCATATGCCGAAGATCATTGCATTGCTCTTGGAAGTTATCAGTATGCGTACAATTCTGGTTTGATGGTTGGTATGGGCCAAGCCAATCACATGTTCTCAGGACATTTTAATAGCGACTACAATACTACTAATGGCAATCTCGATATTCTTAATAATAGCCTGTCAGTTGATGGTTCTGGTCAGGTCCGAGTCAACGATCAATACACCTTCCCGACTGGCGTTACGACAGTTAACGATTACGTCCTTACTGCACAGACTGACGGCAGCACCGCTTGGGCTGCTGGTGGTGGTGGTGGTGGAATCTCGTGGGATGGTTCTACCGCCAATGGTATCGCTACATATAAAAATGCATCCGAAGCAACCGTAGAGTCTAATCTAACGTTTGATGGTAGCACCTTGACTGTTGCGGGTCACCTTGCGGCCACAACCAAGTCTTTCTTAATTGATCATCCTACTGAACCTGATAAAAAGTTACAATATGCTTCTTTAGAAGGTCCAGAAAATGGTGTCTATGTAAGGGGTCATACAAATGATAGTATTATTGATTTGCCTGATTATTGGACTGCTTTAGTAGACCAAGATTCAATTACAGTACAAATAACAGCTAAAGATGCACCTCAACCTTATCTTTATGTAAGTGGAGTTGCTAATAACCAAGTTCATCTCATTTCTGATAGATCAGTTAGTGCGTACTATACTGTTAATGGAACACGTAAAGATGTAACTCCGTTGCAGGTGGAGATATAATGGGAACAGTATATAATGCTAATGTAGTTTCTGATGGTCTTATGGGCTGTTGGGATGCGGGAAACCGGAGAAGTTATCCGGGAGCGGGGACTACATGGACTGATTTAGCTGGTTCTTATAATTCGGCTTTAGAAAATTGGGCAGGTTCTTCCTTTAGTTCTGAAAAATTGGGCTGTTTAGATTTTGACGGTACTGACGCATACGCTCAACTTAGTATGCCCGCAACAACTTTTAGCGGAAACGGAACTCTAAGCATTTGGATGAAATGGAACGGTGATGTATCTGATGGTATATTTGCTGTTAAAGGAGCCAGTCTTGCGGGAAATTATTATGATGGTGAGTATTGGGGTTTTCAAAAAAGCAATACTAATGCGTCTCAGATTAGGTTTCATACTGGCATTGGTTGGGCTACTACTATAACTCACGGTTTATCAGATGGGGATTGGGCCAATATAGTTGTTGTATATAATGGTTCTGGTGGATCGGGCACATGTTATATAAATGGAGTAAATAAAGGGTCTTTAAGCTGGAGTGCTTACTCCACTACCGATGGGGATGCTCATGTAGGTCATGGTGGATATAGTAATGCATATTACGATGGGGAAATTGCTTCAGTACAAATTTATAATCGTCAACTAACCGCCGCTGAAGTCCTCCAAAACTATAATGCAATGAAAGGGAGGTTCACATAATGGCCGCTATTGTTGCTCCTAATATAGTTACTGATGGGCTTGTGGCCTATTTCGATGCGGCTAATCGGGCAAGTTATCCCGGTACGGGTACTACGTGGACTGAGCTTGTAGCGGGAAATAATGGAACACTGTATAATTTTGAAGCTGGATTTTTTGATTCGGCTCATGGTGGAAGTTTAGATTTTGATGGAACTGATTCTTATGTGCGTAGTTCAGCCCCTCCTCCTGAAGGAACTGGTGATTGGGCGGTTACGTTTTGGGTAGCAATTGATAGTTTTAGTGATAACAATTTCTTTATTGCTACTTATATAATTGATAAGTTTCAATTTGGGATTAGGCCCACTTCTGCGGCGCAGTGGGATATCTATTTTGGTTCTCCGGGAGTCACCGGAAATCCTTTTACCAACTCTCCTACAATGGTTCTGGACCAATGGTATTATATAGTAGCTACACGTATAGGAAGTACTTTAAAAATATATCGTGATGGCGTAGAAAAAGTCAGTACGTCTAACTCTCAGGATATTGCCACCGCAGGTGGAGATGTTTATTTTGGGATACAGCACGACGGAGGAGATCCCGGAAGTTTTGATCATCCTTTGGACGGTAAAATGGCTGTGGCCTCAATTTATAATAAGGGTTTAACCGCCGCTGAAGTCGCCCAAAACTACAACGCAACAAAACGTCGCTTTGGACTTTAACTTTTTTAAAGGAGATTTATTATGCCACATAGTAGATGGGACAACAGACACTGGGTAATTATCCCAGTAACAGAATTAGACAATGTAGATTTTTCGCAGGTTTGTGAGACATCTATTGATACAGTTAGAAAGTCTATAGAGAGACACAGACATTTGTTAAATGGGATGGGCCTGATATGCCAGCTACCGTAGCCGCTCTCGCCACTAAGAGTGAGACGTATACGCATGAAGAGATTTTGGCCATCCTTTCAACAGAGGCGTGGACAACTCCATATCCAGAATAGGTTAAGTTATGAGCGTTATACATCATCCAAATTTAGTTACTGATGGGCTTGTGGCCTGTTGGGATGCTGGTAACCGTAGGAGTTATCCGGGTGCGGGGGATTCGTGGGCTGCGCTTGGTGCGGGTAGTGGTGGCACACTGAATCCGTCCTCAGGGCCTACTTTTGTAAGCGACAAGATGGGGTATATTACTTTTGATGGTACTGATGATTATGCTGAATTTGAGCTTGATACACTGACTCTGTCAGAAGGTTCGTCGGGGTCTGCTTATGATGAATCAACTATAGTCTTATGGGTTCAGTGGGGTCCGGGTGATACAAATGGGTGTATATTGGCAGCGAACCATCCTAGCGGAGGCGACACGACGGATAATGGTTTCCG
>Ga0208449_1001321_pt1 | contig 13567 bp, 14 predicted proteins | sample MalvireepMed_s17_FD_184247 | JGI IMG/M metagenome (GOLD analysis project Ga0208449, IMG submission 184247) | Marine viral communities from the Global Malaspina Expedition - Malaspina viral metaG DeepMed_s17 (SPAdes) (version 2) | ecosystem: Environmental > Aquatic > Marine > Oceanic | place...
GTCCGTAACTGTTGCAGCAGATATTATCGAATATCCAGCAGGGGCCTTAACCATGACCGTAGGTTCGAGTTCCAGTTTTACGGTAGCAGAAACCATTACGGGAGGAACCAGTGCGGCCACGGCCTCTATTACCAATTTGCCATCAGGAACTTCGATGGCAATCACCATTCCTACAGGCACGTTTACTAGTGGAGAAACTCTGACAGGAGGGACAAGTGGTGCTACGACCACGCTTTCTGCGGCAGTCGATTTATCGGACGCACAGGCTACTATTGATATTTTGTCTCTTGTAGTTAAACGAGACGATAACAGCTATTCCGCTGGCCGATTAAGCCGGGACGGATTTCTGACTATTCCGAATAAAACGCAAACGGGAAGGCCCTCTCAGTTTTTTCTTGATCGACAGATCACACCCAATTTAAAGATTTGGCCTGCACCTGAAAATAGTACAGACATACTTATTTTTGATCGTCTGACGCGCATGGATGATGCGGATGACTATACCAACAGCTTGGGTGTACCTTTTAGGTTTTATCCTGCATTAGCTGCGGGATTAGCTTATTACATCGCCTTAAAACGAGCCCCCGATCGGATCCAACTGCTAAAGCCGCTTTATGAAGAAGAAATGGACCGCGCTATGGTAGAAGACCGTGATCGGGCCTCTTTTAACATCGTACCAAGCCTAGAATATGCGAGGCTTAACTAATGTCTCGTTATGCAGTTGGAAAACATGCGTTAGGGATTTCAGATCGGTCTGGGTTCGCTTATTTATTGAAGGATATGAAAAAAGAGTGGACGGGAGCGCTAGTTGGGCGCGAGGAATGGGAACCTAAACAGCCGCAATTAAATCCTCGTCACAAGGTTTCAGATGCGGAAGCTCTGAAAAATCCGCGTCCAGATCGCGTAGAACCTATGGTGGTGTATGTTGATACACCCATACCTGAAATAGAAGATTTCAAGCCCACCCTAGCTGTTGGACAGGTTGGTGTAGTGACGGTGACAACATGAGTTTTACTTACTCCAGTTTAAAAACCGCGATAGAGGATTACACCGAAAACACGGAAACTACATTCGTGACGCATATGGACGACTTTATAAAGTTATCCGAAGAACGGATCCTGAAAAACGTCCAATTGGAGCTTTTCCGTAAAAACGTAACGGGGACGATGTCTTCTTCTAATCAATATTTAGCTGCGCCGAGCGATTTTTTAGCCCCTTTTTCGTTATCTATCACAAGCAGCAGCGTTAAGAGTTTTCTTGAATACAAAGACGTAAATTTTGTGCAATCTTTTAACCCAAACAGTGCTACAACGGGAACGCCTCGGTATTATGCAACGTTTGACATAACCAATTTTATTATTGGCCCTACGCCGGATAGTGGGTATACCACGGAAATGCACTATTTCTACAGACCCGCTAGTTTGACGGCTGCGGGAGACAGTGGAACAACGTGGTTGAGTGAAAATGCCACATTGGCTCTTTTATATGGGTGTTTGATCGAAGCCTATACCTATATGAAGGGGGAGCAGGATTTAATGGCCGAATATGAAAAACGCTTTGGCGAAGCGATGGTAGCTCTCAAGATGTTTGGAGAAGCCAAGGAAGTTACACAAAATTACCGTGTTGGCATGGTTATTAGGCCGAAACAATGATGGACGCATTAAAATTAGACCTTCCTTCCGATTATTCCGTAGAGGTTCATACGACAAATAATCGTGGCTTTACGCCGGAAGAAGTAGCGCACCACTGTGCAAACAAAATCATTTCTATATCCAATAATACTCATCCGGGTATTCAGGCACAGGCTTACGCATTTAAGGGCCATATAGAAAAAACCATTGCTTTTTACATGCGTGAGGCTATTAAAAGCGATCGAACCACTGTCTATAACGCATTAATGGATGCAGGGCATCCAGAACTTGCTGAAGCAATCAGGAGACTTTGATATGGCTTTTACCGGAAATTTTATGTGTACGTCTTTCAAGCAAGAATTGATGGAAGCCAAGCACAACTTCCTAAACAGCGGAGGTAGTACGTTTCAAGCAGCGTTGTACACTAATAGTGCTTCTTTTACGGCAGCTACGACAGCATATACCACCAGTAATGAGGTTACAGGTACGGGCTATACAGCTAAGGGAAACTCCCTGACTCGCGTAGATCCTTCTACCAGTGGTACAACCGCACTTACTGATTTTGCTGATTCGACATGGTCTTCTTCCACTATTACGGCCAGAGGCTCGTTGATTTTTAATGACAGTGCCAGCGGGGACCCTTCCGTTATTGTTTTGGACTTTGGTTCTGATAAAGCCTCCAGTTCAGGAGATTTCAAGATTGTATTTCCCGCTGCGGACGCCAGTAATGCAATTATAAGGATCGCTTAATGGCCGCAATCACCGGTTGGGGCCGCAGTACATGGGGGTCTGGCACATGGGGTGAGGCTTTTCCTGTGTCGGTTACCGGTGTTGCGGGAACCGGTGCGGTTGGCTCTGTAACAGTTGAGCTTAGTATTGATGTTTCTGTAACAGGTGTTGCGGGAACAGGTTCGGTTGGATCTGTAACGGTTACTGAAGGAACGGGGGTAACAATATCTGTTACCGGTCTTGCAGGTACAGGTTCTGTAGGTTCAGTAACGGTTGAAGGTGATGCCAGTGTCAGTGTTACGGGCGTTGCAGGTACAGGTTCTGTAGGTTCGGTAACGGTTGAGGGTGATGCCAGTGTCAGTGTAACAGGGGTTGCAGGGACCGGCACAGTAGGCGAGGCTACAGCATCCGCTGGTGTAACGGTTTCTGTTACGGGTGTATCGGGCACAGGTGAAACAAACGGGGTTCTTGTCTGGAGTCTTATAATTCCAGATCAAGACCCCAGCTATAGTGAAATTAGCCCCAGCCAATCTCCATCTTGGGCTTCTGTATCACCTTCTCAATCGCCGTCTTTTACACAAATAACGCCGAGCCAATCCCCCTCTTGGTCTTCGGAGACACCTTCTCAAACACCAGATTGGATAAAAATTGCAGCATAGGACATGAGTTATGACTAGCACATATACATCAAATCAGGGCCTTGAAAAACCGGCAACGGGGGACCGTTCTGGAACGTGGGGAACCATGACGAACACCAACATGGACATGTTGGACAGAGCTATCTCAGGAGTGGGCGCACTTACTCTGACAGGCACAACTACAACACTAACCACGTCAGATGGCTCCGCTTCAGATGGCAATTATAAGGTTTTAGTGTTGGGCGGAAGTCCGAGTGGCACGAACACTATTACGTTAAGCCCTAATGACGGGGATAAGCTGTATTTTGTGGTTAATTCCACCGGCCAAAGCGTGATTTTTTCACAAGGCACGGGTGCAAATGTCACGATTGCCAATGGTGCGGCAGACATCATCTACGCGGATGGTGCAGGAAGTGGCGCGGCTGTTTCAAGTTATCTGGCTAACGATTTTGTTTTTAAGACGGGCGATGGCGTAATTCTGAACCTTCAGACTTCTGATACGACCGTTACTGCTTCAAGTGTTTTGGGCCGTTTGAATTTTACCGCTCCCGATGAAGCCTCTGGGACGGACGCCATTTTATTAGCCGCATCCATCGCCGCTATTTCAGAAGGCACTTTTGCAGCAGACAACAATGCCACCAAATTGTCTTTTATGACGGGTGCTTCAGAAGCCGCAGCAGAGAAAATGTCTATTTCATCAGTCGGCAACGTAACGATGAAACAAACCGAAACCGGCGATGATACGCCGATGACGTTGTTGTTGCAGACGGGCGAAACCGATATTGCCGCATCTGACATCCTCGGCAAAATTCAATTCCAAGCTCCTGATGAAGCTGCTGGCACAGACGCTATTTTAGTTGCAGCCGAAATAGCCGCAGCCTCGGAAGGCGACTTTAGTTCGAGCAATAATGCTACGAAATTATCATTTAAGACTGCCGCCAGTGAAGCCGCAGCAGAGAAAATGTCATTGTCTTCTGGGGGTAATCTAACGTTACCCACCGATGGGGTTGTTATTGCCGCCGGGGTTAACAGCGACGTAACACTTACTCATGTTCACGACACCGGGCTGCTGCTGAACAGCACAATGGCGTTACAGTTCAACGACGCATCGCAATACATCAACGCGCCTTCCGCAACTGTATTAGATATTAATGCTACGGATGAAGTAGAGATTAATGCAACATTAGCGGACGTTAATGCGAATTTAGATGTTAGCGGGACGTATCAGGGTGGCGGAACGATGACCACCGGCGGCAATATCGTTATTCCTGACGGTGGCAATATCGGCTCTGCCTCAGATACCGATGCCTTATCACTTTCAGCGGCAGGCGCGTTAACGGCAACGGCTGGAGGAGCTGCGGCTACGCCCGCATATGCCATTACCAACGGTTCGATAGGCGTCAACGGCATGTTCGTTGGTTCCGCGAACACTCTTAGTTTTTGTACAGCAGCAACCGAGAGGATGAAGATTACTTCTGGTGGCCATCTCGTAGCGTTCGCAGATTCAACTTATGATCTCGGCGCGAACGCTACTCGATGGAGACAGGCGTACATCGACGAAATTGATATCGGGGCAAATACTAGTCTTGCCGCTTCAGCCGCTAACGCAATTTTCGTTGGATACGCTGGGGGTGGTTCTGAATACGGCCAAGAACTTAAAACGGATGCAACGACTGGAACCGCGCTGTATTTTTTGCACAGCACTACGACCGCCTGTGGCTCGGTCACAGTTGGATCTTCAGCAACAGCGTATAACACTAGTTCAGATTATCGACTGAAAGAAAATGTCGTGGATATGTCTGGCGCAATCACTCGCCTAAAAACCCTCAAACCAAAACGGTTCAGTTGGATCGCAGATGAGAATAGTGAATTGCTCGACGGTTTCCTCGCGCACGAAGTGGACGAAGTTGTGCCGCAAGCAATCCACGGCGAAAAAGACGAAACAAAAGACGTAGGCACAATCAAAGATGCAGATGGTGATGTGTTAAGCGAGAATGTTATTGAATCTGAAAAAGAAGATGATCAAACCTGGGAAAAAACTGCAACAGAAAATATCTATCAAGGCATCGACCAAGCAAAACTAGTACCTTTGTTAACCGGTGCGTTGCAGGAAGCAATCACTAAGATCGAATCACTTGAGGCCCGTGTTGCGGCGCTCGAAACATAGGAGGATTAATTATGGATTGGATTATTGACAGATTTAAAGAGCCGTCAAGCTACGCCGCTGCTGGAGCCGCTGTTATGGGCATCGGTATGCTGACAGGGCAGAATTGGCTGATTCTGGCAGGCATTGTTGGCGGCGTAGTAGGTTTTGTGTTGAAAGAAAAGGGCGTTATCTGATAGTTACCAGCGTTTTAAGCGGCCATGCGCCTACTAATTTCGATTTGTTTGTGCGTTGTCGCAGCTTCAGCTTTCGGACAAAGTACCGGCACTAACACCATCACCAGCACCGTGACGGGTACGACCACGGTCGATAAAACACCGCCCACGGCAAGTGCCCCAAATATAGTCCTGAACAATCAGGACGTTTGCAGCTACCCCGCTTCCGCAGCGGTCCAGACACAAATTTTCGGATTTGCTGCTGGCACGACCGTCCGAGACAAGAACTGCGAAAGAATAAAACTCGCTCGTTCCCTGTATTTCATGGGTATGAAAGTAGCGGGTGTCAGTCTTCTTTGCCAGGATAAGCGTGTGTTCGAGGCTATGGAAATGGCGGGAACACCGTGCCCATATGAAGGAAAAATTGGCTCCGAAGCTCTTGCTCTGTGGCAAGCAGATACAGAGCGCCGTCCTGATGCGCGGGAGTATAGAAAACGTGCAGGGATTGACAAGAAAGAGTGGTCAAGAGATGGCCGTGGCAACGTAAAGTTTGAAGATCCCGATGAGGGTTAGCCTCTTACTTTTGCTATTTGGCTTGGCTGCTCAAGCTGAAACAGTGGTTGAGGAAATCACAACGCAGGTTCTAACGCCCACCATTTCAGGCAACTTACTACCGGGGCTTATCGGATTCACGACGAGCGGCGATGCCACAATGACAGGAGATACGGGGTATTGCAGCCCTGGTCAAGCCTGCACTGGAGCGCAGGGCGGCACATATAGTACGACAGTCGATTTGACCGAAACGATGAGCATTGATGAGATAAATTCAGGGTTTGATCTCGCCTATGGCGTTAACCTTACCTCGCATTCCAGCAACGCCCACTTGCCGACATGTGATTTAACTAGTGGCGATTGCCAGGATAATTTTGCCTTGACGCTGACGTTGACCGAGAACGACGAAGTGGTTGAAAAATACGAGCATGAGTTTGTCCTTGACTATGGCGGCTTGCGGGAATACGAGTTCGAGCAGACTGTCGTTTCTAACTCGTGGGTTGAGTTGTCCATGTTGTTGGAACTTTACGGGCAGGACGCCGGTTATCCGACAGGGCTATACGGCCCACAGTTCACCGATCCTTGGCTCACGACTGGATACAACGCCATCAGCTATATTACAGAACAAATTACGACCATTATTCAGGACGACATGGATGATGTGGTTGAGGAAATTCTCGACAACAGCTTTGCTGAAACGGGCGAGTTTGATTTTTCAGAAATCGATGCCGAGGAAATATTCAGCAACCCAGTACTAAGCGAGATTGTTGGGACTGGCGACACCGTGACAGTGACCTTAGCGGATGCAGGTTCCGGCGAGATCATCGACTCCTTTGAGGTCAATTATGAAACTGAAACCATTCAAGAAATCGATACGGGAGCGGGAGTTGACAATACGACAAGCCTAGAGTCGTTTGAAGATATGGGAATGTCAGATGACATGGGAATGCCCGATGATTTTGCTGGGTCTGAAACGACTGAAATGAGTTTTGCAGAAGTGCTGGACGAACTGCCTGAAATTGACATGCCGGAAACGGAATCGGCAGCAATCGAAATGGAGGTGTCTGAGCCAGAAGCTGTTGAAATTGAAGTAGCTGAATCTGAACCAGAAGTCGTCGAAATGACGGAAGCTGAGCCAGAAGCAGCGGTGGAAATTGCTGAATCTGAGCCGGAAACTACGGAAGTCGAAGCTGAGCCAGAAGCAGAAACGGAAGTGGCTGAGGCAGAGGAAGAGTCGGAAACGGAAGTAGCCGAGGCAGAAGAAGAATCTGAGCCAGAAGCGACGGGAACTGAGGAAGAACGCCCAGAACCAACTCGGGTAGCCTCACGATCTGAGGACTCCGATAAAAAAGCCGAGGCTAAGACTGAAACATCAAAAGAAAAGTCTTCTCGTAAACAGAAAACCAAGCGCGTTGTCAAGAAGATTGCAACACGGGTGATGGGCCATCTGTCCAGAAATTATGACGCCGCTATGCAGGGTGCGGCTATAAGTGTGATGAGGATGTCCGCACCCACCTACAAATCGACTGAATTACAAGATTTACAAGAGTGGTATATGCCTGTTGAAATGGACGGCGGTCAAAACTACGACCACCCCGCAGCGATGTGGTTTGCCGCTCAAGCCGGACAAGACATGACTGAATTGGTGAAGTTGCAGTGGCAAAAATAGAATACAGCGGCATCACATTCTCTGGCAGTAAGTTGCTTCTGTTAGTGCCTCTATTAGGGGCTATTGGTGGTGCTATTTGGGGTGGGTTTGAAGCCTATGCGCGATGGACCGCAATGGAGACTCAAATCAGTGAATACTCGGCTCCAGACCTGTCTGGAATTGAACAAAAAATAGCTGTCTTCGTAGAGGAAAATTCTCAAATTGAACAACTTGTGTCACAATTCAAAGAACTCTTAGGTGATATGCGCTCTGACTTGAGCGACATCAAACTAGAACTGAAAGATGATATTACGGAAGTTTTTAAAAACATAGATCGCCAGGAAGGCCGGAATAGAGGAAACGTGACGGAGGTGCGGGGACTGATTTCCGCATTCGAGATCAGGGTTGACAATAGAATGGGAAAGATCGACTCACAGATTGACAGCTTAGAATCAAAATTAGATCAGCGCATCAAGGCTGCGCTAGAAAATCCCCTAGCGAAATAAGCCTATGCCTTTAACTAAACTACAATTTCGCCCCGGCATTAATCGAGAAATCACCTCCTACAGTAATGAAGGGGGTTGGTATGACTGCGATATGGTTCGTTTCAGATACGGCGTACCTGAAAAGATAGGGGGCTGGCAACAGGATTCTTCCTCCACTTTTTTAGGCACCTGCCGTGCGCTTCATACTTATGTTTCCTTGGCGGGTAGTGTTTATACCGGCGTAGGCACCAATCTAAAATATTACATCTATCTTGGTGGTACGTTTAACGACATTACCCCCTTGCGTTCGACTACTTCTGCGGGGGATGTCACGTTTTCCGCAACTAACGGTTCCTCCACGATTACAGCAACCGATACAAGCCACGGCGCGGTTGCCAATGATTTTGTCACGTTTTCTGGAGCAGCTACTTTAGGCGGTTTGGTTACTGCTGCGGTGCTTAACCAAGAGTATCAAATTGCCACTATCGTCAATGCCAACAGCTATACGTTTACGGCTAAAGACACATCAGGAAATGAAGTTACAGCCAATGCCAGTGACAGCGGTAACGGAGGTGGTTCAACTGTTGGCAAATATCAAATAAACACAGGACTGAACTCTACCGTTTTTGGTACAGGTTGGGGTACGGGTACGTGGGGCCGTGGGACGTGGGGATCGAGCAGTACCCCCACGGTGTCCGACACGTTGCGACTATGGTCCCATGATAATTTTGGTGAAGACTTAATATTTAATGTTCGTGACGGAGGTATCTATTATTGGGACACAAGCGCCAAGACACTGGGCACTGATCGTGCTGTAACGCTTGCTTCGCTAGATACAGATTCCGCCATACCTACGATTGCCAAACAGGTGTTGGTATCTGACCGAGATCGCCACATTGTGGCTTTTGGCTGTGATGGGGAAACCACGATCGGAACGCAGGATCCTCTTCTAATTCGTTTTAGCGATGCGGAAAGTACGACGACGTGGAATGCGTTGGCGACCAATTCCGCCGGGGAATTACGAGTAGGGTCTGGATCTGAAATTATCTGTGCCGTGGAAACCCGACAACAAATTATAGTGTTTACTGATTCTTCGTTACACGCTATGCAGTTTTTGGGGCCTCCCTTCACTTTCGGTATTTCCCAGGTATCTGAAAACATCACCATTATGGGTCCGATGGCTGCAAAGGCGGTGGACGACACGATTTTTTGGATGGGCCAAGAGGACTTTTATGTTTTTGATGGTCGCGTTCAGAAGCTCCCCTGCGCCGTGCGCTCTTACATATTTGACGATTTTAATACGGCTCAAAACCAAAAGGTTTTTGCAGCCCTCAATTCCACTTTTGACGAAGTCTGGTGGTTTTACCCTTCAGGAGATTCTACGGAAATAGACAAATACGTGATTTACAATTATCAGGAGCAGGCTTGGTCCTACGGTTCTTTGGCCCGTACTGCGTGGCTAGATCGCGGCATTAACGATTATCCTTTAGCGACCGGCACGGATTACTATCTGTATGACCACGAATTTGGCTTAGATGATGGTAGTACAAACCCGCCTTCCGCTATTAGCTCCCATGTGGAATCCAGCCAGGTTGATATTGGGGATGGCGAACAGTTCGTGTTTATTCGCCGCCTAATTCCAGATGTAACATTTGGCGGTTCGACGGCAACGTCTCCCGCTGCCACATTTACTTTGAAAACACGTAATTTTCCGGGCGGGGCCTACCTAAGCTCTGACGATAGTACGGTCACACAATCGGAAGCCGCCACTTCCACGGTAGTAGAACAATTTACCACTCAGGCGTTTGTGCGTCTGCGGGGACGCTCTTTTGCCCTGCGTGTCGCCAGTTCTGCGGAACAGGTTCAATGGCGTTTGGGATCGCCACGGGTGGACATTCGCCCGGATGGTAGGCAATGAGTTCCAGAAGCCTTGTCCAGCCGCAATTTCCGCTTCCTCCGAATGCCTATGACGCTGCTTATATGGCTGAAATCGTGCGATCCTTTTCCGTGTTTCTACAGCAGGTCAACAATCCCGGCGACTCACGGGCCACGACCCTGACCCTCACGAACCTTCAATCAGACGATTACGCTCTGGAAACAGGGGCACTTTTCGAGCATGATGGCTATGTCAAAATTACACTGGGCAATGTTTCCAACCCACGGGGAAGCGAAGGTACGGGATCCGTGGGCTCTGTTACAGTGACAACCTCGTGACGGTAATCGCTTGGCGGTCCACTGGTGATTTTGATATAGTGCAATGTGCCTCATGTGGCAATAAAGTCGATACTCCTGCGGAAGTGGCTTCCTACCCATCAGGCCAGTGTCCTAAATGTAAAAGCCCGTGGACGGGAACTGAACAGCGCGACACAACCATCGCGGTTCACGGCCCACAGCCCGGTAAGGGGGGAATAGGATGATTGACGACCTTTCCGCGACAGGTATTACTGGTATACCGAGCGTCGCCGAGCACCTTGCGGATTTTGGACGTTTTGGTGACGGTTATTTCGTTCATGCCACGGAAGGTGAAGCGATTGTTCCGTTACCCGTGCTGGATGAAAACCCCCGTTTAAAAGAAGCGCTCTTTACCCAGATGCAGGAAATGGGTCTTGAACCCGAACGCTACATCGTGGGTAACGAACTCAATTCTATTAACCCTATTACGGGTCAGCCGGAATTTTTTCTAAAGAAATTTTTCAGGGGCGCTAAAAACGTATTAAAAGCCGTAGCTCCTATAGTGTTGCCCGCAGTGCTTGCAGGAACACGCTTGGGTCCAATACTAGGATCTACGGCAGGTATAGGCATCGCTCGTGCTTTACAGGGTAAGGGCCTAGACCGTATCGCTTCGGATATGTTCAAAACAGCAGGCATAACCACCTTACTGAGTGGGCTTTCCGGGAGAGACGTTTCTGACGACCTAAACATCAGAAGGCGGGGAGGTGACTTTTTAGAAGCCGCTTTCGATCCTAAAGGAAAGTCTCGTTTTTGGGACCCTGATCTTTTTGACTCTGGAACGGTCGCCCCAATAGAGAAGAGGGGGTTTGGACCGGATGTTGAAGAACTTAGCGAGGATTTAGTTAAGTCCGGCGCGACAATTACTCCGGTTCCGGGGTATGGAAATAGGGCTCCCCAGTATTCCAGCATTGGTCAACCCGGCTCCACTATTACTGACTCTGACATGTTAACGCCTAGACTAATTGATCCAGCTAATTATCAGTCTGGTTCCGGACTACTCGCTTCTATTGACCCAAGGACGAGTCAGTCAAGACTTATTGATCCAGCTAACTATCAGGCTGGTTCCCCAGCATCTTCTATCTCTCCCAATGAGGCTGGATTTGGTCAATCTATATATGAAGCCCTTACTCCTGGGGGCATGGGAGTTAGAGAAGGTCTCCAGCAGGCTTTCTTTCCAGCACAGGTAGTGGATGCGGAACAAATCCTTGGAGGACGAGAAGCCTATCTGGGAGCAAGTCCTGCGAATAGACTTGCTGCTCAGGAACTGGCTAAAGGTCATTCTAAAAACCCCGGCTACATCCGCAAGTATTTACCGTTGACCGCTCTGGGACTAGGTGCAGCAGGTTTATTTGGAGCGTTTGACGATCCCGAGGAGCCCGAACCTGTTTCCGTCTCGGAATTGGAAAGACAGATGGGTCCTACGGCTCGTGATCTAGTGACTGCAAATCCAACGCGATATAGAACGGGTATTCCAACTTACTCTCCAGTAAGCCTATCTTCGGTAAGCATACCTACCGCGTATGGTGCTGAGGGAGGTTCCGTTGGTTTTCCAAGACGCATTGGCGCTATCGCAGGACGGGGGACAGGTACTTCTGACGATGTGCCTGCCATGTTGTCTGATGGTGAGTATGTGATGACCGCAAAAGCCGTTCGCGGAGCCGGTAACGGTAATCGTGAGAAGGGGATGCGTAACATGTATGACATGATGCGACAATTTGAAGGGCAGGTAGCCTAATGACCAACGGAACAACTACAACAACGATACAGAGACTAGATCCGGAAATTGAATCCTATAAAGTTGGTCTCTTAGAAGATGTACAAGGTTTTATAAGGGATCGAATAGAATCGGGTGTTTTACCTGCCGATTTTCAAATTTCAGACCTTTCTGGGCTTGAGACACAAGCGGCAGGCTTAGCGGGCGGTCTTGGCGGCTACGAGCCGTATATTTCAGGTGGTCTAGGGAACGTCCAAGCCGGACAAAGAGCCCTTGGCGAAGCCGCGTTGCCCATAATGCGCGAGGGTATGGATGCCTATCGATCAGCTTTGGGAGCAGTTCCAACCACCGCGGAACAGTTTGATCCGTCCATGGCTCAGGCTTATATGGATCCTTATGAAGGTCAAGTTGTACAACAAGCCCTAGCGGATCTGCAAAGACAAAGTGATATTGCGCAAGTGGGGGATCAGGCAAGGGCTGTCGGAGCAGGTGCTTTTGGCGGCTCTCGCGAAGGTGTTTTAAGAGCCGAAAATATGCGAAACCTGCAAGAAGCACAGGTACGAGCAGCCGGACAATTGAGATCTGCGGGTTATCAACAGTCCCTTCAAAACGCCCAACAGGCTTTTGAAGCCGCGCGACAACGACAACTAGCGGGCGCGGGACTTACCGGACAGTTAGCAAGCGGTATTGAATCATTGGGTGGCCGCACCGCCAACATAGGCCTTGGTTTAGGTACGCTTGGGCTACAGGAGGCGGGTCTAGGTGAATTGTCGCATAACCTGGACCTGAGTCGTATACAAGCGCTTATGGGTGTGGGCGGCGTTCAGCGAGCGAATCAGGATGCGCAATTGGAAGCGTTGCGTCAGACCAACGAAGCGCGGCGACTGCAACCGTACCAACAGTACGGTTTCTTGTCTGATGTATATGGTAACGTGCCTTCTGGACAAAGCGCTATTAGTGCAACCTCGGGCTCTCAACCAGGCGCTCTTCAGAGCGCTGTAGGTACGGGAGTTTCGGCTCTTGGTACGCTCGGTGCTGCCAGAAACGTAGGGTTATTTTAGTGATCCTGTCAATTTTAACGGCGCAGGAGAGATAGCTATGCCGTCAGTTTTAAGCAGACCTTTGTTTCGACAAACTGGCGGCGAGATCGCTGAACCCGAACAAGGGTTTGTCGAACGCGCTACGCAAGGCGTTCGACGCTGGGATCTTTTAACCAACGGTGAGGAAAGAAGACATCGCGCTCAATTAGACATCTATAACAACTTCACCCCTGAGCAAAGGCGTCACGTTGGACTATTAACCGAAACAGGATTATCTGCGGAGGACGCCATTTTTCAGGTTTGGTCTGAAGCTAAACGGGGAGTTGGTAGTGATATGCTCTACCCTTCTCCACCACCCGTTGCGCCTAGGGTATCCCCCGAACCTATGCCGCCCATTAGGAGCGAACCTCTGCCGCCTATGCCGCCTATGGTAACCCCTGCACCTCTGCCGCCTATGGTATCCCCTGCACCGCTGTCACCTATGCCGCCTATGGTAACCCCTGCACCTTCCGATTTTTCAGAATTTAACCAAGGGGGTCCCGCCCTAGCACCACAGGCCATGATGGCCCCGCCCATGGG
>Ga0208449_1001333_pt1 | contig 13402 bp, 9 predicted proteins | sample MalvireepMed_s17_FD_184247 | JGI IMG/M metagenome (GOLD analysis project Ga0208449, IMG submission 184247) | Marine viral communities from the Global Malaspina Expedition - Malaspina viral metaG DeepMed_s17 (SPAdes) (version 2) | ecosystem: Environmental > Aquatic > Marine > Oceanic | place...
GTGTACATATACACCTACCTTTCTGCCTCAACTAGAGGCTAACATGAGCATCGTTTAGGGGAAGCCACATAGCAATGCCCATTGGGCAAAGTTTCCGAGACGATATACCCATCTTTATAGGGTAACACAACCTGTGGTCCGCCCCAGTCTCCGATATAATCTTCTGCTTTCTTCTTATCACTAAAGATATAAGCATGTTGAATGAGGCGGCATGACCAATCTTCTCTGGTATGCCTTCTACCTTTCTGCATTCGACACCTACCTTTCTGCCTCAACTGAGGCGATTGCTATTGGGAGCGGTTCCCAATCTTGTACTCCCGCCTGATGTCATCAAGCAGGTCCATTGCTTTCTGCTCCCTCTCAGCGTGCCTTCGAGAGAAAAGAACAACACCCATTTCATATGAGGGATTCTTTTCATCTTCCCGGCCTTGTTCATAACTTTCTGCCAAAGCCTGCTCAATCAACCTAAGCATATACACCTACTTTCTGCCTCAATCAAGAGGCTCAATGCGTTCCCCGCTGTACTCATCGAGGTCGGCTTGCGTGTAACCAGAGAACGTCTCTGGTCTGTACTTTGACCGCTTCTTTTCTTCACAATCATCACAAACCCTGTCTAGGGGTATGCCTTGACAATCATGCATCCAAATGGACATCTTACCTGAACCACAAGGGCAAGGTTTTGACGGTCTTTCATGACTACTCAACTCTATATCCATGAACAATACTCCTGTGTAATTAGCAATCACCACGATTACTATCCACGGTCCAATGCTACGAGCATTGGAACCGTGGTGGTAGCCGTGGCTACTTGTTGAGTGTCACCATGTTGATGTAGTCAGGTCCAGATATCTGGTCCTTGACACAATCCAACGGACCATCCTCGGGATAGACACACTTGCTCAGAGCCTTGGCCTGCTTATTACCACTTGCCAAGCACTGAAAGATGTCATCCCAAACGTACCAAGGCAGGGAGATGGATTGAATCGTTGGCTCGGCAAGGTTGCCGGGAACACAAGAAGGACTGTAAGGGTCCGTCTTCATGATTTCAATGATCTCCTGCACTGTCTCAGGATCGGTGTAGTCCTGATCCATCAATGCAATTTTAGCCATGTCAATACTCCTTGTAGTAATCACCACGATTACTAGTCCCGGTCCCATGTCCTCCTGAACATGGGACCGGAGTGGTAGCCGTGGTTAGGTCAACCGTTGGACTTGGCGTAGGCTTCCTCGGTGGTCTTGGCCTTGACCGTCTTGGTCTTGGCTCCGACCGCCTTGGCAGCAGCCTTGAGGCCAGCCAAGTTGCAGGCAATGTAGTCCTTGCCAGAAGCCTTGGCCTTCTTGTAGCCAGCAGCACGAGCCTTCTGCATGGCCTTGGGCCATTCGGAGGGATTGTGGCTGTAGCCAACGATGACGAGGAAGGACTTGGTAGCCTTGGTCGTGGTCTTGACCTTGACCTTGGCTCCAGTAGCCTTCACATCAGCGATGCCCTGCTGGACACCTTCGGCACGAACCTCGGCCAACATGGCCTTGAGTTCTGCCTTCGAAAGAGTAACGGACTTGCTCATTTGCAAAGTCCTTTCTGTCCCTGTTGGGACGTAAGACTTGCTCCTACGAGGAGCATATTGTGAAAGACTCACTAGGGCTTTCACCCTAGTGAGCCTGAGAAGGGGAGCAATACAAGTCGTGGACTACTTTGGACTCCAATTAGTTGAGCCAAAATGGAAACATTTGTTGGCCCTCTTGGTCCTCTGGGTCGTCCTCTGGTGGTGGAACTGTACCTTCAGCAATATTTTTCTTGCCAACTGCACACCAAGGATTGTTGCAGGCTTCTCGGTAGTCTGCCCATTCTTGGCATTCTTCACATTCCAAAGGGTTTCGTCTCATGTCAATACTCCTTGTAGCAATCACCACGATTACTATCCACAGTCCAATGCAACGAGCATTGGACCGTGGTGGTAGCCGTGGACTACCGAATGGCTCTGGAGTACGAGCCTTGACCAAGGACCACCAACGGTGGCATCTCAGAACAAGGCACACCCTGCTCCAAGTGAATGCCCTGAAGTCTGGTGATCTTGCCCTTCAGGTTGAGGATCCGATTCGAGAACGATGCCTCGACATGCTTGAGGAACTCCAGCACCATGTCCTGAGTCCAGACCGATGGCAAGCCACCATCAGTTGGCATCTTAGGACAAGAGGCAGCCGAAGGGTCCATCCTAAAGAGTCGATAGTCCCGATGGTCAGTACCGTAGTCCAACTCGAATAGAATCAGACCAGAGATTACAGGGCCAAAGGACTCTGGAGTGACAGCCTTGGCAAGTTCCCAGAGCAGTTCACTACGCTGCTCTAGATTTTCATATTCAATTCTGTCCATGATGGACTCCGATCTGCCTCAGTTGAGGCGGTTAGGGTAAAGCCTACCGATGACCTTTCAGCCATCGGTAGTTTATGGGTTTAGACCTTAGCAGGTCGTTTCTTCTTGACTCTAGCCAATCTGACAGCCTTGGCCTCGATAGAGGCCCGCTCTAGACCGTCTTGCCTACCATCACGATAACCTTGCTTGTAGGCTGCTATCAAGTTACGACGAAGCGAGTTCTTCTTCACTAGGAATCTCCTTGCCTCAACTAGAGGCGGTTTGAAGTGAATAGTACCGATAGCCGTTAGGCCATCGGTACTGAGGGTTAGAGGTCAGAGAGTGTCCACCATTCGAGACTCGTCCTTGAGACACCATTCCAGGGTCTTCAGAGCGGCCTTGTGGTACGCCTTGTTACGATCCAAACCCTTGGCAATGTACTTGTTACGCTTCTTCCAGAAGTACTCCGAACGAATCGTACCCTCACCGTTGCCAGTGGCCTTGACCCATCGACCCAAGGCTGTACCGATGGGACTCAACGGCAACCTGTTGCCGTTGCTCGACTTAGGGGCTGAGGTCTTCCGGGTTTCTTGAACCGAAACCGTTGCACCGGCTGACCTTATGATCTGATAGATCCGGGCTTCGGACAGATCGTTGTCAACCGCAAGTCGAGTAGCGGTAACGCCTTGCGCTGCCATTGCTGCGATGGTAGCGTTCCGCTTCTGCATGGCTGTCTTCTTCATAACTCGTTGCCCTTTCAGTAGTTGGAGGGTAGAAAAAAGCAGGCACTACAACGCTTGCAGTGCCATACTGTACCCTTCACAAGTAGCATGTTCAGAAGTACACTCTCTAAGTCCTTTAGTACCAAGGGTTTAGGCGGTAGTGTAGCCTGGTAATCCGCTGGAAGGCTACAGTAACGGCCCACAGCAGCCTACAGTAGCCTCCAAAGAGGGCTACCGGGGGACGACGTTTCGCCAACATAGTCTAAACCCCGGAATACATTCGTGACCCCCTAGTCGATTGTAAAGATCTCCCCATATTATAAAGATAGTGTAAATACAAGGGGTTCCTCCCCCCATATTCACCCTAGTTATTAAATAAAGGTGAATAACCAGTGAGGTATTCCTTGGTACATACCTTGGAACCCCTACCCTCTCCAACCAACGAGATACCGACACGATACAAAGGAACATCGTGTCGATCTCTCGTCAGACGAGAGTATACTACCTCAAGTCTCTCTCCGTATGTTTATATACTACTATACCCGGTTATCCGTCATAGCCCTTTATGGGGCTATACCGCCGCTTTCGAAGAAGCTGTTGGGTAGCTGTAGGAATGAGGGAAACTCATAGAGCGACTCGAAAGTATCGGCATCTTTCTTCATATCAAGATGGGGAGTTAGTATGGGCCTAACCTTTTTAGGAGGAGTCCCCGGAGGAGCTACGGTCTTCTGGAATTCCATTCTTTCCTCTGGAGTGGTGGTGGGAGTATTCATTGGAATCTTAGGAGATCGTCTATTAGGTATATGCTCTGAGAAATTCGCAAGGATAGCTTCATTCCAGAGTCTAGCTGCTGCGTCTGGTCTATTATTATCCATATCTTCTTGCATCATGCTAGAATAGGCCAAAGCTAGAATCCTAGCATTATCTCTTTCATCAGGTCTAATATGATTAAATAAAGCATCATTTATTGGAACCCACCAGAAAGCTTTAGAGGGAAAGAAGGTTTGATAGAGAAGATCCATAGCATGACTAGCCTGAGCATCTTTTTCTCCATGCTGAAGATTTCCTGCTGTTGATAACCAATCCATCATATCTATAGAACTTGTAGCTGCTGTTCTATTTCTGGTAAGTACATCACCTTGCACTGCTCCTGTGATAGCATTTGAGAACATTTTAAAGACACCAGTAGCAGGAACATTCATTGGATTGCCACCATAGACAGGCTCTCCCAACATTGGATTAGCAACAGGGAGAACAGCTATTTCTCTAAATAGTTTAGATCCATAACCAAGAATAGGAGCATTAGAGCCATGCTGGAATAACTTAGCCATAGGATGTTCTTTCCAATCTTCTGCAATTTCTTGTGGAGACTTCTTCCCTCTTTGTAATTCTCTTACCTGCATATGCATAGTTTCTAATCCAACAATAGCTAAAAGAAGAGCTAAAGCTTTAATAGCTCCAACCTCTGATGGGTTTTTCTTCATATATACATTAAAGAAAGCTAATGGATAGGTAGCGTAGAATGAGAACAGTCTACCAAACCAATTCTTATTAAAGTGGGAGAATGCTGCAATACCTCTAGGTTCTGGTGAGGCATCGTGGGCGTGCATTTCAATATAGTTAATGAAACGATCAAATACATCAGTATAAAGATCTCTCTCAAGAGTACCAAATTGATAGTCAACTGAGTTTAGTCTTTCAAACATTAAAGCCTGATCCCAGTTATTATCTGTTGCGTCACCCCACTTCAGTAAGCGACGAACCACAGGCATAAGATCTAAGCCACTATCATCTACAACCAATCCTGCCCTTAACCATCTCATAGCCATTCCATAATCTAATTTATTTTCTCTAGCTAAACCTTTGATATACTTACGTTTATCGGCTGCACTTAATTTAGATCTAAAGACTTTAGGATCAAAGGCTTTACTAAATGCCGCAAGATTGTCAAGATTATGTAGTGTTTGATACTTAGCATTTCCTACAGCTACGTTTTTAGTTAGGTTAATAACCTGTCTTAAGAAAGTCCACTCAGATTGCATTTTAGCTGTACCCTCTAAGAAGTTATTTAACTTTGTCATTCCACCATCTGTAGCTGAATATTTTCTATCTTTGCTCCACATTAGCTTCCATAAAGCCCGAATTCTTTTAGTCCATCTCATATCATATTCTACTCTATCATCTTGCATAAACTTTGCAAGTCCTGATCTTTCAATATTATCAAACATGAAAGCTGTGCCTTCCAGATTTGTTCCCAAGTTTGAGGATGCTTTAGGAATTCCCTTAACTACTGTGGCTAAAGCATTTACGAGCGCACCAGCATTACCCGATCTTACTATAATAGCATAAGGCAGCTCAACTAATGCTACGGCTTGGGAAATACCTGTACCAAAGACAGACTGAGCAATATTATTAACTGCTTTAACCATCCCATCAAATTTAGCGTCTGCATGATAAACAGGAGTACCAATCATTTCTTTGTATAACATTTCCATGAAATCGACCGTTTGCTCTAAAGCTCTTCTTTGTTTTGAATCGATAACCTTTACTCCCTTTGGTGTTTCTAATTCAACAAGGTTAGCTACCTTATCTCTCATCAAAGAGAACAGATCTTCAAACCTAATATTTTTGAGCTGTTCTCCATATGGGGAATGCACACCTAAACTTTTTAACCAATGATTTAATGTTTCTTGAGCATTGATTCGTGTTGCTGTAGTATTTGCGTAATCCATAATAATTTGTCGCCAGTTCCAATCAAACTTCCGTAAGAAGTCAGGATTGTCTGCTAATTCTTTTGCTGAGAAAACCCTTTCCTTGCTGCCCATATTTGGTTGTCCAATCTCATTAATGTATCGACGCTCAGCCCCAGCAACTTCTTGTCCAGCTTTTGAACCAGCAGCTTGATGGTTTCTTCGTTTTGCCCATGTAAGCATCGCTTCCTGCAAGGCTGTTTTTTCGGGGTTAACTTTGTTACCGTCTACATCCACATAATGTTTAGTGCTTCCTCCATACGCTGCGTCAACTTTGTCTGCAATAGAAAGGGGATCGGTTGCTCCACTGTATTCGGGATTCAGGTTATCTTCTTTAAAGGTGTTTAAAATATCCGGCTTAACCATCTTGGCCGGAATTGCTGTAGGAGCAATAGTTCTAGCTGATGTTCTTAATTCCTCGGGCGAGAACATCTGAATTTTTCTGGAAGCAGGCTTGAAAACATTTGGTTCTCTGATTACTGAAATATCAGCAGCAGACTTAGAAATCAATGGTTCAGCTTTACTAAGATCTTCTCGTAGATTAGGTCCAAGTTTTTCCTTAAGCTTATTGATAATCGCAGCTTCTCTGTTTTTGAGTTCTTGATAAGCTGTAATAGAGTCGTGATATAGTTGTCTTATTTTTTCGGTTCTCTCTCGTTGCATCTGAGAAAAACGAACATCAAAGGCTTCACCCTCTATTGTCATTGGATAATCAGGCCATTGCTCTTCTGGTGGTAAGGACTTATGTAAGTTTTCAATATCCCACATTTCTTGTTTAATAGTCTGCAATTCTTTAATAAGGTCCAAACCCTCTACTACTACAGGTTCAACTTTTTGCTGTCTTAGTTCAGAAATTCTAGCATTATATTCTGCAATAACTAATTCAGGGCTATCCAGTCGCCACTCTCCTTGAGTATGATCCCACGGCTCCATACCTTTATCATATTTTTCAATCTGAGCTTTAAGGTATCGTTCTCGTCTAGAATCAAATATTCGCGGCAAGGGTTGGCTTAAATACGCTGATAATTCAGCTTTGGCTTCATTATATAGTCTAGTTCTAGTTTGTGGGTCAATCGTAACCATTCTTCGCTTACCTGCGGCTATTACAGTTTCTTGTTTCTTTGATTCGAGATAAGCAATCTGTTCATCTATAGTTAGTGGTTTTACTACGGGTTGGGTTTCCACTCTCTCTATTCCAATAGGTTTCATTTCTTCTGCGCGTTCTCTACCTCGGACTGTTAATTTCCACCCTCGGGCAGATTTATCATATTCTATAAATCCTGTTTTCTTTAGGTGTTTAAATAATCTATCCTGATAGCTTCCGATATTTAGATTCATCTCATCTTTTAATGTTGATGGTACAAATCTAGATATAGCTTTAGGATCGAATGCAGGCTTATCCTCGAATACTCGTAAGGATACTGCATTAGGATCAGGATCAAAATCAGATAATAATGAAAATGCTCTGGCACGAGAAGCATCTTTAGTATAGGCCGAAATGGCTGTTTCTATAGACGGGCCGAAGTAGTTAATAAAATCTGCTTTAGTAAATGTTGCATTCTCAGGATGAATGCGGAACCACTCAATAATATTTTTCTCAAGATTATTTTTGGGTTCAAATAGAAGAGGTCTAGCTGGAATATATAATGGCTGGTCCGTAAACTGTTCAAGTTTATTTAGCATTCGTGTAACGATCCGTCGCTTATACATAAGAACATTTCGTCTATAATAATTATAGGTTTTAATTTCTTTTCTAAGATTAGGTATTCGTTTGTCGCCTGCATAGTTTCTACTAAACCAATTAATCTTGTTAACAAAAGACGCCTCATTGGCAATTTTTCGTATTTGAGGTTCGGCTAATTGTTTGTCTATAGAGTTCAATTCTTTAAGTAGAGAATCAAAAGGATTCTTAACAAAGCGTCTTGCACCCTCGATAAACATCGTATAATGCTTTGCAAATTGTTTATAATGATTCTGTAACCAAGCTTCTGTATCCTGTATTCTTGAAGACCTAATTAATTCTTGTAGGTGGCTTATAAAAGTTTCATCTACCATGACATCTATTTGTTCTGTAGTCATAGGAGTATATGTCTTACCCGCTGCTTTCTTCTGTGCTATAGTCTTAGCTTCATCTTTCATAATTTTGGCTCTAATTTGTTCTGGTGAATCAGCAACTGAATTAATAAGCTCATCTAAACTCTTGTATGTTCCTTCAATTCTTCTAGTTAAATCTCGTTCTATCGCATTGATATTTTTATAAACAAGTTCTGTCTTAAACTTTTTCCGTCTGCCTTTAGTTGCTCCTGAAGTAGTCTCTGCTCGATATGGAAGCAAGAGTTGTTCTGCTAATTGGCCTAAAGTAGCAACTGGTTTTGGCTCTGGTATTTGTCCATGTACAGTCAAAGTCAATGGAACAATTTGCGCAACTGGTTCTTTAACCCTGACTCCCTTCCACTTAATATTTTCACCAAGTAAACTTTCCATTGAAACAGATTTACGTCGAGAGGGAAGATACATACGTTCGTGCCTAAGTTCTGTTTCGGCTATAGCTGCTCTTATTCTTTCTACCCACCTAATAATATTTGCCTTAAGAACTCTTCTTTGTTCTTTAGGATGGGCTGGTGTACTAACTCCCGTTCGTTTATCGACTTTAGACTCAATCGTAAATCGTTCTCTGTTTTTTAATGGTCTATTATCAACAGCAAAGTAACCAACCGCATCTATTTCTCCACTTTCGCTAAGTTGTCGTGCAATAAAATCTTCATGGAAGGCAACAATCTTATCTACATCTAGTTCTTGTTTACCGGTTAATTCGGCACGACGAAGTTCAACATCAGTACGATAAAATTTAAAGAAACTCTTTGGATTATCAACCCAAATATTTTTCTCTTTATCCCAAATTCTAGGATTACTATCCATTTCTCTTATTGTTTTGACTAACAGTTGAATAGCTCTTCGTTCGGCTCTTTCTGGTTCACCAATACCCTTTGCTTTAGGATCAAAATATTCCCAAAGCATAGTATTAACAAGTCCTTCTTGTTCTTCTCGGACACTAAAATCTTCGGGTCTATCTATTTTAGCTACGAGGCTTGTTCTATCGGTAGCAACGGCTCCGACCTGTTCAGCCATTTCTGGAGTTATATCTTCAAGTTTGCCTCGTCCAATTTCGCTTGTTCGTTTACGTTTAGTGAAAGATTCTTTATAGCCCGCAGCAACAGCGTACATAAAACGACCTAAAGGAACATCAGACTTGGTTTCTACTCCAAGAGCATCACCATCTCTTTTAAGTCTTCGAACCTTTGTCCATTTTCCATCCTTGCCCCTAACTAGTTTATGTGAAAACATTTCTCGACTAGCACGGTGTAAAGCAATAGAATCTACAAAGCCGCCTGCTGCGGCTAAATCAAACTCACCCAAAAGCTCATCATAGGTTAGATCTACAAGTTTTTTGGGGTTTCCTGCCTTATCTGTAAACTTTTCACTGACAGAAGTTTTAAATTGTCTATCGTTTAAATACCATAATCTACCTAAAGTTTTGGGACGAGATGTAGCTAAATAGTATAGCTCATGAAAAATATCCTCAACTAAAGATTTGTCTACAGTTTGACCAGCTTTAAGATCTGTTCTGATGATGTTATGGATTTTTTCTAGCATTATAGTTCCCATACCGGGTTCTACTTCCCACTCTTGAAGTCCAGCTCTGTTAGTTCTTCCCTTTTTACCTTCCTTAAGAAATCCGCCTCCCTGTCTATTTCTAATAAAAACAAGATCGCCAAGAGACATATGCTTTTGCCGTGTTCCATCGGGAGTATAAGAAAAGAATTGATCTACAAGATCTTCTTCTAATCTGGCTTCTTTAGCTTCTATAGCTTCTACTTCTTTTGCTAAAGATTTCTCTCGTAGTAACCTTTTGCCCTTTCCTCCTAGATCTCCAGCCATTTTAGCTTGATGCATAGAAAGTCCCGCTGCTTCTGCTAAATGGAACTTGCCTAAGTGATCATGTCCAAATAGAGAACCATCTCCTTCTAATAGACTTTTAATCATTTGAAGTCTTTTAATTTCCCAAGAAATCATTTCAATATGTGGGTGGTTGGGATTTAGAATACCATATTCAGTTCGCTGTTTGTTACGGAAACCCAATAGCTTTTCAAGTTCTCGTTTGTATTCCATACGTTCGCGGGAGATTACACTATGGCTTTTAATATAAGCAAGAACATAATTCCATTGGTCTTCAATCTCTCTAACTTTAGTATTAATTAACTTATCCCAATGCTCGTTCTTTATTTTGCCTTTCTTCGGGATCTGCACCTTTGTAATAGGAGTGGCCCATCCTAAATAGTCTTCAATTAGTTTAATTTGTTTTCTGGCATTTCTCTGTATACTTTTATGGGGAAGTGTAACTTGGTTTTGATAGAATTGTAATGTTCGTTTTAATCTATCTACATCAGGATGTATTCCCTCAAATCGTTTCTGTATATGCGGAGGAGCATTACTTCCCTGTAAAATTCCCGGTAAGTTCATAGCTTTTTCGTTTCTAACCTTTTCCCACACTTGCATTCTAGTAGCAACCATAGTTTGAAAATCAGTATCGCCTGTTAATTCCGCGTATTCTTGCATCATACTAAAGTATTTAGTTATTTCAAGTTTTACTTGTTGTTCGTTTACCTCAGGTAAATAAAATCTTCCACGGCTAACATCAGCAATTTCCTGCATAATTTGCATTTCTTCCTGAAGTAATGCTGTTAATTCTGCTTTTGTGGTATCAGCTTCTTTAACACCGATTTTCTCTGGTATTGTAGGTTCTTTTGAAGCAGGAAGAGTAACAGGTTTCTCTGGTACTATAGCCTCTGTTTCTAGTCGCCTAATTTGTGTTGCTTTAATTGCTGCTAAATCTGCGGTAGCTTGTTTAACCGGACCCTGTTGATTTTTAAGTTGGCTCGGATGTGCGTCTAAAGGTATACCCATCTTAGTTAGAAATGTTTCAAGTGCCTCTTTAGATGTTAGTAGCTCAGCATCAGAAAGTTTATCGGGTATAGCCCCTTGTCTAATTCCGTTTACAGCACGCGCGGTATGCATTGTATAAGCCGGATCGTTGATATTTTGCGACCAAGTCATCGGATCCAAACCAACATTACTTAATTCTATAGTCTTACCAGACGCATCTACAAAGGCAACTCTAGGTCTTTGGCTTCCGCCTTTGCCGGGTATAATGGTTGCAGGCCGCTTGTTCCCATGAACATCATAAACAACTACAATATCACCATCCTTGGCATGAGAATAATCAAATATTCCAATATCAAAGAAAAATTCTCCCTCAGTTGTCTTTGTAGGTTCTATATAAGAAGGTTCAGTAACAACTTCAGGAACCTCTTCCTTCTTAACCATTCCTACAATAGCATCAGCTTCTTCGGTTAAGGGTAAGCTATCAGTTGTTTCATCAGTAAGTCCCCTAAGTTTGTTAAGCTCATCCTGAAGCAATGCTGTTCGTCTATCAATATCTTCGATTGCAAGTTTACCAGCAGCTAAAGCTTCTTTAGCTTCTCTGTTTAATGCTTCTTTGCCCTTTTTCTTAGCTTCTTCTTTAGAAATCCCAAGAATTTTCATAGCTTCTTTTTTTGTAAATTCTTTTTCTATTTGCTCACTAGGTAGATCGTCTAAAACTCTATCAATAGTTTCTTCGGTTTGAACCAACTCAACAGAGCTATTCTCTTCTACATCTCGTGTAGGTATATCTGAAACCTCGTCTGGTCTTTCTTCTCTTCTTGGCCTCCGTGGTCCTCGCATCTCTGTGTGAGTAAATAAATCCTTAGAGTCAAATGGTACTTCTCTATGCAAAGGATGTTTACCAACATCTGTAGCCATAATATCCTCAAGATTATCCCAACCAACTTCTTTCTCAACTGCCTCTTTTAATCCGTTTACCTCACCTTGAACATCATCAGACCAAGCTGCTGAAGGACGGTTCTCTTTACCTGTGAAGTGTCCGTTCCAAATCTCTAACTCAGGATATTGTTGTGCTATAACTCGCTCAATGGCTACTCTTGTATGTCTTTGAGAAGGTTTTCCTTCCATGATAGCGTTTAAACTTTCATCAATCATTCTCTTCTTAAGAATCCCAATATCTCTTAAAATATCTTGTACCATTGTTTCAGAACTAACCGAAACCCATCCCTCCTCTAACCATGTTTTAGCATTTCTTTGCCATTCATCAATATCTGTTCCACGTAATTCTTGCCACTTACGATCTATTTCTGCTTCTTGGCGATACAGAGTAAATAGTTCAGTGTTAACTTCGTCGTCTAAAATATTATGTTCTGGATAATATTGTTTAACCCACGTAGCAAACTCCGAGTCATGATAACCAGCTTTTTCATAGGCAGCGACCATAGTAAGATAGTCATCTGAATTAGATGCTTCACCCTTTCGGTTTATGATTCTTCTCCAGTTACTAAAGTCTATGTTTTGCTGAACCTCAGAATTCCGAGTAACCCATTTAAGAACTTGTTGTCTATTATAATAGGTAGCTTCATTGGTTGCTTTTTTAATTAAATGAATAACTATTTTACTGACATCAAAGTTTTCTCTATCACCAATAGCAACTGCTTGTTTTAACAGTGTATTACTATTTACAAAATCAATTAAATCTAACATAGATAAGCCATTATTTTGGAACGCTAGTTCACTGATGCCTAGCTCAGATCTACCTACAGGTCTGCCTATGATAGCCTCAACCATATCAAACAGATGCTTTTCACCAACAGCATAAAAATCTTGCTCGGGAAATAGTGGATTCGGCTGATCGAGATTTCTAGCAAAGGCTTCACCAATATTTGTAGTTTGTTCTCTGCCAACAAAGGGAGTAACTGTGGTTAACTCTGATGCTGGTATAGGTCTATCTATACCCTCAACCTTAACCAAATTAAGTTCATCGGGAACTGGTTTTGCTACAGGCTGTGGTTCTGCTTCTACCCTAACAGGAGCTTCGTATTCAAGAATATCCTTAAATACATTAGGACTGTCTTTTACTATATCTAATTCTTTCATTCCTAATGCGATAGCATTTTCAAACTCAAGTCCTTCTTTCGTAGCTTGTCTCATACCTTCCAGAAGCGTACTAAAAAACAGTTCTGGAGCCCACGCGGCTGCTTCCTTTGGATTATTCTTTAGTACATCTGCCCACCATCCATTAAAGTCAATCAATCCATCATCAGTTTTCCATGTATTTGCTAATAGTTTTAGACCACGCACAGCTTGAAGATCGGTTATAATTCCCTGTTCCTTAAGATGCATGATACTCTCAACAAGCAATATTGAACTCTTATTGCCCCTTTCAATTAAGGCTAATATCTCACTACTCTTAGGAGGCTGTGGTGCTGCTTCTGGTACTATCTCAACTCTACCTGCTGCTTCTACGTCATCAGCGGCTTCTCTAACAGCCGCCGCTAATTCGGTCCTACCTTCTGCCTCATATCCATCTGCTGATCGTCGCATATCTTCAATATTTCTTGTGGAGAGATGATCTACATCTTCTATGATTCTAGCATGTTCAAATACTGGGTTTGTTGTATCATGGATTACTA
>Ga0208449_1001334_pt1 | contig 13393 bp, 10 predicted proteins | sample MalvireepMed_s17_FD_184247 | JGI IMG/M metagenome (GOLD analysis project Ga0208449, IMG submission 184247) | Marine viral communities from the Global Malaspina Expedition - Malaspina viral metaG DeepMed_s17 (SPAdes) (version 2) | ecosystem: Environmental > Aquatic > Marine > Oceanic | place...
GCTAGAAGCGCCAGCACCGCGCCGACACTCCAAGACCAAGGTATCCCCTTCCCCAGTATTGGGCATGTTCGATCCGATGTTCGTCGAGACCTTGGCGTTCTTAGAGACGGCGACGACCGCCACCACAGGCGGGTCCAAAACGGCTCTACTTACCTCTTGCAAGCCATTCCTATGTTGGGCAGATTGACAGCGCGCGGATTGATATTCTGGCACCATCCGCGTGGATCTTTCCGCCGGACATCATGCACGCCGGTCCATCGCAGGCCCGGCGGCCGGACCGATCAAGGGGCACAAACTAGGCCCCGGACGGCGGCACAGACCTGGAACCCGCACGCAGTTCGCCACGGCGAACTCAGGTTGCGGTCGCCTCCAAGTTCGAAGCATGACTCAAATTGCCGCCGAAATTCGGCACCAATCTCCCCAGTGCGTGGGTCCCGCATATTGCGCTGCAAAGGTAAGCCGAACGGTCGGTCGCCGCCGCACACTCGATGCCCTCTACCGCGAGGAACGGGCTGGACTGATCGCCTATCTTGCGCGCCGCGTGGGCTCCGAACGCGCCCGCGACCTGGCACAGGACGTGTTCCTGCGTGCGGCGACCAGCAAGCAGCTGACGGAACTCGTCAATCCGGCGGGCTTTCTGAGGCGGATTGCATTCAACTTGATGGTGGACGAGGCGCGGCGGCAAAAGTGCCGGGTCAGGACCCAGCCACTTCTGGAGAACGCAGACGCGCCAAGCCGTGCTGCGCAAGAAGATGCCGTGCATGTCCGTGAAACCCGGCAAGCGCTGGAAATCGCGCTCGCAGAGCTCCCCGAAAAGTGCGCGCGTATCTTCGCGATGAACCGCTTCGAGAAGAAATCCTACCGAGAGATACATATCGAACTCGGCATCGCACTGCCGACGGTCGACTATCACATGATGAAAGCTCTTGCGCATTTGCGTCAAGCGCTGGGTCACAGTTGGTGACTGCAGGCATCCGGCCAAAAGGGACCACTCAAAATTTAATTTCAATTGAAACTAAGGTGCTCGCAAAAGTGAGCGTCATCTTCTGTAGCGGCCGGTCCGCGCCAAAACAGGGAGATATCAATGTCGTCGACAATTCGCACACTTTCCGTCCTTCTAACCGGGGCAGCATTTGCAGGTGCCGCTCCTCCTCTTTTCGCCCAAGACAGTCCAGGCGAACAGGCACAAGATGACGCTGCCGAGGTTGGCGATACAGCTTTGGACGAAGAGAGTTCCGCGATCGTTGTCACGGGAACGCGTATCCGAGGCGCACGGGTCGTAGGTGAAGTCATCGAGCTTGATCGCGAGACGATCGTCGAGACGGGCCAGGTGGACCTCGGCGAAGCGATCCGCAACCTACCCCAGAATTTCTCGGGCGGTCAGAACCCTGGGGTTGGTTCGGGCGGCGGCATCGGCAATGAAAATGTAAATTCAGCATCGTCTCCCAATCTGCGCGGGCTTGGGCCCGATGCGACGCTGACATTGCTCAACGGTCATCGCCTTCCATACAACTCGGCGTCCCAGGGCGTCGACATCTCCGCCATTCCGCTCGCCATTGTCGACCGGCTCGAGGTCGTCCCCGATGGAGCTTCAGCGCTCTATGGCTCGGACGCGGTTGGCGGCGTTGTGAACGTCATCCTGCGCCGCGACTTTGAGGGCGTGACAACCTCGGCCCAGATTGGAGCGAGCACCGATGGAGGCAACTTTCGCCAACAGGCCGACATAGTCGCAGGCACAATCTGGAACAGTGGCGGCTTCGTCTTCGCCTACGACTTCGCGAACAATTCCGGGATTGAGGCGAGGGAGCGCGCCTATGCAGGATCACTGCTACCGGAAACCTTGCTTTATCCCTCAAACCGGCGCCACGCCGTAACATTTTCGGCGCACCAGAGCTTGTCAGAAGGCGTGGAGGCCAATCTCGACGCGCTCTATTCGTATCGCGAATCAACCACCATTGATGGCACGCCGGCCCAGCGCATTCGGCGTGAGCCCGACCTCGAGACCTTTTCCGTAGCGCCGTCGCTGCAGTTTGACCTTGGGCCGAGTTGGAAGGCCAATCTCGCGGGTGTCTTCGGGCGCGATCGAACCCGCTTCCAGACCAGTTTCATTCCAGAGACAGGTCCGGCGCGCGTCTCTACGGGAAGCTACCTGCATCAGATCACCTCGCTGGGAATGGGTGCGGAAGGCCCGGTTATCACTCTTCCCGGCGGCGAGACGCGCTTGGCTGTCGGCATCGGATTTCGTAACAATCGACTCGAGTACTCTCTGGAAAGCGCGATCCTCAATGCGCAATTCGATGCAACGCAGCGGGCTCGCTTCGCCTATGCGGAACTGTATGTTCCATTCGTGTCGGGTCGGAACGCCGTCGATGGAATCGAGCAGCTAACGCTATCCGCTGCAGTTCGCTACGAAGACTATCCCGGACTCGACCAGCTCGCCACCCCGCGCCTTGGGATTACCTATTCGCCAAGTGGTGATCTGATGTTCAGAGCGAGTTGGGCACGCTCGTTCAAGGCTCCCACGCTTTTCCAGCAAAACATCTTTTCTCAGGCCATTCTGGTGCCTGCTGCGGTGTTCGGAGCGGGCACCGGCTCCGACACAGTCTTTCTGAGCGGGGGCGGCAATCCCAACCTCCGTCCCGAGCGCGCCCGAAGCTGGACGGCGGGATTCGAGTTCCAGCCTGCGGCAGTCCGAGGATTGACCGCCTCCGCGACGTGGTATGATATCCGCTATGACAACCGCGTCGTTGCGCCGATCGCTGGATCGATCGCAGCTGCTATCAACAATCCGGGCTATGCCAGCCTCATCGATTTTTCACCTGATCCGGCCGATTTGGCCGAACTCATCGCGGGTGCCCAGTTCGGATTGGAGAACTTTACAGGCCGCCCGTTCGATCCTGCAGATGTTGTCGTTCTGTTCGATAACAGGAACATCAATGTCGCGGCGTGGAGCGTAGAAGGGCTGGATGCCAGGATTGCCTGGAACCGCGATCTCGGGAATGACCGCTCGATAGGATTGGATCTCAACGGCAGCTGGTTGCGCAGCAGGCAAACCATCACATCCGAACTACCTGAAGTCCAGCTTGCCGGTACGACTTTCAACCCGCCCCGCTACCGCGCGCGTGGAGCAGCAAGATATCGGGCAGGCCGCCTTACCGCCAATGCGGCAGTCAGTTATATCGGTGCGCTCGTCGACAGACGGCTTGCAACCGTGCAGCGGCTGTCACCAAGCGCAACTGTCGATCTTGGCATGCACTATGCGGTCATTCGCGGCGACGACCGTGATCCCGGCCTCGAGTTCTCGTTGACCATTCAAAACCTGTTTAACGATAAGCCGGACGTGATCGGCCAAACCGGTCCCAACACAACACCCTACGATTCAACCAATTATTCTCCGATCGGGCGCTTCATCGCGTTTGGCGTAAGGAGGCATTGGTAATGACTGCGCTCCTTACCCTAGCGCTCAGCCTGACGATCGTGCCGACAGCTGAAGATCCGCCATCGGCCGAAGATCCGTGTGATGCACTGCCCATCGCCCAGGAAACGGCAAATGCGGAATTAGGTGAGTGGACAGTGGACGGACAAGTCCGGATTGCGGATATTGGCGCACCGGTCGGAACTCCCAATCGAAGTGTATTTGGCATCTCGCCTGACGACAGCCAAATTGCCTTCACCGTCCGTCGCGCAATTCCCGAGACGAATAGCTATTGCCAAAGACTGCTGGTCGCGCCGTTGAACGGCGAAGGTTCTCCAATCGAGGTGGCGCGCGGCGGGGAATTCATTCGCGACGATTTCCGGCTTCGCGACTTCACCGCGATACTGGCCGGTTGGCCTAGGACAAGCGCGCCGCGATGGTCGCCGGATGGCATGCGAATTGCGTATCTGAGGAGAGAAGCCGGTTCGACACAGGTTTGGTTGGCCAGCCCAACCGGGCAAACGGGTGCGGTCCGAGCAACCAATCTGGCCGACGATGTCGACGATTTCGCCTGGGCTCAGGACGGAATGGGTCTCATTGTCAGCACAAGGCCTGCAATTCGCCTCGCCGCCGCGGCAATCGCCAGCGAAGGCAGACGCGGCTTTCTCTTCGACGCGCGGTTTGCGCCGCAGGCAGCCGACCGACCGATACCGACCGGCCATGCCGATCCGATCTATACATGGGTTTCGCTTCGGGACGGGTCATCGCGACCTGCAACCGAAATGGAGCAGGTGCTTATTGCCCCGCCGCGACCGGCAGCGATACCGGACAACGCACGAAATGTTCGATCAGGAGAGGGCGGATTTTCGGCCTGGCTCGAAGCAGAGTTCCCCGAGCGTCTCCTCAGCCCGACGCGGCTGGTTCTGGCCGCTCCGGACGGCAGCCGAAAAGTCTGCCCTGTCACGCAATGCGACGGCATCCGAGAACTGTTCTGGTCGGCCTCGGAGCGCGCCCTTTTCCTCGTCCAGCGTACTGGATGGGCCGACAGCCAGACGGCATTGTTGCGCTGGGATCCCCGCGATGCTGCGCCTCGCCAAGTCCTGATTTCCGATGATGTGTTCATCGGGTGCGCCCCTCATGCCAACGAACTTATTTGCGGGCGTGAGGGCAGCACACAGCCTCGCCGATTAGTGGCGCTCGACATGCGAACGGGATCAGAACGACTGATCCACGATCCAAACCCGCAGCTTGAGAACATGGAGTATGGCTCCGTCCAGCGTTTCCGCTTCCGCCTGGCAAGCGGTGTCGAGAGTTTCGCCGACCTTGTCCTGCCGCCCACTCATCGACCTGGCGAACTGCATCCCCTGATCGTGGTGCAGTACCGGAGCCGGGGCTTCCTTCGCGGAGGAACCGGGGACGAGGTTCCGATCCAGCCTCTCGCCGCACGCGGATTCGCGGTCCTCAGTTTCGACCGGCCTGATTTCCCGCCAGAGGCGTATCTGGCAACAACCGATGCAGAAATACGGACATTGAGCGAAGATGACTGGGCGGACCGGCGCCAGGTGCAGGAAGCACTAGAGCTCGCTGTACGACGCGCCGTCGAGACTGGTGCGGTCGATCCAACGCGCATGGGGATCAGCGGATTCAGTGATGGCGGATCGACCGTCCAGTGGGCGCTGATCAACTCGGACCTTTTCCAGGTCGCTTCGATGGGATCGTGCTGCGAGGATCTCTACTCCTTCGCTCTCGCTGCAGGGCCACGGTTTACCGAGTATTTGCGGGACATGGGTTATCGCTATTTCGAGCCCGGTGCCGAAACATTCTGGGAGCCCATGTCGCTCATACTCAATGTGGACCGGATCGATGTTCCAATTTTGATCCAGGCAGGGGACAGCGAGTACGAAGGCAGCCTCGATGTCGTTGAAACCTTCTCGCATAACAATAAGGCTATCGAACTCTACGTGTTCCCCGATGAGTCTCATGTCAAATGGCAATCGTCGCATCGCCTGGCGATGTACGAGCGCGTCGTCGAATGGTTCGAGTTCTGGCTTATGGGCAGGCTGAACTGCAATCCTTCAAGAGAAGCACAGTACGCCCGCTGGAGCGCCATGGAGGGTGCCCCGCCCACACGCGACCTTCGCTGCCATGCTGAACCATTAGCGGGTCCATGAGCGAGCCCAATTCTCGGCTTCGAGCAGGTCAAGTATGCGACCGAACATGCTGTTGTCGTCTCGTTCATCAGTGCGCAGCGCGGCTTCCACGGCATGGCGGTCGATTACCCCGTTCGCGGCGAGCAACCCATCCAGCAAGCGCTCGGCGATCGAATTTCGGTTCAGGGCGAAAATTTGCCTTACGAAGCTGTCGGGTCCGGCCTTCGATGTTCTGGCCAGCACGGCAGGCGGCAATTCCTGTGCGAATGCCGCCCGGGCCAAAGCGCGGTTCCTGCCGCCGTGTGCCCATATCCAAGTCGGAACACCGAGACAAAACTCCATGAGCGGCTGACTCATTAGTGGCGAAAATCGAGGCGGGCCGGCGGCCAGTCCATGAATGTGGTTCTGTGCCCGCATGATCAGGACCATATGGTCGCGTTTTCCCGAACCTGAGATCCCTAGAGGACTCAGCCAGGGCACGAGTGGCTCGCTGTACGCAGCGTCAGTTCCGCAGGTAAGCAGACTCGCATCGACCGGCCAGCTTTCCCTCGTTCCCTTACCAAGCCGTCTGCGAAGAACTGCGGCGACCATGGTGGGGACCGAGCATCCGGTGATATGGCACATGTCAATCAGGGAGCGCAGCACGCCTGTCCCCAGACCCTCCGCTGCCAGCCGGTCGGCTACCGGCGCAGAGGAATGGAGGAAACAGAACAGATTGTCGCCTCCGTTGCCATCGTAGATGACCGAGGCGCCGAGGTCCGCCATCGCATCGACAAGCAAGGCGTCAAGAATGTGCTGGAATGAACGTCGGGCCGGTCGCGGCAACCCCCGGGAGGAAGACCTCGAAGGATCGTAAAACGCCGGGTCGTATATCCGTTCGACACACCGAACCCCGAACCATTCCGCCACGCGATTGGCGTATATGCGCTCGTCGCCGGACGGATCCGGAGTGGCGAGAGTAACGCAATCGAAGCGTTCGCCCGAATGGGCCAGAGCAGCGCAAATGAATGACGAATCGACGCCGCCCGATGCCGCTACGCTTGCTCTTCCAAACATGCCGCTCCAGCTTTGCAGCACTGCGGCGCCGAGCTCCTTCAGTTGCGCGGCGTAATCCGTGAATGCCGGGATCGGCATTCGTGGGAGAAAGTCGGTTGCATGCCATATCCTACGGATCTGCAAACCCTGGCGCGCGAGTAAATGCAGCGATCCAGGCGCGAGTTCGTCAATTCCCTCAAGACACGTTTTCCGGTGGCGTTGTTCAGGCCGTAGCAGATGCGCGTGCAGCGCCGGGTACGAAACCGGCGTCTCCAATCCTCCCGCTTCCGCAATCAGGAGCGGGTCACTGGTCAGTATGACGTGCTCGGATGTGGAGAGAAGGTAAACGGGCAAGAGTCCGGAAGGATCGACCAGCACACCCATTGGCCCATTGCTCCAATCGCCTAGGATGGCGACATATCCACCCCAGACGTTGGCGACGAGATGCTTGGCGGCCTCCTCGGCTTCGGCCGGGGCCAACCCGAGTTCCTCGGCGGCGCGCACGCGGCGATATGTCGTTCGGGAAAAAGCGATCCCGATCAGGCAGCACTGTCGGTTCAGGAAATGGCAGGGCGTTTCGCTGTCACACCACAAGGCCGCGACATCGGAACAAACCTGACCCGGGGTTGCAACGATTGACGGCAAGATTTGGCCGTTCGCGCCATGAGGAACCGCAAGAACAAAACGTAGCGGTCTCATACGACAAGAATTGGTTCATAGCGGAGCACTTCTTCGACACTGTCGTTCAAGACCGTGTCTCGGTGCTGCGTCCAGCAGTGTGCTGCAAAAGGGGGTGTATGGCGCACGACCGCCATCGCGCCCATCACCAGCAGCTCACGCAGATAGCCGTTGCCCGCCTTGGTGATCGAGCCGAGCCGCTCCTTGCCGCCGCTCGAGTTCTGGCGCGGGGTCAGCCCGATCCACGCCGACAGGCTCCTGCCATTGGAGAACATCGCCGGGTCCGCGACCGAGGCGACGATCGCGCTGGCGAGCAGCGGTCCGATCCCAGGGATCTTCATCAAGCGGCGACCCGCCTCGCTCCTGCGGGCATCGGCCATGATCCGCCGGTCGTTGTCGAGGATCTGCTCCTTCACCATCTCCAGCTGGCTGGCGAGCACAGCCAAGCTCTCGCGTGCCTGTGTAGGCAGGCGGTCATCGTTGGGATCGGCCACTACAGCGAGCAGGCGATCGAGGCCCAGCCTTCCGACACGCGCGGTGATCCCGAACTCGGCAAGGTGCGCGCGCAGGGCATTGGTCAGCTGGGTGCGCTGGCGGGTCAAGATCTTCCTCACCCGGTGCAGCATCATCACTGCCTGCTGCTCGGGCGACTTCACGCCAACGAAGCGCATGGTGGGCCGGGTTACCGCCTCGCAGATCGCCTCGGCATCGGCGGCATCGTTCTTGCCGCGCTTGAGATAGGGCTTCACGTACTGGGCCGGCATGAGCTTCACCTCGTGGCCCAGCGCCATCAGCTGTCTGGCCCAGTGATGCGAGGAGGAACACGCCTCCATCCCCACCAGACACGGCGGCAGCTTTGCAAACAGCTTCACGAACTGACCCCGCGAGACGCGCCTGCGCAGTACCACCGCGCCGCTCTCGTCTACCCCGTGCATCTGGAAAACCGACTTCGCCAGGTCCACGCCTACTACCGCAACTGTCTCCATCTTCGCTCTCCTTTTCCGACTCACTCGAGGGAATTATCCCCCAAGGGATGGAGAGCCGTCCACGGCAACAATTGCGGACGTTCGCTTGCCGTGAGAGGCTTGCCGGGATGCGCCTGTTTCTAGTCCTCGCCGTTGTTTCTCTTATAGCGTCTGCCAGCCTTGTTGCGGTTCCGCTCGTTTCACGCGAAGCTGTTTTGGCTCCGTTGCTAATCATCAATTGGCTCGGGTTTGTTGGCTCGGTGGCTCGTCTGGAACGGGGCGGCAAAGTGACATCTCAACAGTGTCGCGCTTGGCGCCCTTTGTTGGTCTTCGAAGTGTTGGCATTCATAGGAGCTGCCTGGTTCGCATTATCTTCAGGCAGCCCGGTGCTGTAAGTTCAAGTGTCAGCTTTCCACCCCGTTCTCGCCGTTAAGACCAAGTGTGGATTGTGCCAGAAGCGGACCAGCAGATTGCGACGCCAAAGCGGCCATGTGAGACAGCCTCCTGCTTCCCGATATCTGCCGTCGACTCAGCTTATGCGCTTCAGCCATTTTGGGGCCGCTTCGAGACAGTCTGGTTTCGGGCGTTTTCCTAAGGAAACGGACAATCCGTTCGCAACCCAAATCGCATTCAAAGGCAACCCCGTAAAGTTAACGACATAACTCACGTCCCGGCCATTTCGAAGACAATGCCTGTCGCAATGAGGTGCAAGCGATCGCTGCCTTACTGATTTTTATCGGAATGGTTGCGCCTATCCGGTTTCGGCCTGTTCGTTACGGGCAGCAGCAATCGCCGCTGCAAGCTCTTTTGCTGGACCCACTCCCCAGTAGTGGAGGAAGTAAAACATCGGTTCACCGCCGATCATGTGGTTATGCAATGCTACGATATGGATATCCCGCTCGCGCAGTGCGCGGAGCACGGGCTGGACTTCGTCCTCGGTCATGATGAAGTCACCATCCACGGCGGCAAGGTCGTTGGTGCCCGAGAACGCCGCCCAGGTCGTAAGCCCCATCGAACCACCGATCTCAACGCCGTGCATGCGGCCTTGGCGAGCGAAGGTGTATTTCACGACACCATCGGCGATGCTTGGCTCGGTGCCCAAGATTTCGCTCAGCGCCAGGGCTTCGATCGTGCCGTTTGCATCCGGCGTCATGCCACCGAAACTGCGCTGCGGCGTCGGCGAGGCGGCGCGCACTTCCTTGATGGCATCCCAGACGGCTTTTACACCCGCTGCCAACTTGGCGGTTTCCCCATGCCCGCCGATATGCATAAAATAGACCGGCGGATCGTCGAATATGAAGTGATTGTGCAGCGCGGTGACGGTCAACCCGTTGGCGAGGGCAGCGTCCATCGCGGCTGTTATCTCATCCTCGAATACGACCGTGTCGCCCATGACCATCACTCCGCCATCGACGGGTTTGAAGGCAGCCCATGAGCCGAGACCTGCCGGGGGATCGAGGCGCATGCCGTCGACCATCACCGGCACGTCGGCGCGCGTCCAACCGATGCGTGCGACCCCATCGTCGGTCATGGTGACCTCCGAGTGCGATGCCTCGAAAATTAGCGCCTCGAGATTGCCGAGATTATCCTGCGCGTGAAGAGCCGCCGACATCGCTGATAGCGATAGAGCCAAGCCGCCGACGAACAATGTTCTGCGTAATTGCTTCATCTTAGTTCTCCTTGGATGTGATTTCAGGTGCCAGCCATCGTTGCGAGGTAATACAGCGACCCAATGAGTGCGCTCACGAAGAGAACGAGCAACATCCCGATCTTGAAGCGCAGCATGGCGATCAGGGCCGCAGCGGCAATGACGACGGAGGCGACGTCGATCGTGGCGAAGTCCGGCACGAGCAGGCGTGCGCCGTAACCTCGAACCTCGTCAAGCCGTGCGAAGGCAACGTGCAGCGCAAACCAGATGGCAAGGTTTAGGATCACACCGACGACTGCTGCCGTCACCGCCGAAAGCGCCGCTGTCAGAAGCTTCACGCCGCGCAGTTTTTCGATAAATGGCGCACCAAGGAAAATCCATAGGAAGCACGGCACGAACGTGACCCACGTGACGATGACCGAAGCCGCGATGCCCGAAGCCACCGGGCCTAACATGTCTGCTTCGCGATATCCCCCCATGAACCCCACGAATTGGACGACCTGGATCAGTGGACCCGGCGTGGTCTCCGCCATGCCCAACCCATCGAGCATTTCACCGGGGGCAAGCCAGCCATGCGTCTGCACGGCTTCCTGCGCCATATAGGCCAGCACGGAATACGCGCCCCCGAATGTCACGACCGCGAGCTTGGAGAAGAAAACCGCCAGTTCCGTGAACACGTGATTTGGGCCAACAAGAAGGATCAGCGCAATTATGGGAGCTGCCCAGATGCTGCCCCAGATCAAGGCCGTGCGGACTGCTCCGCGCCATGTAGGCTGCGCTTTCGCCATGCCACCTGTATGAAGCACGGCTTCCGGCTCGCTCTCCCCGTCCTCGGTCGTTTCACGGGCGCGAATGACCAGAAACCGTGCAGGATCGAAATGCCCTCCAAGAAAACCGACCAGCGCGGCGGCCGCGATAATCAGCGGGAAAGGTGCATCGAATGCGAATATCGCCACGAAGGCTGCGGCGGCAATCAGATACATGGGCCAAGTTTTCAATGCCCTTTTCCCGATGCGCAGCAGGGCCTCGATGACTATGGCGAGCACCGCCGCCTTAATGCCGAAGAAAATCGCCTGGACGAAGCTGGCCTCCTGAAAACTGGCATAGAGCACGCTAAGCGCCATAATGCTGAGGAAGCCGGGAAGGACGAACAGGCATCCTGCGACGAGGCCACCGCGAACGCCGTGGAGCAACCAGCCAATATAGGTGGCAAGCTGCATGGCTTCCGGTCCGGGCAGGAGCATGCAGTAATTGAGCGCATGCAGGAACCGGTTCTCCCCGATCCAGCGCTCTTCATCGACTAGAATGCGGTGCATCACCGCGATCTGGCCCGCTGGTCCACCAAAGCTCAACGCGGCCACGCGCGCCCAGACACGCACCCCTTCGGAAAACGGGATCGGAGTTTGTTCTACGGAACCTGAATTAGCGGGAGAATTCATCAACGCGTCCTTCGCACACAGCTCATCGAGCCGGACTTGGGCGCATTGCCTTACCGGGCGCCGGAATAAGTGCCCGAAGTCAAACTGCTAGATCATTGATCTGGTGTTGTCAAAAGCCTTACGCGAACAGTCTGCCTTGCACTTGGAGAATGTCGGCTTTCGAGATCGGCATTTGTATCTCCGATTTCCGGAATGGGGGCGCGAAGCGGACATTATCGGGGTAGGGGAACTGAAATTCCCCAATGATTACAGTGCCCATCATATTCATGCCGGGCGCGCCAGTGTTTGTGAAGGGGCAACCCGCAAGTTCCTGGAATTCGCCACACCAACTGTGGAGAATTTCCAATAATAGGCTTTGCCCGTGTGTCCGGATTGCGCCCCCGTCCGGCCGTTCGGCCTTGTCGCCGACGATCCCGAAAGCCGCCATTCTTTCCGCCAGCGCTAAACCGGTTCAGACCCGACATTGCGCTGACGGCCGAGCAGGCGTGGCCACAATTATATTCGGAGTGCAGCAATCAGGGCGTCCCGAGCCATGGCCACGCGCGGGTGTCGCAGCGATGAGCGTGCCCACACGAGGTAGTAAGCGTTGAGCGGCACCGTGACCGGGGCGGGTATCTCGATCAGCGTGCAGGCTGCGCGTTCGCTGCGGGTGAGATAGCCGGGCAGTACCGTCCAGCCGAGGTCCGCGCACAATCCGGATCGCAACACTCTCAAATCTGGCGCGGTCAAGGCAGGCTGGCTGGTCAGCTCGATCTGGTTCGCCTCGAGCCAGGTCCGCAGCAGCGGCCGGTCAAGATCGTAGGCGAGGTGGGCTGTTTGATTAAGCCCTTCGACCAGCGGCAATTCGGCAATCCGGCTCGCCACGGCGGGCGAGGCTATGGCGCGCAGGTGTTCCTCGCCCAGCGCATGGAAGGCCAACCGCGGCTCTTCGGGTTGCGAGGCGGTGACGGCCAGATGCACCTTGTCTTCGAGGAGCATGGCATAAAGCGCCTCGCGCCCGCCGATATGCAGGCGCAGGTCCAGCCCTGCTTCCAGCAGCGGAGCCAGTCGAGGCGTGATCATCTCTCCCAGCAGGTCCGACGGCGCGGCGATGTGGACCGTGCCCGAGATGCGCGACGATCGGGCCCGCGCGCTGGCCAGTGCCGATTCCGCCGTGTCGAGGCTGCTTCCGATCGAAGCCGCGAGATCGTCGGCAATTACTGTTGGTCGAACACCCCGTGAATGGCGATCAAACAAGGGACGGCCCAGTTGCGCCTCGAGCGATGCGATGTGCTGCGAAGCAGCCGGTTGGGTGATGCCGATTGCCCGGGCCGCCTCGCTCAGTGAACGACGGCGGTAGACTTCGACGAAGGTGCGCAACTGCAGGAGGGACATTCCGGTTCCATAAGCGAATTTATGGCCGTCCACCATTCCCGCTGGATTTCATGATGCCGTTCCCTGCCTATCTAGGCCGCCGAAAGGAACGAGCGAATGCAAAATCGCCTCCAACTGCTGAAAGCTTTCACCGCTGCCCTTGTGGCGGGTGCGGCTGCGCCGGTTGCGTTTGCTCGTGCCCCCGACATCAATGGAAAAGGACAATTGACGATGACCCGCATTCTCATGGTGGCCACATCCGCCGACCGCATGACTCCCGGCACCGAACCGACGGGTGTCTGGCTCGAGGAACTTACCACCCCGTACTATGCCTTCCGCGATGCGGGCGCCGAGGTGACGCTGGCCTCCATCAAGGGTGGCGCCATCCCCGTCGACCAGCGCAGCGTCAACGCCGACGGTGAGAACGACGCTTCGGTCGAGCGCTATCTGAAGGACGACGCCCTGAAGACCGAGGTTGCCAGCACCCCTGTATTCACAAGCATCGATCCCGCCGGCTACGACGCGCTGTTCCTGCCCGGCGGCCACGGCACCATGTTCGATTACCCCGGCAGCGACGAACTGGCCCGCCTGGTCGAACGCTTCGACCGCGAAGGCAAGATCGTTGCCGCCGTCTGCCATGGACCGGCAGGGCTGGTCTCGGCGAAGAAGGCCGATGGCACTCCCCTCGTGGCTGGCCGCCGTGTCGCGGG
>Ga0208449_1001335_pt1 | contig 13389 bp, 30 predicted proteins | sample MalvireepMed_s17_FD_184247 | JGI IMG/M metagenome (GOLD analysis project Ga0208449, IMG submission 184247) | Marine viral communities from the Global Malaspina Expedition - Malaspina viral metaG DeepMed_s17 (SPAdes) (version 2) | ecosystem: Environmental > Aquatic > Marine > Oceanic | place...
TCCGTAAAGAGTACGATATACTGTACGAAGAGGGACAGATCCAAGGGGCATCGACTGGTATCAGATCGGTTGACAAGATGATCCAGATCGTACCGGGAATGGTGACGATAGTGACGGGTTTTCCAAGCTCAGGTAAGAGTGATTTGATCGATCAATTCTGCCTGAATCTAGCTAGGTCCGAAGGATGGAAGACGGCATACTGTAGCTTCGAGAAACCACCTGCCCTGCACATGGCACAGCTTGCACAGAAGCTGATGGATCAGCCCTTCTTCGAGGGCATCTCCACGAGAATGAAAACAGAGGCCAAGGACTATGCTTATGAATGGATAGATCAGCACTTCCTGTTCATGGACCATACACGCGATGGACCCACAACTATCGATGGGATTCTAAGGGTAGGATCGGCATCGGTCATGCAAATGGGATGTAGAGTTTTGGTAATTGATCCGTACAATTTCATAGAGCTACCGCCTTCGGATAGAGAGACGGATGCAATCAGCAAGATGCTGACCAAGGTACAGAAATGGGCCAAGGCACATGATGCCCATGTATTCTTCATAGCCCACCCCACTAAGATTCCCCCTGACCGTCGCAGTGAGAAGAAGGTCATTACCACTGGTCACGACATCGCTGGATCGGCGTCATGGTTCGCGAAGGCTGACCTAGGCATAACTGTTTGGCGGCATCCGCAGGACTTGGAGCCCAGTGAATTCCACTGCTGGAAGGTGCGGTGGGGATGGATCGGTACGAACGGTTACTGCCGACTCAACTTTGATCGTGCTACCGGAAGATGGTCAGATCATATACGAGAACCAGTCGATGATGCACAATGGGATTTTTAGGGGTTGGTTATATTACACTTTTCAAATGGAGGATAGGTTTATGGCTGTGAACAAAAAGCACTTAGCACCTCGCAAACGTGATGGATCAAAGTTTTCTTTAGAAGAATCAAAAAACATTGTAAAGAAGTTTGAGCGGTTAACGGGGGCACTTGAGGATCTTATGCCCTTTCTCCACGAAGATGGAAAAATCGTTGGTGTGCAAGTAAGGGAAGACCGTTTGGGAGAGTTAATGGAACTTAAGGATTCTTTCACTGAGTTAACCGACTTGATGGACATAGACCTTCCAACGATTGCCACTCCTAAGGTTAGTGAATGATGCACAAATGGATAGCCGGGCAAACACATTGGGTCGTAGGTCGTATGCAAATCAGGGGAGGTTGACTGAAGGCGGGTAGTCTTAATAGGTTCAAGTCGGATGCTCCTAGAGCGTTCGGTTTGTAGCCGTCACTAGGTCTTTCTCCTGTCAGAGTTCGCCTAGTGGCGGATGGGCATGTTTTCTTCCTCCTTTCATGCCCTAATGCTGGGCTGGCCATCCTGCTCTGGTGACCAGCCCAGCATTTTTTATACTCAGTACGAGATCAATTTAATAAATAATTTCCTCAACCATCCGGCATCAATGCCGCGACAAACAACGTGCGCCATGGGGCCGCTCACGATGGCTGGTGCATCCCAGCACTCGAACAGTTCATTACAGCGTTGGCATCCATAGAGTGCCAGTGCGCCGTGATGGGAGACGAGGCGGGGCTGGTGCCCCCTGATACGTGCGTGACGCAGGGTGCGGCGTCTGAGCCTTCTTGCTTCACGAGTTCGCATGGGCTTGTGCCTCTCCCCGGATCTCGCCTCGCACTTGGCCTATGTCTTGGCCAACCTCATGCGCTCCGTCCAGGGCTTCGTAAATTTCCTTTTCGATTACGGCAAGTATCGAAAGAGATTCCTTACTCAACTCACACGAGAACTGGCGCATCCCAGCACTAGGAGAAGTTACGTGACGGAATTCTCTCAACTCCAGTAGCTTACCATACACCTTTATTTTTTCCATGATCATGCTCACAAAAACTTCTTCCGGGTGACCGCTTTTAATTGTCATGATTCTTCTCCTTCGGAGAGAAACTCTCGTATCATTAGTTGGCACTTTCGCCCCTTCCTCAACATCGCCAAGATCTCGCTGGCAACCCTGCCTTCCTTGAGATTCTTCCATGAATTCCTGCCACAGTTCTTACAGATATACAGGTCTCCATCCAATTCGTTGGACATATCCTTCAAAATACTTATGACATTGGTTAGATCGTCATCGTGCTGGCTGGATATCATGAGTTGCCCCAATGCTCTTCATTTATATCTGGAGAGCCAAAAAGGAATCGGATTCTACGATGCTTCGTGACAAGCTTTTCAGCAGACCCAAAGCTACCAAAGTTCATTCCCAGGCGACCATCGGGAGAGTTGACCCAGTACCTTCCCGTGGGGCCATGAAGCCCGATGTAATAGCCATCGTTACTGGTGTATCCGGTACGGGTTGCCCTCCAACCTTCATGGGGTTCACCTGCACCCTTCTCGTTCTCGTTGGAAGTCATCTCAGCCCACTCCTCCTCGTATCCATTCGTGGACACGGTTGCGAGATCCCCAGCACTCTGTCGGGATTTCTTCCTGGCAATATTTTACTATCTCAGGCAGAGCCCTCAAGCTGATATCATCAGCCCGTTGAATGGACTCAGCCAATCTGTTTTCAAGTACCGCCGTCATGAATCCTCCCGGCGTAATCCTGTTCTTCACGTACCTGTCGATGCTCCCAAGAATAGCAGGGGGTATACGACCTGCGTGTTCACCGCAATGTTCTTTAGTCATTGGACTGTTCCATGTTAAGCCATGTAAGAATTTTCGTTAGTTCAAAGTCGGACAAATCTAGATAATTACCGACTTTATCGAAGTGATTGTCTAATGCCCATGACGCTATTTCCCGAACAACGATGTTGTCACGTAAATAATCAGCCGATGTGTCCGGTACCTCGCAGATACCCGCTAATGCCTGAGAGATTTTCACGTCAGTGTCAACGTGGAAATTACGTGCTAGTTCACCGCATAAATCTGAGATATTTTGGGCGATGTCATCGCTGTTCAGCGCGTCTGCAAGCTTTCCGTAGATGTAGATGGTATCTACACGGCTTGTCTTATCTACTATCATTGTACTCCGCATTTTTTTACTCCCTTTTTATCCGTTGTTAGGATGAGCGGCGTAATGGTTGAGTACCCAAAGGATGTCCTTCTTGAGATATCGCAAGCTGATGGTTTCGACCTCTAACTCGTATTCAATTCCATAACTGGTAGTTATGGGATACTCCGTGTGGTAAGAATCCATTTGTACTTGATCAGGTTCCTCCCGTGCCTTCCACTCTCTCTTGGCTTTCTCCACTTCTTTCAGCGAGGTGAACCAGTAGTACCCTGCGTGGCCATCCCGCTGAGACGAAACGCTCAGTCGGTAGAATTTCATGCTTCCTCCTCTAGTAAATTTTATGGAGTCCTGCTTTTTCGTTATCGGCAAATCCCTCGTGATATGCGGCTATCTCTTCCGGCGTCATATCGGCCTCGCGCACCTGCGTCCCGTTGTAAGTGCCTTCGGGCCAGTAGTGCGGGTTGCTCCCTCGTTGATAAAACGAGTCGGCACTGCCCCTATCATAGGGGCCGCCGTGCCTGTCGAAGCTTCGATTTGTATTTGAATTGCCTACGGGGTCCATCGTTCTCTCCTCGTGTCGAGGGAATATTTTGTCCATGTCGGACATATGAGTCTAGCACATCAAGAATGAGTGTCAACCTCCCTGGCGATGAGATCCCGCAAGCCTTCTGCAACCTTGGCATATGTCATCCCAAAGCCGTCAGTGCCAGAGGGATCCTTGGCGGCTAGAGCTTCAGCCTCGTCGGTCATATCAATAGCTGAGACAGCGTTGGCACCCTCTTGGGGACCGTCCACCCTGAGCGAGCCCTCGCTATCCCAAATTTGACACCGGGTATGCGCGACACCTTCATCGTCGGTGTGCTTGTAGGTAGTCATAGTCCAAGGCTGTCTCATTATGCCTCCTCCTCCTTCCACTCAATCTTGTGACCACCCTTGAGTTGTTCGTAGATGTCAAAGAACCCCGGATCTTCTTCAGTATCGTTGCCCTTGATAAGGCGTAACATCCAAGGAGTTAAAGTTTCTGTTTTAGCTAATGCACAAAACATCTTAGACAAATTGCAAACAGGATATAATGTAGGCTTTCCCCACACCGTCCTCTCTGTAATCAAAATGCTGGGCCTGGAATTCATTTCTCCTCCTTGTCGATGAGTTGTAAGCTGTCTGCTTGCGGATCCTGCCCCTCTGGACTCCCCACCCACCAATTACCCAAGAGATAGCCCAGCACCGTGTCCACTGCGTCTTGCAATTCGTCAGTGTAATAGGCGGTTGCTTCCGGTCCTCCCCGGAAGTTTAAGCGGAACTTACCTTCATCGGTTTTTCTGAGGGTGAAACCATTAGAGTGGCAATACGTCTCAGCTTCTTTGAAGGAAGCCGTCTGTTTGGCGATGGTGGGGCGGGTGCGGTCGGTCATGGTGCCTCCTTTAAAAGGTTGAAGTTCATGCACCAATATATAACAACACAGAAAAAGATCAAATGATGCATGGTATCAAGCACGAGAACACCCGATGGGGTTGCCCCCAGGGGGTGGTATTGTTCTTTTGATTCTTGACCGGGCACACTATAACGAAAGGATTAAAATGAAACCGGGCACTACCCTGTCCCCCAAGCAAGCATCCTTTTGTGGTTTTGTTAGTAACGGACACTCGCAAACGGATGCCTACATGAAGGCATATGATACCAAGAAAATTTCACGGAAAGCAGCGTCCAATGAGGCAACGAAATTAATGAAGATGGATAAGGTGAGGGTGCGAGTGGATGATTTGAAGGCCGATTCCGTTATCGCTAAAAAGGCACAGAAAAGAATCACTCAAGATTGGATTGTTGAACGACTGCGCGATAAAGTGCAGGATGAAGAGGCCACTGCCGCCGTGCAAGTGAGAGCTTTGGAGGTTCTGGCACGGATAGAAGGTATGTTCGATGAGAGTACTAAGGTCACTGTCACTCATCGTACACCGGAAGAGGTTAGGTTGGAGTTGAAGAGTAAACTCAGGGAGTATTTTGGGGAGATGAATTGATATACCCTGTAGGATAGGTGACAGAGGTTGCGTACCGACTCTTTCGGACACCTTTCCACGTAAATCTGGGCTAATCCACGCCCGTACCCACCTTAGTTTTAGTATTGTGATCCCTGTCACGCCCGTACCTCCTACAAATCAGTGTCTGAGGTCCGTACCCATCACACACCACGTCCGTACCCCCCTTAGACAGCATAGACACGAAGATCTATGCTTACATTTGATCATGTTCCAGATCTTGTTACATTTCATTTATCATTAATTCACCTCAACCCAATTGGAGAAAAGAAATGAAAGGATTAATGATGCACTGCGGAGCAAACGTAGTAGAGGAAGCGGATGTTCTGGCTGTCGAAACACCTTCTGCTACGAAAACTCATTTCCCTGTACCTCATTCCTTGCTGATCAACCTAGTCGGTAAGATGCTAGAGGCAGGTGGATGGGAGGTAGTGAAGAGAGAGTATGGATTGTTCAATGATGGGATGCGGATGTTTGGCGTATGGGCAATCCGGAATGGATCCGGTGGACACTCCGACTACCAACTGACGGTTGGCATCAGGAACAGCCACGATAAGGTGTTCCCTGTTGGTCTGGTGCTGGGTTCGCATGTCTTCGTATGCGACAACTTGTGCTTCTCTGGCCTGATCAAACTTGTGGCAAAGCATACGAAGAACATCTACCGGGATCTTCCTCAGAAGGTCTTTGATTCTTTCGGTAGATTGGAGCAAGCCAATCTCCTGCAGGAGGAGAGGATCGAGGGGTACAAGGGAAAGCTATTGGATACCACTGAGATCCATGACTTTGCTATCAGATCTGTTGACCAGCAGGTCATCCCTAATTCTTACATCCCTGGGATTCTAGGAGAGGTCAGATCTCCTAAGCACGAGGAGTTCTTGCATCGTTCTACCAACGGAAACTTGGTGCCAACTGCTTGGACCTTGATGAACGCCTACACTGAGCGGTTCAAGCGCACCAATGCTCTCGACCTTCCGGGTAGGACGATCCGTCTACACGGGATGCTCGACACTCTCACCTTTGGAGAGTTGAAGAATCTGGATACGACCGATGTCATTGAGGCACAGGTTGTTGAAAGCACTCCTCAGTTCGTAGAGGCAATCCCTGGGATGCCTCCTGTTATCCTCAGATAGGTAGTGGTGGGGTCTGGTTGCCTCCGGGTAGCCAGACCCGCCCATCCTGCCCGTACCCGCCCCAACACCCAACGCATAGCGCGAAGCTCCTCATGTCCGTACCCACCTTCATGTCCGTACCTAGCTTCATGTATATGTGATTGAGCACCAGCGTATCTCATTTGATCTATTCCTATATGTCACTAGATTTCAGGCATGTCATTCATCCACCACAAGGAGGGTCGTCATGATCTGCAGCATATGTAGTAATGAGATCGAGCCGCAACGTAAGCCGTCCGGCGAGATCTACTGGGAACATGGGCACAATGCGGCACCAGTAAAGGAGGGTAGATGCTGCAGCTGGTGCAACGATACACTCGTTGTTCCTCTCCGTATCAAAACCTACTTCGACAACCAGGAGGTGGTTACATGATTGCTGAAGCTATTAAGAGTTTGGGCATTGAACTGAACGTTGGCCATGAACTAGGAAACATTGAGATAGCTCTGACAAAACAAGCGGATGCTATAAGAGATGTTGCTAATGCCCTGGATGCGATAGCGAATGCTATCAAAGGCCAAACTTTCCACGAGTAAGGAGGTGGTCACATGAAAGAAACCTTTTAGGAGTGGAGGGGTGCGGGCACTACGGTGCCCGTACCTCCCCCAACCACGGCACATAGTGCGAAGCTCCTTATTGTTGATGTCCGTACCTCGCTTAATGTCCGTACCTATCTTCACTTATGGTGGTGGCTGACACATTGAATATCGTTTGATCTATTCCTGCATCTATATATCTTTATGCATCAATTCATTCTCACTTGGAGGGAGTAAACATGGAAGACTTTTCATGGATTCTAGCTGATGGAGAAGACATTGAAGACGCACTAGAAGACTTCAAGGCAGAGGTTGAGAATCCTAAGCTATTGAAGGCACGTCATGATGATATCCGGGCATTGGCCAACGTGGACCAAGAGGATAAGGAATGATCGCCCGGACGGTAGGAAAGGCCAGGGAATACGTAGGTGGATTGTCTCGACCTAGTAAGATGCCAGGTTGGGGATACTCTATCCCAGCAAGCTATTGCAAGGTTGGATCTATTCTCTCTGGTATAGTGGGATCAATATGCAGTTTCTGCTATGCCAAGAAAGGCCGCTACATATTCCCAGTAGTACAGGCTGCAATGGAAAGACGTTTCCGCGCATTGGAGAAACCATACTGGATTGAGAATATGGCAAAGGCTATCAATGGCAGTACTTGGTTTCGCTGGCATGACTCCGGGGATCTACAGAGTGTGGAACATCTAGAGAAGATTGTAGCAGTGGCACAATTGACACCAACCACAAGGCATTGGTTACCGACAAGGGAAAACAAAATGGTATTGTCCTATCTAGAAGACAGTGTCTTCCCTTCCAACCTCTGTGTCAGGGTATCGTCCGCAATGGTTGGCGGGAAACCACTAGATAAGTTTCCCAATACTTCCACGGTCCATGTTCCAATGCACCCAAGTGTCGGACACTCTTGCCCAGCACGTTATCAGGATAACAAGTGTGGAGATTGTCGGGCATGCTGGAATACTGACGTGGCCAACGTCAGTTATCCGCAGCACTAGGTTGTGGACAGGGTACGGACACTGTGGTGTCCGTACCCTCCCCAACCACATAACGCACAGTGCGTAGCCCATTTGCTGTTGTCCGTACCTAGCTTGATGTCCGTACCTAGCTTGATGTCCGTACCTAGCTTAACCCCCAGGGAGTGAGACCCTGTGACAGCGTGGATCATTTGATCTATTACTGTATCCTTTTATATTTGGTCATCTTCAAACTCTCACACAGGAGCACAGACAAATGAAGATGCTAATCGTACGACCGGAAGATCTCATCACCCAAATCACTCAGGATGTTGGACGGCCTAACGCAGATGGTTGCATCGCAGTACCCTGGGTAGCAGAAGAGAGTGATTGTGTCGTGCTGGTCCTGACCCAGTCACAGGCGCAGGACATTGTAAATGAACGCAGGAATGGGGGCTGGATCTGCTCATTGAGGGGTACCCTTGAGGACAACATAGACCTCTGGAAGCCACTAACCGTGTGGGAGGTCTGTGCTACTGTGACGGGGCTTTATGCCAATGTCAGCGGAACAATTGAGGCACACAGTGAGGACGACGCTCGTGAAATGTTTATCGATAGTGTGCGGGGTGGAGATTATGATCTGGAATTGGTCGAAGACTACATCGACGCAGATGACGTCGCCCTCGTCGAGGTGACAGAGGAAGAGTGATCGGTTGTGTGAGGGGCCCAGTCTCTGGCCTTACGGGGTCAGGGGCTGTGGTTCTCACCCAAGACACCCCGCCCCGACAGTGAGCAGTTAGAGCCCGCAAGGCGATGCGGGGCACAGCCTCGCACTGGTATGGACGCCAACAGCATGGTGTCCGTACCCCACTTCATCTGGGGTTTATGTATAAGTTGCGAAGCTCCTTATTGCTGTTGTCCGTACCCCACTTAATGTCTGTACCTACCTTTACTTATAGCTGATACTTGCTGTCATCATTTGATCTATTCGTGATACACACTATACTTGTGCACTCATTCACTCCAAAGGGAGAAGAGAGATGGTAGAATTTAGTGAAGGTAAGCTAGAGGATGACGGTCGGACTCTTAGCGTTAAGCACATCAGAACCATTCAACAGTCCAGCATCGGCAAGTGTGCTCACTTCATCATGATGCCAGAGCACTATCGGGAAGACGAGAGTTGCCGCTGTGATGACGCCAGCCATACAGAGATGGCAGAGTGGGGCTATGCGTGGGATGGAAACCTTTGGCACTAAGAGAGAGGATAAAGAGAGTGGGGTAGGCACAAAAAAGGGGGGAGCCTTTCGGCTCCCCCCTTGGGTGATTATTCACCTCTCTGGATTCTCTCTCTCTGCCTTCTGAGCATCTAGTTCCCCCATGGCATCATCCCACTGACGTTGACGTTCCTTGTCTGGCTCCTCCTTCTCCGTGATGTCCTCCATCACACGCTTGATGATTCCGCTAATGTGTTCCATTTACTTATCTCCCCCATCTATGTGAATCACTGCCCAGCATACCAGCAGAATCACGAACATAAGAAGGAAGACAACGGCCACGAAGTTACCGTCTTGACCATACATAGCTGCTCTCCAATGCGGAGGATGGTGCGGGGGCACGGGCTGTGCCCCCGCTGTATTGATGCCTATCACCTCCAACCATACCACGTGTGGCTAGGGTCGAAACACTTGCCATCACGCCACATATTACCATTGCCTATGTATCCACTAATGGAACCATCTGCAAATCGCTCTGCTTCTTCGCTATTGAGATAGCGAAGCCAACGGACAGCATGTAATGGGTTCGTGTAGCGTCTCTCACTCACAAAGTATCCAGTGTCACAGCAAAACCCAGTCTCCACTACGAAGCATTCGCCGTGCTTGATTCTGGAAACCGTTAGCTTGACCAAACTATGGATGAAGTATTTCATAACTGCTCTCCCCATTAATATGGAGGATGGTGCGGGGGCACGGGCTGTGCCCCCGCTGTCTAGTTACAGCCGGCTTACCAGGATATCGTACTCATCCATCAGGTGATCATACTCAGCCATCTCAGCTGCAGTGCCACAGACTGGTAGGCGTCGAATCTGATCTGCCCATGCCCAATGTATGCCAGGGTTGATAAATGGCCCCTGTCTCTTCTGAATCTCCTCGAATATCTCCGCGGCCGTCTCAGGCTCAGGCCGGGGATAGATCGCATCAGAAGTCTCAATGCCCACAATGACGTTACGCCCGGCCACGTCTCTCCATGGGATGGAGTCAACTGCTGTGCCCTCTTTGCTACCCGCAGGGACATTTGCATCAATGCTGGTCACGATTGCAAGGCGTTCATCCTGGCTACCCCATGCTCCGGCCCATAGGATGATGTCGTTCACGTGCATGTGCGTCTGGTGCGTGTGCTTCTTCATGATACCGCTCCCTGGTTTGGGGTGGATTGGTTACGCCTTAAATGGAATGGAAAATCAGGAAAGATCAAAGGGGAGTAGGGGCGGCCACCCCTCTGAGACGCGCATTACGCCCGAACCGCCTATCAGTATTCTGCTCACTACACCACAAAATTTTGACGAGGCTTCTACTTATTTTTTATTCAGGTATTTTTTTTTACCATCCAAGGTTGTCTCGAAATGGAACAGAATTTTTTCAGCATCCTTACGAAGATCTTCTGCTTCGGAATATTTTTTTCTCAGATAATGTCTTTGTGAAGTCAGAAGCAATTGTCCATACATTTTAAGTTTATCGGAAGGAATCATTACACCCAATCTTTTTTCAAGAAGAATTTTCATATTGGCACCTTTAGTTATCTAGAACTGGTATACTACTGGTTCTTCTGTATTATTTATTTTTTATGTTAAGGGATTAATTAGAACTGACTATTTAGATAATCTAGATTATTTAAGCTTGTCAACCCCATATCTTCATCGGACATCGAACATTCGGATCATCGTATCTTGCAGAACACCAACAAAAACACGAGATTCCTTTTCGGTTTGGCACTTTTTGCAATTAAAAGGGGGAAAAAGTGAATACGGAAATCTTATCCAACCGTCTTTTGGACATAGGCGTAGAGGATGCCTTGGTGATGGACGGTTACAATGATTGTGTAATCGGTATTTTGGAGCGATACGGAATGGAGAACATCATTTTATATGATAAGGAAAAGGTGATCCAGAAGTTGATCGACGACGGGTGTGATTCCTACGAGGGTGCGGTCGAATATTATGAATTCAATCAACTAGGTGGTTGGCACGGCGATAAAACACCCGGATTTCTGGTACGATTACCGGAAGCTTGATGAAAGTTCGCGTGGAAGACGCCTGGATCGAAGAAAAACTGAAACAGATCGACACGTTACCATTCGATCAGCAGAAAGAAGTCGTGGCATTACTCGAAGAGGATATCGATTGTCGAAAGCGGCGACGTGCACATGCGGATTTTCTGGAATTCGTCAAGCAGGTATGGCCAGCATTCATTGAAGGATCCCATCATCGCATCATGGCGGATGCATTCAACCGTATAGCGAACGGCGAACTGAAGCGTCTGATCATTAACATGCCGCCACGCCATACCAAGTCGGAATTCGCGTCTCATCTGTTTCCCGCATGGTATTTGGGCAAATTTCCCGATAGAAAAGTGATTCAGACGGCACATACGGCTGAATTGGCGGTTGGATTCGGTCGTAAAGTCCGTAATCTCGTCGGTTCGGAGGATTACGGTGATATTTTTGCTAATGTTTCACTCAGCGTGGACTCGAAAGCGGCTGGAAGATGGAATACGAACCAGCATGGCGACTATTTTGCCATCGGGGTGGGTGGTGCGGTGACGGGTAAGGGTGCCGACATCCTTATCGTGGACGATCCGCATTCTGAGCAGGAAGCCGCACAGGGCGATCCGTCCGTATATGATAAGACTTATGAATGGTATACGTCTGGTCCACGTCAGAGGCTGCAGCCCGGAGGTGCGATCTGTCTCGTGATGACTCGTTGGTCGAAAAAGGACCTGACGGGCAGCATCGTCAAGGCATCCATCGAACGTGGTGGTTCGGACGAGTGGGAGATCATCGAATTACCCGCGATTCTGCCTAGTGGTAAATCGTTGTGGCCTGAGTTCTGGCCTATCGAGCAGCTTGAATCTCTTCATGCCGAATTGCCGGTATCGAAGTGGAGTGCCCAGTATCAGCAGGATCCCACTTCCGAAGAAGGTGCGATCATCAAGCGTGAATGGTGGAAGGAGTGGAAGGAGAAAAAACCACCAAATTGCGAATTCATCATCCAATCGTGGGATACCGCGTTTCTGGCCAAGGAGACCGCAGATTACAGTGCTTGCACGACATGGGGTGTTTTCTATAACGAGGACAGGGTTGCCAACATCATTCTGCTGGACGCATTGCAGGAGCGTTTGGAGTTTCCAGAGCTGAAAGCTCGTGCCTATGAGATGTATAAGGAATACGAGCCCGATGCGTTCATCGTTGAAGCTAAGGCTGCCGGTAGTCCGTTGATATTCGAGCTTCGTCGGATTGGTATCCCGGTTGCGGAGTATTCGCCCGGTAGGGGCAAGGACAAGATAGCCAGGGTCAATGCCGTATCGGACTTGTTCCATAGCGGTCATGTCTGGGCACCCAAAAAGAGATGGGCGGAAGAAGTGATCGAAGAATTTGCCGCATTTCCGACTGGTGACCATGACGATTTGGTTGATTCGTCGACTCAAGCGTTGTTGAGGTTTAGACATGGTGGCTTTATAGACTTGGATAGTGACGAGCCGATGGATGACTTGTTGCCTATGCGTAAGGCAGACTATTATTGACTGCAACCGGGGAAATGATGACCAGAAAGGGACATGAGTCGTTTTCGAGGATGGTGTTACGCGACCGGATGTTGGGTGACAGCGAGAACACGAACTTCACGCTGGACTCCGACGGCGAGTGGCAGAAGGATCACGGTTACTCGACAGTCGGCACTCATGTTGAGGCTACTGGTCAGGTAACTGCCCCGGTAGATTTCGCTGACGGCACCCCGGCCACTTGGAACATCAAGGTCGAATCGAGTGTCAGCCCTGAGTACAAGAAGGAATATGATGATGTGGCTACTGGCACCCCCGTGAGTTTCAGCATCCCCACGAATTTTGGCAGCACGAAGATCACGATCAAGATTTTTTCCACGCGGGGTGGTGTTGATGAAGGTTGTGAAGGCACTATTCAGATGAGCGACTGATGACAGGTCAAGAGGTTCCTCCCGGTTACTACGTCAGCAATAGTTCCGATGCGGACGTATTTTATGTGGACAAGAACGGCGACTTCTATTTCAAGAAGGAAATAGGAGACAAGTGGTCGCGTACCGATAAATGGAACTTCGACCATATCTGCGATGTGGAGACCGTGAACGAGCAGCAGGGCGTATCCGCTTCCGTGGATTCACATGACGGTAGGGGCTTCGAGGTTAAGGTGAGTGCCCATATCGGTGTCACCGTATCGGACGTGATGAAATGGCATTACGTCAACCCGGACGGTAATCAGGCTACGGTATGGGCTGGACCGGAAGGTGGGCCGGGTGAAGGAGCGAGTCTGGACGCGGGCGTTTGGTACGACAAAGATGGTAACATCCATGTGAAGTTTTCGACTTGCGGTGTTATTCCACATGTGGCGTTTGGCGCTGATCTGGTTATCAACCCGAAAACCGTCG
>Ga0208449_1001336_pt1 | contig 13387 bp, 9 predicted proteins | sample MalvireepMed_s17_FD_184247 | JGI IMG/M metagenome (GOLD analysis project Ga0208449, IMG submission 184247) | Marine viral communities from the Global Malaspina Expedition - Malaspina viral metaG DeepMed_s17 (SPAdes) (version 2) | ecosystem: Environmental > Aquatic > Marine > Oceanic | place...
TAAGCGGGTGGGGTCTTGCTCGGCTTTATACGCTTTGGCGGCGTTTGCCCACCACATCAATTGCACTAGCGTCCGACCAAAATAGCCTTCCCAGCGCTCTTGCTCTGCATGAAATTGTCCATCGTTATCGAGGGCTTCATGAGCCTTTGGGATATGTATCATCGCTGAGACAGGCAAGCAGCCCAGCTCAGACAGAAAGGAGCGCATATTCACCGCAGCGCGGGCACCGCCCCACTGGCCCATGGAGTAGGTGACAATGGCACTGGGTTTGAACGCAAATAGCGACGCGCCAAAGTGATTCAGTAAATGACTCAGTGCTGGGCTCATGGCGTGGTTGTACTCAGGGCTGACCATGACGTAGCCATCTGCTTGATCAATTTTTATTGCCAGGGCGTCCAGATCATCCGGAACCGTAGAGGCGGAGTAGGCAAAATGCGGTTTAAACGGGCCGCTCAAATCGAGTGAGAGCGGGTCAATAATCTCCGCCGTCGTATCGCGCTGTGCGCTGAGTAACTGCAAGCACGCTTTGGCTACCCGCTCGCCCAGGCGAGCAGGCGCGGGAGGCGTTGACGTTCTGGTTGAGCCGAGAAAAATCAAATAGTGCGCCATCAAGCAGGCTCCTTAAGCATGAGTAGGGAAGTGCTGACGCGTGTTATTGGCAATGCGCACCAGGGCCAGCATCAGCGGTACCTCTACCAGTACACCCACCACCGTTGCTAGAGCAGCGCCCGATTGCAGACCAAACAGCGCAATGGCGGCGGCCACGGCAAGCTCAAAAAAGTTGCTGGCGCCAATCATCGCCCCGGGTGCGGCAATATTGTGCGGGACGCGCCACGCTTTCGCCCAGCCATAGGCAATGAAGAAGATTAAAAACGTCTGCAGAATTAGCGGAATGGCGATAAGCACAATATGCAGCGGATTGTTCAGAATGACATCGCCCTGAAACGCGAAAAGCAGTACCAGGGTAATGATCAGCCCCATCGGCGTGACCGGGCCAATGCGCTTCATAAAGACGTTGTCGTACCAATCGGCACCGCGCTTAGCGATAAGGGTTTTCCGCGTGAGGTAACCTGCCGCCAGGGGAATGACGATGTAGAGCACTACCGACAGCAGCACCGTATCCCAGGGTACCTGAATATTGGAAATACCCAGCAGAAAGACCACGATCGGCGCAAAGGCAAACAGCATGATCAGGTCGTTGAGGGCGACTTGTACCAGCGTGTAGGCCGCATCGCCACGGGTAAGGTAGCTCCAGACGAAAACCATCGCGGTGCAGGGCGCCGCACCCAGCAAAATGGCCCCCGCAAGGTACTGGCTGGCCAGCGCATCAGGGATCCAAGGTTTAAAAATCACCATAAAAAATAGCCATGCTAGGGCAAACATGGTGAAGGGTTTGATGAGCCAGTTCACCGTGGTGGTGATGGCCAGCCCTTTTGGCTGGCGGCGCACGCCAGCGATTGCGCTAAAGTCAATTTGCGCCATCATGGGGAAAATCATCGCCCATATCAGTACAGCGATCGGAATCGACACCTGCGCGTATTCAAAGCGTGAAAGAGCCTCGGGAATGGCGGGAGCCCACTGGCCTAGCGCAATACCGGCCACAATCGCAGCGGCGACCCAAAGCGACAGATAGCGTTCAAAAAGCCCCATATCAGCACTGCTGGGGGCTGCCTTCTCCTGATGTGACATGCTCGCTCCTTGATTATATGGCCCGCTGGTTAACGCGCTTGGAGAGCTCTTCGGCGCTCTCTTTACGCTCTGAGTATCGGTCGGTGAGCAGGTCGCTGCGCTCTCGTACCAGTAGAGTGAATTTTACGAGTTCTTCCATGACATCCACGATGCGATCATAAAACGGCGAGGGCTTCATGCGGTCGTTGTCATCGAACTCCATAAAGGCTTTTGGCACGGACGATTGGTTAGGGATCGTCACCATGCGCATCCAGCGGCCCAAAATGCGCAGCTGGTTCACCGTGTTAAAAGATTGTGAACCACCGCAGACCTGCATCACGGCCAGGGTTTTGCCTTGGGTAGGGCGTACGCCGCCCAAAGCCAGGGGTATCCAATCAATTTGTGCTTTCATAATGCCTGTCATCGCCCCGTGACGCTCTGGCGAGCACCACACCATCCCATCTGCCCACTGTGCTAGGGAGCGCAGCTCTTCCACCTTAGGGTGGCTGGCATCTTCGGCATCAGGAAGCGGCAGGCCACGCGGGTTAAAAATGTGTGTTTCAGCGCCCATCGCGTTCAGCAGGCGGGCGGCCTCTTCAACCGCCAAGCGACTAAATGAGCGCTCGCGTAGCGATCCGTACAGCAGCAGCACCTTTGGTGCAGGGCGCGAAGAGGGCGGTAACCCCAATGATTCGAGGCTAGGGGCTTGGAAGAGCTCAGGGTCGAGATTGGGTAAATCCGCAAGCAGGGCCATGGGGGCTCCTTGGTGAAAGCAGCAATAGATGGCTTTCATGATATATGTTTTTTCGTATATTTCTAGCCGCCTGCTTGAGCTGCAATATCTCCGTCATCATCTGGGCGTATGGTGGCGATGTAAAATTAAATAAGAGGTTGTTGAATTATGTCGAAGCGTCGCGTGCTCTTTCTCTGTAATGCCAATTCTGCGCGCTCTCTCATGGGAGAAGTGCTACTTCGCCATATGGCCGGTGATCGCTTCGAATCCTTCAGTGCAGGCTCTGAACCCGACGAGCCTCATGCGCTAACCCTTGAAGCCTTAAAAAAGCAGGGTCTTTCGACAGAGGGGCTGCACAGTAAGTCGCTGGATCAGTTCGAGAACGAAGCGTTCGACGTAGTGATCGTGCTGTGTGACAAAGCTCAGCAGGCGTGCCGCGATTGGCAAGGGAAAGCAGGCGAAATTTTATTCTGGGACATCCGTGACCCTCGTCTGATCAGTAAGTTGGACGCTTACGAGCAGGCGCTGTTCGAGATCCGCCGCCGTTTACAGCTGTGGCTACCGCTGCAAAAAAGCTGATCATTTCTATCTCGACAGGGTGCACCATGAAATTTATCAATAATTTAAGCGTCAAGGCGAGTTGGACGCTGGTACTCGTGACTTTTACTTGCCTTGTGCTTGCCATTGGTGGCTTAGGGCTTTTTGCCAACCAGTTTGGCCGCGATGCCTTTACATCGATGCATCAACGCGACATGGCTCAGGTGCGCGAGCTAAATAGCGCTTACACACAGCTGTTGCGTGCCAGGGTACAGATGAATCGGGCAGCTGAGCTGATTCGCACTCCCTCGTTTGATCGTCCAGAGCCGCTTCTGGAAGAGTCGGATCGGTTGCTGGCATCGGCGGCCACGCATTTTGAAGCTTTCCAAGCGAGCTTTCCGGAGGGGGAGCAGCCCGAGCTGGTCGGCCAGTTGGCGAGCAATTTTCAATCCCTGGTAAATAACAACCTTAGCCTGCAGATGATGATGCTAGAAGAGCGCGATGTGCGTGGCTTTCTCTCTGGCGAATCTCGGGTGGATGATAGCAGTCAGCAGTTCGTTAACACCGCGGAAGCGTTTTACGGCTATTCAGTGGCCCGTGGCGCTGGTTTGTCTGAGCGTTTCGAGAACGTTTCATCGCTGCTCTTCATGGGAGTGGTGGGTGTCGTCGTGCTGGCGCTGCTAGTCGTAGGCCTAGTCGTATGGGGCGTACGTCGGAACGTTTTGCGGCCGCTGCGGGTTATTACTCAACACTTTAAACGTATTGCTAAGGGCGATTTATCCTCTCCGGTAGAGGCGCACGCCAATAATGAAATTGGCCAGCTGTTTAGCGAGCTGGCGAATATGCAGCGTTCATTAACCACCACCGTGAATCATCTCAATAACAGCAGCCAGCAGGTGTATAGCGACAGCCAAGCCATGGCGACGCAAAGCCAGCAGTTGGCTGGACAAGCCGATTCTCAGGTATCAGCGCTTCAGCAAATGGCTGCTAGCCTTGAGCAGCTCACCGCGACGGTGAATCAAAACGCAGAAAGTGCAGCGCATGTAAATCGCTCTACCACCGACGTGTCTCACAAAGCGCAGCAGGGCGATGAAGTGATCGCTCAGTTTATTGCCACCATGCAATCTATCAACGAGCACTCCGAAGAAATTCAAAGCATTATCAAGGTGATCGAAAGCATTGCGTTCCAAACCAATATTTTGGCATTGAATGCCTCAGTAGAGGCGGCGCGGGCTGGCGAGCATGGACGCGGATTTGCTGTAGTGGCTAGTGAAGTAAGGGCGCTGGCAACGCGCAGTGCCGATGCTGCTCACGATATTCGTGCACGCATTGAGGCCTCCAGTAAAAGCGTTGAGCAGGGTAGCGAACTTTCTCAACAGGCAGGCGAGCACACTCGGGCAATCATGCAAGCGGCGACTCAGGTAGAACACTTGATGGCGCAAATGGCCAAAGCCTCTGAGGAGCAGCGTCGCGGTATTGAAGAAGTGAACGTTGCTGTCACGCAAATCGACGCGACGACTCAAGATACGATGCGCTTGGTCAACCAAACGGCACAAAGCGCCGAGGGGTTAACCCAAGAAGCGCTGCAGATGCGTGAGTACGCGGGACAGTTCCGTATTGTTGAGGAGGCCCCAGTACCTGACGTACAAGATGACGAAGAGGCGGAGCAGCCTTTGGAGCAGTTGGATTGGCAGGCAATGGCCAGCGCTGAATTGAGTAATCGCGATCATAAAGACGATATGCGCGCCTTGGCATAGTGGCTGCCAAGACGCGGATGGGAACTGTACTGTGTGATGCTGCGGTGAGTGTTTAATCCATGAGCTCAACGGCAACGGCGGTGGCTTCACCGCCGCCAATGCAAAGGCTGGCAATACCACGTTTGCCGCCTTTCGTGCGCAGGGCATGAATTAGCGTGGCGATAATACGTGAGCCGGTGGAGCCAATGGGGTGACCTTGAGCGCAAGCACCGCCAAACACGTTCACCTTCTCATGGGGTAAGCCCAGGTCGTCCATGGCCATGAGGGTTACGACGGCGAAGGCTTCATTGATCTCAAACAGATCGACGTCGTTGACTCCCCAGCCAAGCTTTTTCATCAGCTTTTCAATCGCGCCTACAGGGGCAATGGTAAATTCGCTGGGATGACGTGAGTGGGTGGCGTGTCCAAGCATTTTTGCCAGCGGTTTAACACCATGGCGCTGTGCGGCTTCGTGGCTTGCTAAGATGAGCGCTGATGCACCATCGGAGATGGAGCTAGAGTTAGCTGCTGTGATGGTGCCATCTTTAGCAAATGCAGGACGCAGCTGGCGGATTTTATCCAGCTTGGCTTGGAAGGGCTGCTCATCGTGAGAAACAACGGTGTCGCCCTGGCGCGTGGTGACCGTGACAGGGGCCATTTCGGCATCTAAATCGCCATTGTTGGTGGCAGCCATCGCTCGTTCCAGGGAAGCAATGGCGAAGTCATCCAGCCGCTCGCGGGTATAGCCGCGCTCTGTAGCTACATCCTGCGCAAAGGCGCCCATCAGTTTGCCGGTTTCGGCATCTTCAAGGCCATCCAGGAACATATGATCTTTGAGCTCGCCGTGGCCCAGTCGATAGCCGCCGCGTGCCTTAGTGAGTACATGAGGCGCATTCGACATAGACTCCATGCCGCCTGCTAATAAAATCTCTCCGCTACCGGCCTTGATCAAATCATGCGCGAGCATGGTGGCTTTCATGCCTGACCCGCAGAGTTTATTGATGGTGGTGGCACCGTTGGCATCGGGAATGCCTGCTTGGCGCATCGCCTGGCGTGCGGGTCCCTGTTTAACGCCAGCAGGCAAAACGCAGCCCATGATGCCCTCTTCAATAGCGGCAGCGTCGATACCTGCGCGTTCAATAGCGGCACGGATGGCAACTGCGGCAAGTTCGGGGGCGCTCATGCTGGAAAGGCTGCCCATCATACCGCCCATTGGGGTGCGGGCGGCGGATAAAAAGACGACGTCGGTAGCGCTACTCATTGTCTATCTCCTGATAGATTTTTTGTGATTATCTGGCTGAGCGATTAGCGATGCGTTGACCCATTCGCGGGGCTGTGGTCTTCTCCTAAGTAACCAAGCAAGCGCTAGTGTAAATGACATGAATGTAATGAATGCATCTCCTCGCCGCAAGGAATTGACGCGCTTAGCAGCTCAGCTATTCGTCCAAGAGGGCTTTGATCGCACCACGGTGCGCATGTTGGCCCAGGAAATGGGCATCAAGTCCGGCAGCCTGTTTCACCACTTCAAAGATAAGCAGGAAATTCTGGCAGCAGTGATTGAGGAGGGCACTCAGAACGCACTAGGCATCGCAAAAGCCGCGTTGCAATCTTGCCCCGGCAGTGCAGAAGCTCGGCTGCATGCCATGGCAAGGGCGCACCTGGAAACGCTGTTTGCAGATCGTAATGCTCACGTGGTGGCGCTGTTTGAATGGCGACGGTTAGACCCCGCTGCCAGCGCCCACCTTAGCCACCTACGCGATGCTTATGAGGCGATGTGGGTTGAGGTGATTGATGATGCTCTGGCGGAAGGGTTGATTCATGGCGACCGCTTCCTCGTTTCCCGCTTTATTTTAGGCGCGTTGAACTGGACCGTTCGTTGGTATGACCCCAATGGCCCGCGCACCCCAGACGACCTTGCTGATGAGCTGGTGGCAATGATCCTGTCGCGCTAATGCTTGGCGCTGTCTCTTCCCAATCGACCAACGTCTAACCTCATGGCCGCGCTTGTGGCTTGCGCTCTTGGGTAAATGCTTTTAGCGTTGGTCTATCGGTAGGTTTCCGTTAACGTAAACGCACAATAATGCCAGCACTACGTTGAATCCTGCCTGCCCGAGTGCTCACGACCAACAACATAAGAGAGCCGTCATGACAGCAACAGCCACGTCACTTCCCCCGTATTCGACTTTTTTTGAAAGCTTTTCGGTTGATAGCGTTATCGCCAAACTTGACGACCATCAGGATGGATATTTAAACGCCTTTGACGCCTGTTGTGGACGGCATGTGCGCCAAGGGCGTGGTGATGTATTGGCGCTAGTACATGAAGATACCCAGGGCCAAACCTATACGCTGACCTATTCCGAACTTGATCAGCAGAGCGGCCAATTGGCGGGCTGGTTCAAAAGCCAAGGGTTCGGTGAAGGCGACCGGATTGCCTGCATGCTGCCTCGTTCTGTTAATTTGCTGATCACCGTGCTGGCAACGTGGCGCATTGGGGCCGTCTACCAGCCGCTGTTTACTGCCTTTGGGCCGGACGCCGTGGATTACCGTCTTAGCCGTGCCGATACCAAGTTGGTTATTACCGATCATGCCAATCGCTACAAGTTTGATGGGTTGAGCCAGTGTCCGCCCGTTTTAGCCGTGGGCGGTGCAACCAGTGAGCATGCCAACGACCTCGATTGGCAGATCGCATTGACGTATACGTCAACGAGTGAAGCACCGCCCCGGCTTTCGCCGGATAAGCCGTTTCTTCAGATGTTTACTTCCGGCACGGTGGGTAAGCCCAAAGGGGTCGCCGTGCCGTTATCGGGTATGACCGCATTTGCGCTCTATATGGAGCTGGCGGTTGACCTTCGTGAAGATGACCGCTTCTGGAATATGGCGGACCCTGGCTGGGCCTACGGACTTTATTATGCGATTGCAGGGCCGCTGCTGTTGGGCGTTACCACGCATTTTTGTGAGGCCGGTTTTAGTGCAGAGGGGGCGCTGGCATTTATGAAGCGCCATCGCATCACCAATTTTGCAGCGGCACCTACGGCATACCGTTTGATGAAAGCGTCAGGCTTATTTGATGACGCCCATCAAACCTTAACGCTGAGAGCAGCCAGCTCTGCTGGGGAGCCGCTGAATACGGAGGTCGTTACTTGGGTAGAAAAATCGTTGGGTTGCCCGGTGATGGATCATTACGGCCAAACGGAAACCGGGATGACCTGTAATAACCACCACTCTCTTGAGCATCCCAAACATGTAGGTGCCATGGGCGTTCCTATGCCGGGCTACCGACTGGCCATTCTTGATGCGGAATATAACGAGCTGCCACCCGGTGAGCCCGGTGTATTGGCGGTGGATATCAAGAACTCACCCGCTCACTTTTTCCAAGGCTATACCTGGCAGGAGAAAGACCCCTTCGTTAACGGTTACTACCTGACCGGCGATGTGGTGATTCGTAATGAGGATGGCTCGTTCCAGTTCGCAGGCCGCGACGATGACATCATCACTACTGCAGGTTATCGGGTGGGCCCGACAGACGTTGAAAATAGCGTGATGACACATCCAGCGGTGGCGGAATCCGCGGCGGTGGGGCAGCCAGACGAGATTCGTGGCGAAGTGATTAAATCTTACATCGTGTTGCGCGACGGCTTCGAACCCAGCGATGCCCTGGCAGAAGAGATTCGCCAGCAGGTGCGCGAACGGCTCTCTACCCACGCTTTCCCCAGGGTGATTGAGTTTGTCGATGAGCTACCTAAAACCCCCAGCGGCAAGATTCAGCGCTTTAAGCTGCGTGCCCAAGCGGCAGAGCAAGTGCGCGATAACTCATAATTCATAGGAAGAGTGCTATGCAGGTAAAGGACCGTACGTTTTTGATTACTGGCGCTGCCTCAGGTCTTGGTGCGGCCACGGCAGAACGGCTGGTAAACGCTGGTGCCAATGTAGTGCTGTGCGATATGAGTGATCGGGTGTTGAATCTAGCAGAACAGCTGGGTGCTCAGGCTAAAGCCTGTGTCGCTGATATCACCTCTGCCGCTGATATGCAGCAGGCGGTGAATACGGCGGTGGCGTTGGGTGGCGAAAGTGGGCTTTCTGGGGTGGTTCACTGTGCGGGTGTGGTGAGCGTCGCCAAGTTAGTGGATCGAGAAGGTAATCCTGCCGACCTTGATAGCTATGCGCGCACGGTCCATATCAACTTAGTTGGCACTTTTAATGTGATGCGGCTCGCTGCTGCTGCGATGGCTAACAACCCGCCCGGTGATAGCGGTGAGCGTGGTGTGATTATCAACACGGCTTCTATTGCGGCGTTTGATGGGCAAGTGGGGCAGTGTGCCTACAGCGCTTCTAAGGCGGGGGTTGTGGGAATGAGCCTGCCAGCGGCAAGAGAGTTATCTCGTCATGCCATTCGCGTTATGGCGATTGCTCCTGGGGTGTTTGAGACGCCAATGATGAGCGAAATCCCGGATGAGGCTGCTCAGGCATTGGCTGCTGCCGTGCCTTTCCCCAAGCGTTTGGGGAAACCTGAAGAGTTTGCGCTGTTAGCAGAGCAAATCATTACCAACCCCATGCTTAATGGAGAGGTGATTCGTTTGGATGGCGGTATACGCATGCAGTAATCCGTTTTAAGCACACTGCTCCTGGCCAGCCTGCTCATATTTCGAGCAGGCTTTTTTGTATGTAAAACAGGGTATTGTAGTTATAGCGACCAAAGTTGTAGTCGGTTTTTGAGCTTAATTCAAACGACTGCTTGACTGTGCTGTGTGAGCGCGCTAATTTTCAAACATGTGTTTGAAAGCCGTTGGTAAAGCCCAGCCCTTTCAGCCCCCTGTTTAGGAGAAGTGACATGCCCAGCTATCAAGCCCCTCTGCGTGACATACGTTTCGTGATGGACGAAATGTTTGATTACCCAAGCCACTACGCCGCATTACCCAATGGTGAAGATGCCTCGCCAGATGTCGTGAGTGCGATTTTGGAAGAGGGTGGTCGCTTTGCTCGTGAGGTGCTGCTACCTCTTAACCAAAGCGGTGATGAGGAGGGGTGCTTGCTGGAAGGGGGTGAGGTGAAAGCTCCTAAAGGATTTAAAGAAGCCTATCAGCAGTATGTTGAAGGCGGTTGGCCGAGTTTGGCGGCAGATCCTGAGCAGGGTGGTCAGGGCCTTCCGCACTCATTGGCGATGATGCTCTCTGAAATGATCTGCGCTACTAACTTAGCGTGGGGTATGTACCCGGGCTTGTCACATGGTGCGGCGGATGCGCTTCGTCATCACGGTACGGATGAGCAGAAGGCGACATACCTCACCAAGCTGGTAGAAGGTGTTTGGACTGGCACCATGTGCTTGACGGAGCCGCACTGCGGTACTGACCTGGGTTTGATCAAAACCCGTGCAGTGCCCGCTGAAGATGGTGCTTATCACATTACGGGTACCAAAATCTTTATCTCAGCCGGTGAACACAATCTCGCTGAGAACATCGTCCATCTCGTGCTGGCCAAACTGCCGGATGCTCCTGAAGGATCTAAAGGTATTTCGCTATTCGTTGTGCCCAAATTTCTGCCGGACGCTGCGGGCAACCCTGGCGAGCGCAATGGCGTCAGCTGTGGTTCGCTTGAGCACAAAATGGGTATCCATGGTAATGCCACCTGCGTCATGAACTTTGACGGCGCAACGGGTTACCTAGTGGGCGCGCCCAACAAAGGCCTGGCCTGCATGTTCACCATGATGAACGCTGCTCGCCTAGGCGTAGGTATCCAAGGGCTAGGGTTGATGGAGGCAAGTTTCCAGAACTCGCTGAGCTATGCGCGCGATCGTCTGCAAATGCGCGGGCTGTCGGGTGTCCAAGCGCCGGATAAAGTCGCTGATCCTATTATTGTGCACCCTGATGTACGCCGTATGCTGCTGACGCAAAAAGCCTTCGCTGAAGGCGGCCGCATGCTGGTGCTGTATACCGCTCAGATGCTGGATATTGTTGAGCACGGCGCTCCGGGGGCAGAGAAAGAGCGTGCCGAGACTCTCCTCGGCCTACTGACGCCCATCGTGAAAGCGTTTCTGACGGAAGTGGGCTTCGAGTGTACCAATGAAGGCGTGCAGATTTTTGGTGGCCACGGCTTTATTAAAGAGTGGGGCATGGAGCAACTGGTACGCGATGCGCGCATCACACGCCTCTATGAAGGTACGACCGGTATTCAAGCGCTTGATCTGCTGGGGCGCAAAGTACTGATGAGTCAAGGTGAGTCGCTGAAAGTATTCACCAAAGAGATTCACAAGTTCTGCAAAGCAGAAGCGGATAACTCCGCATTGAAAGAATTTATTGAGCCGCTGGCTAAGCTGAACGCTGAGTGGGGCGAGCTCACCATGGGCATCGGTATGAAAGCGATGCAGGACCGTGAAGAGGTGGGGGCTGCCAGCGTCGATTACTTGATGTACTCAGGCTACGTGACGGTTGCTTACCTGTTCGCACGTGCTGCCAAGCAGGCGGCTGCCTCCCGGGACGGTGATGATGCCGCCTTCTATCAGGCAAAGTTGAATACCGCACGGTTCTATTACCAGCGCTTGTTACCGCGTACCAAAGCGCACGCGGCAATGATTCAGGCGGGAGCGGGCAGCTTAATGGCCATCTCGAGCGAAGATTTTGGCTTGGGCTTTGAGATTTAAGTCTAGGCGTTTACCAGGCACTCTCTGGTCAGGGTACTGATCGGTGGTTTGCGGCAGACTTGCCTTTGGCATCGTCTGCCGCTTTTTTTTCAAAACCCTCTTGCCAACCCGGCCGCGAATCCGTAAAGTACGCATCCGCTGCCGGGGACGCCAAGCGTTACCAGCGGTGAAGAAGGTTGAAAAACCTTCGGTTTGTCAGGAAGTTAGTGTCATCTGTTGGTTGGATTGATCGCTCGCTTCACACGCTGAAAACAGCCCTTGACAAACACCACGGAATGCGTAGAATACGCCTTCCTCGCTGAGGCAACACGGGTCAGGTCATCGAGCCCGTCGCAGCGAGCTTAAGAAAGTTGCTCTTTAACAATTTGATCAGGTAATTCATGTGGGCGCTTGCCGATGAGGGTGATAAATCACCAATTATCAAGGCAAGCGCACAAGAAAGATGTTCACATCTTTCAAGTTCGTTTGAACCTTGAGCCAAGTTTGATCCGCTTTTGTTGCCTTCGGGCAGCGAGTAAGGATCGCATTGATCTTAAACTGAAGAGTTTGATCATGGCTCAGATTGAACGCTGGCGGCAGGCCTAACACATGCAAGTCGAGCGGTAACAGATCCAGCTTGCTGGATGCTGACGAGCGGCGGACGGGTGAGTAATGCATAGGAATCTGCCCGATAGTGGGGGATAACCTGGGGAAACCCAGGCTAATACCGCATACGTCCTACGGGAGAAAGGGGGCTCCGGCTCCCGCTATGGGATGAGCCTATGTCGGATTAGCTAGTTGGTGAGGTAACGGCTCACCAAGGCCACGATCCGTAGCTGGTCTGAGAGGATGATCAGCCACATCGGGACTGAGACACGGCCCGAACTCCTACGGGAGGCAGCAGTGGGGAATATTGGACAATGGGGGCAACCCTGATCCAGCCATGCCGCGTGTGTGAAGAAGGCCCTCGGGTTGTAAAGCACTTTCAGCGAGGAAGAACGCCTAGCGGTTAATACCCGCTAGGAAAGACATCACTCGCAGAAGAAGCACCGGCTAACTCCGTGCCAGCAGCCGCGGTAATACGGAGGGTGCAAGCGTTAATCGGAATTACTGGGCGTAAAGCGCGCGTAGGTGGCTTGATAAGCCGGTTGTGAAAGCCCCGGGCTCAACCTGGGAACGGCATCCGGAACTGTCAAGCTAGAGTGCAGGAGAGGAAGGTAGAATTCCCGGTGTAGCGGTGAAATGCGTAGAGATCGGGAGGAATACCAGTGGCGAAGGCGGCCTTCTGGACTGACACTGACACTGAGGTGCGAAAGCGTGGGTAGCAAACAGGATTAGATACCCTGGTAGTCCACGCCGTAAACGATGTCGACCAGCCGTTGGGTGCCTAGCGCACTTTGTGGCGAAGTTAACGCGATAAGTCGACCGCCTGGGGAGTACGGCCGCAAGGTTAAAACTCAAATGAATTGACGGGGGCCCGCACAAGCGGTGGAGCATGTGGTTTAATTCGATGCAACGCGAAGAACCTTACCTACTCTTGACATCCTGCGAATTTGGTAGAGATACCTTAGTGCCTTCGGGAACGCAGAGACAGGTGCTGCATGGCTGTCGTCAGCTCGTGTTGTGAAATGTTGGGTTAAGTCCCGTAACGAGCGCAACCCTTGTCCTTATTTGCCAGCGCGTAATGGCGGGAACTCTAAGGAGACTGCCGGTGACAAACCGGAGGAAGGTGGGGACGACGTCAAGTCATCATGGCCCTTACGAGTAGGGCTACACACGTGCTACAATGGTCGGTACAAAGGGTTGCCAACTCGCGAGAGTGAGCCAATCCCGAAAAGCCGATCTCAGTCCGGATCGGAGTCTGCAACTCGACTCCGTGAAGTCGGAATCGCTAGTAATCGTGGATCAGAATGCCACGGTGAATACGTTCCCGGGCCTTGTACACACCGCCCGTCACACCATGGGAGTGGACTGCACCAGAAGTGGTTAGCCTAACGCAAGAGGGCGATCACCACGGTGTGGTTCATGACTGGGGTGAAGTCGTAACAAGGTAGCCGTAGGGGAACCTGCGGCTGGATCACCTCCTTAAACGATGCATCA